>ENA-OWPM01000050-OWPM01000050.1-human-gut-metagenome-genome-assembly--contig:-NODE-50-length-152534-cov-31.856984_pt1 | contig 152534 bp, 130 predicted proteins | sample MGYA00248267_ERZ651852 | MGnify/ENA primary metagenome ERZ651852 (study PRJEB26924, sample SAMEA4378228) | human gut metagenome | biome: human gut; feature: human-associated habitat; material... | reverse complement strand
GATAAACGCTGAAGGCATCTAAGCGTGAAGCCCCCCTCAAGATGAGATATCCCATACGAAAGTAGTAAGACCCCTTGAAGACTACAAGGTTGATAGGTCAGAGGTGGAAGCGTGGTAACACGTGCAGCTGACTGATACTAATAGGTCGAGGGCTTAACCATAAGGAAGGAATTTGAGGAAAAGTTATCCAAGGAAGGAAAGAGATTGGAAGATTAGTTGGTGTGCAGTTTTGAATGTATAATCAAAACAGAAAAAGAAAAAAAGAAATAATCCTCGATAGCTCAATGGTAGAGCACTCGGCTGTTAACCGAGGGGTTGTAGGTTCGAGCCCTACTCGGGGAGTTTTTATTGTATAAGGAAGTAAACAGAGAAGAAATGAGGCTCCATGGTCAAGCGGTTAAGACACCGCCCTTTCACGGCGGTAACAGGGGTTCAAATCCCCTTGGAGTCATTAAAGATAGAAGAAACAGAAAAAGGAAACAAGAAAGCAAAGACATGCCGATGTGGCTCAATTGGCAGAGCAGCTGATTTGTAATCAGCAGGTTAACGGTTCGAGTCCGTTCATCGGCTTTTTTGGACCTGTAGCTCAGTTGGTTAGAGCAACCGGCTCATAACCGGTCGGTCCTGGGTTCGAGTCCCCGCAGGTCCATTGAACTCAAAAGAAAAGAAGAAAACAGCAAGGGATCTTAGCTCAGCTGGGAGAGCACCTGCCTTACAAGCAGGGGGTCACAGGTTCGAGCCCTGTAGGTCCCATCAAGGCGAAAAGCCTGAGGAAGCCGGCGTGGCGGAACTGGCAGACGCGCAGGACTTAAAATCCTGTGGTAGCAATATCGTACCGGTTCGATTCCGGTCGCCGGCATAGACAAGCAACTTAGGTTGCTTGTTTTTTTATGCATTAGTTTATATTTTAAGGTATTGTCTTAAAATATTGCTTAATGTTGAATAGTTTATAATTAGTATTAGTATAAGATACATCTGAAAAATTAAAGAAGGTATGAGGGAAAAATAATGAAAAAATTATTATATGCAGTTACAAGCATATGTTTGATGACGGGAATTATATTTTGTAATAATGTGAATACAGAGGCAAAAGTAATCAATAACAAAATTGTTTATGCTAAAAATAATGAAAATGGAATAGCAATAAAATGGGATGTAGTTAGAAATGCGACAAAGTATGTAGTTTATAGAACTAATCAGGATGGAAAGTTTGAAGAATATGATACAGTAAATTATGGAAATAAATATTTAGATGAAAATGTTGAAACAGGTGAAGAATATAGATACGTTATATATTCATATAGGTATTCAAAAAAAATTGCAGAAAGTGATGAATCGGAGAAAATAGTTGGAGATCCAAAGACAGTAACAAACGTTACTGCAAAAACAGGAAAGGGTGATGAAATTTGTATCACTTGGGATATTAATCCATATGCGTCAGGATATTATGTATATAAAAGTTCAGATAATAAAAATTGGGATAAAATAGGAACAGTATATGAAAATGAAGGAAAATATATTGATAAAAATACAGAATATAACATATTAAATAATAGTACTAAATTAAATGCAAAGTTAGTATATAAATACAAAGTAAAGGCATTTGAAAATATAGATGGAATAACATATACAAGTAAAATATCTAATAGTTATGGAATGGCTATTCAGGAAAAAGGAATTGATGTATCACATCACAATGGAAAAATTGATTGGAAAAAAATAAAAAAATCAGGCGTTGATTTTGCAATGATTCGTATAGGGTATGGAGATTCTAAAAAGGGTGGAATAAAGGATAAAAAATTTAAATATAATATGAAAAATGCAAAAGCTAATGGAGTAGAGATTGGCGTATATTTTTATAGTTATGCTGATAACATACGTGAAGCAAAGAAGGAAGCAAAATATGTAATTAAGAAAATGAAAAAATATAATATTGATTATCCAATAGCATATGATTTTGAAAATGATTACAGAAGAAAGCGAAAATTAAAAAAGAAAAACACAAAAATTATTGATGCATTTTGCAAGACAGTAGAAGATGCAGGATATAATACAGTAATATATTCCGATGCAAACTATTTTAGAGATTTCTTATATACAAAGAAATTGGCAAAATATGGGCTTTGGGTTGCAAGATGGACATATGATAAGAATGATTTTAGAGATTATGATTTAGAAAATGTACTTATTTGGCAATACTCAGATAAAGGTAGAATTAAAGGATGTGATTATCCGTTAGACTTAAATGCGAGCTTTATTTGTAAAAATGACAATTAAATTAATAATTTTACATATTTTTAATTAAACTGATTAGAGAATATAAGCTAATTGTATAATTTTAATAAATAGTATATTATTTAATAAAAAACAATAAAAACAAAAATAAAAAACTCACAAAAATAAAAAAATTCACAAAAATAAAAAACTCAACTAATTATAATAAAATTGGTTAATTATATTGACATCTTATGAAATTTAATGTAAAATACACAATGTCGCGTAAAACGATATTGTATGTACGTGTAGCTCAGCTGGATAGAGCGTCTGGCTACGGACCAGAAGGTCGTGGGTTCGAATCCTGTCACGTACATTGAAATCCTCTAGATTTATCTAGAGGATTTTTTATTATGCATAATTTAGTATATAGGATATAAAAGAATAGTATTGCAAAGTCATAAAAAATAGAAGAATAGTATTACAAATTTGTATAAAAAAATAGAAATAAAGTATTATAAATTTGTATTAAAAAATAGAAGTATAGTGTTACATATTTGTATTAAAAAAATAGAAATAAAGTATTGCAAATTTATATTAATAAATTAGAAAAATTTTATAAGAAAATATCTAAATTTTTGCTGGTATATGTTTTAATGGTTTTGATTAATGAAAATTAACATTAATTAATGCTAATTTTATATAAGAACTTAGAAATAGGAGAGTTTTAAATGCAAGAAGATTTGTCTATGAATATAAAGAAAAAAGTAATGAAATTATTAATATGTATAGTATTAACATTGATGTTGGCCGTTGGTTGTGAAAATATCGAAAATACAAATTTTAATAATGAAAATCAAAATGTTAGTTATAATATAGAAACAGATTTAAATAGTTCAAAAAGTGAAAATAGATCAGAAGAAAGCACTGAAGAATATGATAACATTTCATTAAATGATGGAGAATGTAATATATATGTACTGGATGTAGGACAGGGGAGTAGTACATTAGTTGAAGCAGATGGTGAATATATGCTTATAGATGGTGGAGACTCAGATAAGTCATCATATGTAGTAAGTTATCTGAAGGAGAAAAAAATTACAAATTTCAAGTATGTAATTGCAACACATTATGATGCAGATCATTTAAATGGAGTGGTAGGGGTGTTGAATGTATTTGATGTCGAAAATGTTATTGATCCGCAATATACAGCTACAACAAGAGTATATAATTCATTTACTAATATTATTGATACTAAAAAGATAAATCAAATAAAACCGATTGTAGGAGAAACATATTCACTAGGAAGAGGTGAATTTACTATAATATCACCAAATTCATCAGGATATAGCAATGTGAATGACTATTCTGTAGGAATACGGTTTAAATATAACAATAAAAGCTTTTTAGTTGCAGGAGATGCAACTAGTGTTTCAGAAGAAGAAATTGTAAATAATGGAATAGATATAAATTCTGATGTTTATATAGTAAATCACCATGGAAGTAGTGGATCGAGTTCAAGCGAATTTTTAAATAAAATCAATCCTAAATACGCAGTAATAAGTGCAGGAAAAGGAAATTCATATGGACATCCGGCATACAAAACATTAGAAAAACTTAATAAAATAGGGGCAAAAATATATAGAACGGATATTGAGGGTGAAATTGAATTTTCATTTTCAAAAAAAGAAATTAAGTTTAATAAAGATTCGTATAATAAGTTGGAGCCTGGAGAAAAATTAAATAATTCAGATGAAAATAATCCGGATAATAAAATTGAAACATCTAATGTAAATGATAATCAGAATGACATAAATATGGATTCAAATGATTCGGAAAATAGCGTAAATTATATATTAAATAAAAATACTAAAAAAATTCATAAAACTGATTGCAATAGTGTAAAAAATGTGAGTGAGAATAATAAAGTATATTTTGATGGCACACTAGATGAAGCAGAGGCACAAGGATATAGTAAGTGCCAAAATTGTTTGAAAAATGAATAAATAAAAATATATGAGGCATAATATCCATGTGACAAAAAATGAATTAAAGAATTTAGGAGGACATTATGTCAAAAAAATATTCGAATGAATTTTCAAATTCAAAAAATAGTACTTCAAATGTAGAAAACAAGATTTCAGACAATTCTGCATCAAAAAATTCAACATCAAAAAACTCAACTTCAAAGAGTTCAACATCAAAGAACTCGACTTCAGAAAAAGATTGTTCTGATAAATACTAATATAATTAAAAAATTTTTAGTAGAGGTATTTTGTAATTAAGGGCAAAATGCCTCTATATTTTTATACTTTTTTATGAGGGTTTGAAATGAAAGGCTTATTTTTTAGTTTATATAAATTTAGATAACTATATAAATAAAATAATAATATTTATATATTGAACTTTTACTGCAAAAAAATAATGATTAATGCAAATATATATAATGCATAATGAATATAAACAATTTTACATATGTGGTCTGGAATATGATACAATAATTAGGATTGTTAATTTTTATGAGAGAAGGAGAAAAAATAAAATGAAAAAAGCACTTATTATAGGGGCAGGGCCAGCAGGATTAACAGCAGCATATGAATTACTTATTAAATCAAAGGATATACAGGTAATTGTATTTGAAGAAAGCGACTGCTTTGGCGGAATTTCAAGAACAGTAGAACATAATGGAAACAGAATGGATATGGGAGGACATAGATTTTTTTCAAAAATATCGGAAGTCAATGAATGGTGGGAAAAAATGCTGCCAATGCAGGGAAAACCAGCTATGGATGACAAGATTTTAGATAGAGATGTAACACTTGATGAAAATGGACCGGATCCGGAAAAAGAAGATAAGGTAATGTTATCAAGAAGTAGAGTATCTAGAATATTTTTCGATGATAAATTTTATGATTATCCGGTATCGTTAAAAATGGAAACATTAAAGAATATGGGATTTCTTACAACTATGCAGGTGGGAATTAGCTATTTAGCAGCATTAATCCATAAAAGACCGGAAGATAATTTAGAAAATTTTTATATTAATAGATTTGGAAAAAAATTATATTCAATGTTTTTTGAATATTATACAGAAAACCTTTGGGGAAGACATCCAAGAGAAATTGATGCATCTTGGGGAAGTCAACGAGTTAAAGGGTTATCAGTAGTTGCAATAATAAAAGATATATTTGGAAAAGTAATCAACAAAAAAGGTAGGAGGGTTGAAACATCCTTAATCGAAGAATTTAAGTATCCTAAGTTAGGACCTGGCGAATTATGGGATGTTACGGCACAAAAGGTACAGGAGTTAGGTGGCATTATTATAAAGAATGCTAAGGTAACAAAAATATGGAAAGATGAAGAAAATAGAATAATAAAAATTTCATATGAGGAAAAAGGAATCGAAAAAGAAATGTATGGACATTACTTCGTATCATCTATGCCTGTTAAAGATTTAATTTTGGGAATGAATGATGTTCCGGACAATGAAAAAAGAATTGCAAAGGGGTTGCCATATCGTGATTATATGACATTAGGAGTATTGGTATCAAAACTAAATTTGAATAATAGAACAAAGATAAAAACAGTTTCAAATATAGTTCCTGATTGTTGGGTATATGTGCAGGATAGAAGAGTAAAGATGGGAAGATTTCAGATTTACAATAACTGGTCTCCTTATATGGTTAAAGATTTAAAGAATACAGTATGGATTGGATTAGAATATTTTGTTACAGAGGGAGACGAGTTTTGGAATATGACAGAAAAGGAGTTCTCGGATTTTGGCGTTTCGGAAATGTTAAAAATGGGACTGATAAATGATAAAAAAGAAGTTATAGATACACATATGGAAAGAGTGAAGAAAGCATATCCGGCATATTTTGATACATATAACGAAATAGATACGCTAATTTCGTATATTAATAATATAGATAATCTTTATTGTGTAGGTAGAAATGGGCAACATAGATATAATAATATAGATCATTCTATGGTAACGTCTTTTGAAGCAGTAAAGAACATTTTAAATGGAAACAAAGATAAATCAAATATTTGGAATGTTAATACAGAGCAGGAGTATCATGAAGAAACAAAGTAAAACAAACATAGCAAAAAGCAATGGACTAACAAATAAATTTGAAAAATTATACACTACAAATTTAAATGAACTTTCAGAAATAGAAATAGAGAAAATATGTATGCGAATATTGTTGATTGGAAGTATTGCAAAATTGATTTATAGCCTTATAGTTCCATGTAATATTTCTAGACATGACTTAGGGTTTATTTCTGATTGGAAAACAATAGAAAATGGACACTTAGGATATATACAATATATTTATCAATACAAACATTTGCCGGATTTTTCACCTGAAGGAATGGTTCAATTCTACCATCCACCATTTTTTTATATTGTTTCGGCAATTTTAATGGGGATTACAATGATGTTCGAAACAAACGTTATATTTGCATTTGACGTAATACAAGTATTTGTTACTTTGATTGCAATATATACAACAATGCTCTTGTTTGTGATGGCAAAAAAGATTGGAATTAAGGGAAGAAACTTAGTATTTTTAGCAACATTTTTTTCGTTTTGTCCTATTTTTTACATATTAGGGGTAACTCTTAATAATGATATGCTGATGATAATGCTAAGTGTTTTAGCAATGTATTTTACATTGTGTTGGTGTGAAAATCATTCCCTTAAAAATATAATAGGCATTGCAATATCTATGGGACTTGCAATGATGACTAAAACTTCTGCAGGTATCATTGCACCAGCTATAGGTTTTGTATTTTTACACGAATTAATAGTAAATAAAAATATGAGAAAAAAACTGATAATACAATTTGTATTATTCGGGATTATATGTGTTCCTTTAGGAATGTTCTGGGCTATAAGAAATAATGTACTTTACGGAATACCGTTTAATTATGTATTTGATCCAAAAAGTGATGAAATGTATTTAGGATATCATACTTTAATTGATAGGATTGGTTTGCCAAGTATTTATGAACTATTTGGGTATAGAATTGACATTTCACAAACTGATAAATATTATAATATCTGGGGACAAACAATGATGACAATGGTGTTTGATGAAGGAATTCTAAGTATTAAATCAATTCCTGAATGGGTAATGGGAATACTTATGATGTGGAGCTCTACAATTCTTTATATTATGGGATTAGTTTCTACTGTGAAAGGAATAGTAGATAAAAAAATCAACATAAATAGAAGGATTTTGTTTATAATCAGTTTTTGGAGTGTATTTATAAGTTACATAATATTTTGCTTTAAATATCCTTATATTTGCACGATGAACTTTAGATATATAGTAATAACCCTGGTATCAGGAATGATGATGCTTGGATTAATGGAAAATAATAAGCAATGTATGAAAGCTAATAACAAAAAAAAGAGTATAACCACTGTTTTGTTTAATCTGTGCGTTATAGTCACAAGTATTTGTAGTTTTATATTATTTATTGTTTGTGCAGAAAGCCCATATTAATATAAAAATGTTTAATATTTATAAAAAAGAAAAGGAATAGCATATGAAAAAATATAATTTTGTTGCACCGTGCCATTTTGGAATTGAAGCGGTACTTAAAAGAGAAATTCAGGATTTAGGATATGATATCGTTAAAGTTGAAGATGGAAGAGTCACATTTGAGGGAGATATTTCAGCTGTATGTAGGGCAAATGTTTTTTTGAGAACTGCAGAGAGAGTGTTACTTCAGGTAGGACGAGTTAAGGCGACAACTTATGACGAATTGTTTGAAGCCGTAAAAGCTATGGATTGGGAAGAGTATATACCTGAGGATGGAAAATTCTGGGTGAAAAAGGCAAGCTCTATAAAAAGTAAGTTATTTAGTCCTTCTGATATACAAAGAATTGTAAAAAAGGCTATGGTAGAGAAATTGAAATTAAAGTATAGAGTAAACAGATTTGCAGAAACAGGAAATGAGTATCCTTTAAGAGTTGTTTTTTACAAGGATGAAGCTATTATAGCGCTTGATACTTCAGGTGATTCTTTACATAAAAGAGGATATCGTAAAAATACGGCTAAAGCACCTATTTCAGAGACTTTGGCAGCAGCATTAATAATGCTTACACCTTGGAACAAAGACAGAATTTTAGTTGATCCATTTTGTGGAAGTGGAACATTTCCAATAGAGGCAGCGTTAATAGCAGCAAATATTGCACCAGGAATGAATAGAGAATTTACTGCAGAAAACTGGGATAATCTTATTGAAAAGAAATTATGGTATGACGCAATAAATGAAGCAAATGATATGATAAATGATGATATAGAAGTAGATATTCAAGGCTATGATATAGATGGAGAAGTAGTAGAATTTGCCCGAAAAAATGCTGAACTAGCAGGTGTAGACCATTTGATTCATTTCCAAAGAAGACCGGTTAGTGAATTAAGACACAGCAAAAAATATGGGTTTATTATAACAAATCCACCTTATGGAGAAAGATTAGAAGAAAAAGAACAATTACCTCCAATATATCAGGCGTTAGGTAGACAGTACAAGGCACTTGACAGTTGGTCTGCATTTGTAATAACGTCATACGAAGATACTGAAAAATATATGGGGTTAAAAGCAACTAAAAATAGAAAAATATACAATGGAATGATTAAAACATATTTTTATCAGTTTATGGGACCAAAACCGCCTAAAAAGAAGGAAAATTTGCGATAAATGGCGGAATGCTTTAATATTTGTTTGAAAAAAGATAGGAGAGAGATAAAAATGAAAGAAATAATTTTTGCAACAACAAATCAAAATAAAGTAAGAGAAGTAGGAATGATGTGCAATAATCCTGATTTGAAATTGTTAACTTTAAAGGATATTGGCTTAGATGTAGATATTGTAGAAGATGGAAGTACATTTGAAGAAAATGCAATAATTAAAGCAAAAACAATTATGGAAATGACAGGAAAAATAGCTTTAGCAGATGACTCAGGTCTCGAGGTTGATTATTTAAATGGAGAACCAGGAATTTATTCAGCGAGATATTTAGGGGAAGATACACCTTATTCAGAAAAAAATGCCGACATTATTAGAAGACTTGAAGGAGTAGAGGGAAGTGACAGAAGTGCCAGATTTGTGTGTGCAATGGCTGTAGCATTTCCTGATGGAAGAATAAGGACATGTCGAGGAACTATTGAGGGAGTAATAGATTATAAGGAAAAAGGAACAAATGGATTTGGATATGATCCAATAGTTTATGTGCCTGAATATGGGTTGACAACAGGTGAAATGGAGCCTGAACTAAAAAATAGTATTAGTCATAGAGGAAAAGCTTTAGAACAGGTAAAAAAGATACTTGAGGAAGAATTGCAGTAATTGATAAACGAATAAAGTTAGTGTTTGAAAGTGGTGTTAATATGAAGAGAGTATTAGTTGTAAGTGATTCGCATGGAAATATGGGAAATTTAAGTGAAGTAATAAAAAGATCTAAAGATATTGATATGTTAATTCATCTTGGAGATATACAGGGAGAAGATGAATTACTACGTTCTATGTGCAATTTCCCAGTTGAAATTGTACGTGGAAATTGTGACTTTGAAACAAATAATAAATTATACTTGACAATTGAGCTAGAATGTCATAAGATATTCGCGACCCATGGACATGCCTACGGCGTTGAATGGGGAATAGAAAGATTGTCATATGCAGCTTTAGAAGAAGGTTGTGATATTGCGATGTATGGACATACACATGTTCCGGAAATTATTCAGGGAGATGACATTACGGTTATAAATCCCGGAAGTATTTCAAGACCGCGACAGATGAACCATAAACCAAGTTATATTTTGATGGAATTACTTGACAATGGGGAAGTTTTTTACAATCTAAATTACTTTGAAAAATAAGTGATTAAAAAAATAAAAAAAGTTTAAAAAAGTTGTTGACAAGTTGAAATACATAATATATAATACATCATGTTGCTGCTGAAAAACACAGAACAAAACAGCAACGAAGACGCGAAGTACTAACACCAATCGGGGTGTGGCTCAGCTTGGCTAGAGCGCTTGATTTGGGATCAAGAGGTCGCAGGTTCGAATCCTGTCACCCCGACTTCGCGGGTGTAGTTCAATGGTAGAACACTAGCCTTCCAAGCTAGATACGTGGGTTCGATTCCCATCACCCGCTTTGCTTATTAGAGAGCCTTGTGAAAGTTGATTCTCTATGTAAGCTGAGAGGTTAACACCTAGAAGTTAATGAATGTGCGTGTCCGTAGCTCAGCTGGATAGAGCAACGGCCTTCTAAGCCGTGGGTCGGGGGTTCGAATCCCTTCGGGCACATTGTTCTGGAAAGAAGCCAGATGCTGTGGTGGCTATAGCGCAGTTGGTTAGCGCGCCAGATTGTGGCTCTGGAGGCCGAGGGTTCGAATCCCTCTAGCCACCTTTCACAATGGGCTATCGCCAAGCGGTAAGGCACAGGACTTTGACTCCTGCATTCGCTGGTTCGAATCCAGCTAGCCCAGTTATTGGGCAACCAAGTAAAACATTATATGGGCCACTAGCTCAGGTGGTAGAGCACTTGACTTTTAATCAAGTTGTCCGGGGTTCGAGTCCCCGGTGGCTCACTGACAGGTGTAAGAAATCTTACACCTGTTATTTTTTGAAATGATTTAGCGGGTGTGGCGGAATTGGCAGACGCGCCAGATTTAGGTTCTGGTGGGAGACCGTGCAGGTTCAAGTCCTGTCACCCGCATGAAAAAGGATTGTCGATTGCGACAATCCTTTTTGTTTTTGAAGAATTACTAAAAAATCAAATAAAAAGCTACCTTTAATTAAAAGGAGATATATGGTATTATTTATTATGCTATTCACATGGGATATTAGAATCGAAGAATAAGAAAAGCCAATAGATATGGAGGAGAAAAAGGTGGAAAAAGAATTTAGAGACAAGGTTCTTAGATTTGGATTAATAACATTAGTTATATGCATTTTATTGGAAATTTTTGTGTTTAACTATAAGAGCTTTACGTTGTTGGGAGGTAAATATAATCAAAGGACAATTCCAGTGTCGGAAGCACAGGTTACAGGTGCAAGTGAGAGTAATGGAGTATATACTGCATCGAACAAGGAAATAGCAGTAAAGTTTCCGGTAAATGATTATGTTAAAACGATAAAGTTTAATATGGAATCTGCTGATGGTGGAAAAGAACAAACAGATGTAAGTATCGCATATACAGAAAGCGCACATAGAGACTCAGATAGGTATAGCAATAAAAAGATGAATATAGTTAAATCTATGCCTGAAACAAAATATGCTACTTGTAGTTTTACAGGTGAAACATATACGATTACCATGAAAATAGAATCTGAAGCAAATCAGAGGTATACAATTACAGGTTTGACTATAAATGAAAAAATCCCATTTAAATTTTCTTTTATCAGAGTTTTTATGATATTTATCATAATGGTTTTGGGATATGTATTTGCTAAATATCCAGGACTTGATGGAAGAATGAATCTGAAGAAAAAAAGTCAAAAGGCGGTAGTTATATTTGCAGTAGTTGTATCAGCGTTAACACTTACATTTATTGCAAAAATGTATACAGATGATTTGTTTAAAACAGAAGAAGTTGTGACGAATCAGATAAATCAGGAATTAGTTGATGCGTTTGAAAAAGGACAGGTATCATTGCTTGATCCTGTTCCGCAGGCGTTACTCGATGTGGATAATCCGTATGATTGGACGCAAAGAACGACAATGGGAGAATCATACAAATGGGATCATTTGCTTTATAATGGAAAATATTATTCATATTATGGAATAACAACAGTTTTAACGTTATTTATGCCATATCATAAGATTACGGGAAAATATTTTTCTACGGCCTTAGCGACTTACATTTATAGTATGATAGCGTTGATTTTTATAGCATTAATATATATAAGCGTTGTAAAAAACTGGTTTAAAAAGATTCCGTTTAGGATGACTATAATGGGATTGTTTACAACGTTGATAATTAGTGGAGTTACATTAAATGTTGTAAGACCTAAGTTTTACGAATTAGCATCAGCATCAGGACTTTGCTTTACAGCGATAGGAATGTTCTTTATTATAAACAGTGGAATTTTTCAGAAAAAGAAAATTAAAAAAAGTTTCCTGTTTTTGTCTGCGCTGTTTATGGGATTAGCAGTTCTTGCAAGAGTTACAGCTGTATTTTGGTGCTTCGCATGTGTAATATGGATTTTATATGGATTAATTCAGAACAATAAGCAAAATGGAAAGAATGCAATAGAGATTATCAAATATGTTTTGGCAGCAGGTGTGCCTTATGTTGTATTTGGATTAATTCAAATGTGGTACAATTATGCAAGATTTGGTAGTGTTTTTGATTTTGGAATTCAATATTCATTAACAATAAATGATTTTACTCAGGCAAAATCAACTATTGAATTGGTTATGGTTGCTGTTGTAAATACATTGTTAGTTATACCGACTATTAATTCAACATTTCCGTTCATACATGGTAATTATGACTCAATGCAGCTTAATGGGTATTATTTTGTGGATACACCATGTACAATGGGATTGATTGCAAGAGGACTTCCAATACTTTCAGTTCTATATGCACCGAAACTTGCTAAGAATTTTGATAAAAAAGAGAAGATAAAACTTGCATTGACATGGCTTATACCTGGAATTATATTCCCGTTAATAATGGTTTCAATGACATGGGAAAATGGTTATTCCATAAGATACGGATGTGATTATGCATGGCAGTTTATGATGGCGGGATTGGCAGTTATGTTCTATGTTTGTGGAAATATGAAGAATGAACAACTAAAAAAATGGATATACCGAGTTTTTGTATTATGTACGATATGGGCTGTTATAAGTACGATTGCAGCAAGTATTGCTGTTACACCTGAGAGCACATTAACATATTATGATAATGAAAAAGGTATGAGAATATATTGTCATTTAAGAAATCTAATAATGTTTTGGAACTAAATGATTGTGGTGAAATTAAAAAATTAATGAAAAGCCTCATTAGTATACTTACTTTTAAAAGTTAGCACAAAAAAATCTAACGATTAGAAGCCGGGACATTAATGAGGCTTTTTATTTAGTTAGCACAAAAAAACTAAAAGATATAATTTTTCAAAAAAAAGTGTAACCTGATATGAAATTATCGTGTCTATAGATATATAAGATAAAAATAATAAAACTAATTAGAAAGGGATAAAAATGAATACTAAAAAGAAAAATTATATAGAAGGTTTAGATGCAATGAGAGGAATCGCAATTCTGGGAGTTGTTTTTTATCATTTAATACCAGGCAAATTTCCAGGAGGATTTCTTGGAGTCAATATGTTTTTTGTTTTATCAGGATATTTGATTTATAAAGGGGCAGAATGGGAAGTGACGAATGGAAAATATTCTGTTCAAAAATTTTACATGAAACGGATAAAGAAAATTTTCCCACCATTAATAATTATGATATGCTCGGTGTGTGGAATGTTAGCGATATTTATACCGGAAGTGTTAAAAGGAAAAACAAGTGAAATTATTAGCGTTTTTGGAGGATATAATAATTTGTGGCAAATTCAACAAAATGCATCATATTTTGCCAGAATGAGTAACCAGTCGCCATTTACACATTTATGGGCTATAGCTATAGAAATGCAATTTTATATTGTTTGGCCTGTACTATTTTTCATGATAAAACGTGGTGAAAAGTACTTTTCTAAAAAGAAAACTTTAATAATACTTGCTTTAGTAGTGTTAGTTGGCGGAGCGTGGATGAGTGTTTTGTATAGCCCACAAAATGATGTATCAAGATTATATTACGGGACAGATACAAGAATGTTTTCGCTTTTGATGGGAGTGCTTGTAGCAATTATACAAAATAATTTAAAGCATAGCGAGTCAAAAATAGTTTCATATGCCAAAAACATTTTTTTAGTAATGTTAAGTGTGTTATGCATATGTGGATACTTTATTGTAGAAGGACAGAGCGCATATGTATATTTAGGAGGACTGTTCGTAAATAGTGTTATTTGTGCATTAATTGTTTTACTGATGTCTGGCAGTGGATTTAGTAGAGTAATTGAAAAGAGCCCTCTAACTATTATTGGAAAGATAAGTTATGAAATGTATTTATGGATGTATCCTATTATATTTATCTTTGGATATTATAAGGCAAATTATGGAATCACATCATGGGTAATACAGATATTGTTGATTTTAGGTATTGCAATAGTTCAAAATTGCTTTACAAAACGTTTAAACACGAATAGAATAAGATGCAAAAAAAATAAATATGTTAAAAGATATTTAGCTCAGAGTTATTTATCTGCATGTATAGTTTTAATTATGTGTATTTTGACTGTTAGATGTGACTTATCAAAGGTATTGAATAGAACATTAATAAAAGCTGATGAAAACAAAGTAGTAAGTGAGATGAAAAATGAAAACAATTATGAGAAAAAAAATAATGACATAGCAAATAATCAAGAACCTGTAACTTTAAAAAATGAACAAGTGAATAATAAAGATTATACTAATGAAAAAAAGAAAAAAACAAAAAAGCAGCAAATTAAAAATGAAAAAATTACAATAATAGGAGATTCTGTATTGTTAGGAGCATCAGCCGAATTGAAAAAAATAAATCCTAATATAATTATTGATGCAAAAGTATCAAGACAGGTATCACAGGCAAAAGATATTGTTAAGAATTTAGAAAGAGAAGGAAAACTAGGAGATATTGTTGTTATTGCATTGGGAACAAATGGAACATTTTCTTCTTCGACAGGAAAAGAATTGATTAAAGCTATTGGTGCAAAGCGACAGATATATTGGGTAAATGTTTTTGGCGAACATTTGCAGTGGCAGGAAGAATCAAATCATATGATTGAAAGCATTGTAAACGAATATAAAAATGTGAATTTAATAGATTGGTCAACATATGGAGAAAGTCATAAGGACTGGTTTGTGAATGATGGAATTCATTTAACAGAATCGGGGTGTAAGGCTTACGCAACGTTGCTATATAATAATATTTTAAATAATATAAATACGGATAACTGAAAATAGATTTTAGTAAGGAAATTAAAATGAAAAATTCGTCAATTAATCAAAAAAAAATAAATGAAATAGTGGATGATGAAGTTATTATCAAACAATTTTTTGAAAGGGATGAAAGAGCAATTGTAAATATAGAACAAAAATATGGTAAATATTGTTATTCAATAGCTTTTAGAATTTTGTTAAATGAAAAAGATACAGAGGAGTGTATAAATGATACATGGCTGAAAGTTTGGAATTCCATACCACCGATAATTCCGGAGATTTTATCAGCGTTTATTGGAAAAATAACAAGAAATCAGGCAATTAATAAATATAAATATGAAAATGCAAGCAAAAGAGTTAATTCAAGAATTGAAAAGACATTAGATGAATTAAATGAGTGCGAAATTCTATTGAATAATAATGTGAGTGAAGAAATGGATAGAAAAGAATTAGAAAATTCAATTAATAAATATCTCGAAAAACTGCCAAAACAAAAAAGACAAATATTTGTACGAAGATATTTTTATTTGGATGAAATAAAAGAAATTGCGGATAGGTTTAATCTTAAAGAGTCGGCAGTAAAAGTGTTATTGCATAGAATGAGAAGAAAATTAAAGAGCTATTTGGAAAATGAAGGATATGAAATATATTAAGGAGAATAGGCATGGACAATAAAAAAGAAAAAATCAGTAATTTAGAATTGCTGGAAGCTATGAGTGGAATTAATGAAAAATATTTAAAAGAGGCAGATTCTTTATGCATTAAAAAAAAGAATTATTGGCATATGGCAGTTGCGGTTGCAGCAGTAATTATATGTACAATAATAATTCCTAATATAAATGAATCAACAGCATATGCTATGCAAAAAATACCTTTTGTAGGTGCATATTTTGAAATGGTCACATTTAGGCAATATAAATTTGATGATGGCAAAAATTATGCAGATATTAATTTGAAAAAAGTGAAAAATAAAACAGAAGATACGGAATTAGAAATTAGAGAAAACGCTGATAAATCTGAAGAAAAAATAAATCAGGATATGAAGAAAAAAACAAATGAACTTATTAAAGAATTTAGAAAACAAGTTGGTGGCTTAGGGTATTCTTCTTTAAAGGTGAATAATACTGTAGTTACAAATTCAATTGATTATTATTGCATTAAGTTGTCAGCATATATGTCTCAGGCAGATGGTTATGAAGTAAACTATTTTTATACAATTGATAAAAAGACAGGACAAGTGATAAAATTAACAGATTTGTTTAAAAAAGATAGTCAATATGTAGATGTAATTACTAAAGATATAAAGAAACAGATGAAAAAGAAAATGAAAGAAAATTCACAGTATAAATATTTTATAGATGAAGAGGAAAAATATACAACATTTGAAAAAATAGATGAAAATCAACAGTTTTATATTAATAATTCAGGTGAATTAGTTATATGTTTTGCAGAAGGAGATGTTGCACCGGCATATATGGGCGCATTAGAGTTTACAATATCACATAAAACAATCCAAAATATTTTGAAATAAATAAAAAAGACTAATGTAATAATAAAAGGATTTATGCAATAATTAAAAAGGTAAAAAATTTTTAGTTATTGCGTTAAATCCTTTTTTTGTTGAGTTGAAAAAATTACAATATTTCTTTGCTCATATTACTGTTATGATACTTTTTGTCATATGTGACATCTTCTCCGAACCATTCAGGTGGAATAAATGAATTGGCATCTTCGATAGAATTAAATTCGACTTCTACCAGTAAACGACCATCAAATATATCGTGGAAAATATCTAACTCAGCTGTTAGAGAATTAAATAGAGGAATGAGATATCGTGTTTTTGTAATAATATTACCATCGGCTTTTGTCAAAAGATGAAAATAACTTTTTTGATTCAGAGGAAGATTATATTCTTCTCTAGCCATCATTCCGCTACCTTTATATGTAAGAAAATAATCCTCATCTTGTTTTCTGATTCGAATAACAGGAGAGGTATTTAAATAAGCCTGTTGAATATCGTGGTGTTCATAAGAGTCTAAATTGTCAGGAAGACATTTAGGAATAAATTTGCGTTCTATTTCCATAAAAATACCATTTAAACAAATACGTTAATACCTTTCATAAAATATAGTTGTATAACAAAACATTAAATACTAGAATAATATTATCAGTTTGCTATAATAAATGCAAGAAATGTACAAATATAAAGAAAGTGATTGTACAGAATAAAACTAATAAAATGAGATAGAAAGGAATAAATATCATGAAGAAAATATATGCATTTTTAGCACAGGGATTTGAAGAAACAGAAGCGTTAATGGTAATCGATTTAATGAGAAGAAGCCATACAATTGATGTTGTTACAGTATCCGTAACGGATGAATTAATGGTTGAAAGTTCTCATAAAGTAAATATTATGGCAGATAAATTAATTAAAGATATTAATTTTGATGAAGGAAATGGAATTTTTCTCCCGGGAGGTATACCGGGCACACCTAATCTTGAGGCATGCGATATGTTGAAACAGGCAATATTAAAATATTATAAGGAAGGCAAGTATCTTACAGCTATATGTGCAGCACCAAGTATATATAGTCATTTGGGCTTACTAAAAGATAAAAGAGCTACAAGTCATGGAAGTTTTGAAAAAGAAATGGATTGCAAAGAATATGGTGGAAGCGTAGTTACTGATGGACAGTTTGTTACTGCAAACGGATTAGGAGCAGCATTAGAGATGGGACTTGAAATGGTATCTATATTAGACAGCGAAGAAAAAGCAGGAAGTATTGCTGAAGCAATTCATTTTAATAGATAGTAAATCTACATAATAAAGAATTGATAAAATGCAATAGTTAAAACACTTAGAAGTTTATAATTTATATAGAGAAAGTTTACAAATAATATTATATAAGTATTAAATAAAAAAATAATAATTGATAAAAAGTGAGTTGAAAAAGTTAATAAAAAAATGATGACAGTATCTTGCATTTATGTTATAATGTTGTACTGCGTATAGGGTGTAGTATGCCCTGTTGCAATCAAAAAGATAGAAAGATGGACACTGACTCATAGTCCATTTTACATATTCAAGGAGGAAATATTAAGATGAGTTTACAAGTTGAAAAGTTAGAAAATAACACTGCAAAGCTTACAATTGAAGTACCTGCTGAAGAGGTTGAAAAGGCTATAGAAAGTGCATACCAGAAATCTAAATCTAAATTCAGCATTCCTGGATTTAGAAAAGGTAAAGTACCTCGTAAGATGATTGAAAAGATGTATGGCGTTGGCGTATTTTATGAAGATGCTGTAAATAGCATGATTCCTGGAGCTTATGCTGATGCTGCAACAGAAAGTGAATTAGAAATCGTTGCTCAGCCTGAAATCGATATCGTACAGATTGAAGCTGGAAAGCCATTTATCTTTACAGCAGAAGTAGTATTAAAACCTGAAGTAGAACTTGGAAAATACAAAGGAATTGAAGTAGAAGCTAAGGATACAACAGTAACAGATGAAGAAGTTGATGCTGAATTAGCAAAGGTTCAGGAACAGAACTCAAGATTAGTTGCTGCAGATGATAAAGAAGTGGAAAATGGAGATCAGGTAACAATCGATTTTGAAGGATTTGTTGATGGTGTTGCATTTGAAGGTGGAAAGGGTGAAGATTATCCATTAACAATTGGATCACATTCATTTATTGACACATTTGAAGATCAGTTAGTAGGAAAGAAAGTAGGAGACGAAGTTGAAGTTAACGTTACTTTCCCAGAACAGTATCAGGCTGAAGAACTTGCAGGAAAACCAGCAATGTTCAAGGTAAATATTAAAGAAATCAAGGTTAAAGAACTTCCTGAATTAGATGATGATTTCGCTCAGGATGTATCTGAATTTGATACACTTGCTGAATACAAGGAAGATGTTAAGAAGAACCTTGAAGAAAAGAAGAAAGAAGAAGCAGAACAGCAGAAAGAAGCTGATGTAATTAAAGCAATCGTTGAAGATGCTAAGATGGACATCCATGAAAAGATGATTAAAGCACAGGCACAGCAGATGGTTGAAGATTTTGCTCAGAGAATACAGTCACAGGGAATTTCTTTTGAACAGTATATGCAGTTTACAGGTTCAACACCTGAAATGTTACTTGAACAGGTAACACCACAGGCTGAAGAAAGAATTAAAGCAAGACTTGTATTAGAAGCAGTTGTTAAGGCTGAAAACATCGAAGTTTCAGATGAAGAATTCGAAAAAGAATTAGAAGAAATGGCTAAACAGTACAATATGGAACTTGATCAGATTAAGCAGTTCACAACAGATGCTGATAAAGAGACAATTAAGAAAGACATCGCAGTACAGAAGGCTGCTAAGTTAGTAGTTGACGCTGCAAAATAAATAACAGAAACAGGAGGTATGGCACATGAGTTTAGTACCTTACGTCATTGAACAGACTAGCCGAGGCGAACGTTCATATGACATTTATTCAAGATTATTAAAAGACAGAATTATATTTCTTGGTGAAGAGATTAATGATGCTGTAGCAAGTATAGTTGTAGCACAGTTATTATTCCTTGAATCCGAGGACCCAAGTAAAGATATCCATCTTTATATTAACAGTCCGGGAGGATCAGTTACTGCAGGAATGGCTATATATGATACAATGAAATACATCAAGTGTGATGTTGAAGTTACATGTATCGGTATGGCAGCAAGTATGGGCGCATTCCTTTTATCAAGCGGTACAAAAGGAAAACGTTACGCACTTCCTAATGCAGAAATTATGATTCACCAGCCACTTGGTGGTGCTCAGGGACAGGCAACTGAAATTCAGATTGCTGCAGAGCATATTTTAAAAACAAAGAAAAAGTTAAATGAAATTTTAGCTAGCAATTCAGGTCAGCCACTTGAGGTTGTGGAAGCTGATACAGACAGAGATAATTGGATGACAGCGAAAGAAGCTCAGGAATATGGTTTGATTGATAAGGTTATTGAAACAAGATAGCATGTAATTTATAAGGCACCGCATTAGTGGTGCCTTATTGTTAAAATTAGAAAGAGGTTATGATGGCAGGTAAAAATTTTGATGATAGCAATGTACGCTGCTCATTCTGTGGTAAATCTCAGTATCAGGTAAAGAGACTGATTGCAGGCCCGGAAGGAGTATATATATGTGACGAATGTGTAGAGACTTGCGCAGAAATTGTTGAAGAAGAGGTATACCATGCGCAGGATAGTGCTGTTACAGATGACATCAACTTACTTAAACCAAAAGAAATAAAAGAATTTTTGGATTCATATGTTATAGGACAGGATGAGGCAAAAAAGGTTCTTTCAGTAGCTGTATACAATCATTATAAGAGAGTATTGGCAGGAAATGATTTGGATGTAGAATTACAGAAATCAAACATTCTTATGTTAGGACCAACAGGTTCCGGAAAGACATATTTAGCACAGACTTTAGCAAAAATTCTTAATGTACCGTTTGCAATTGCTGATGCAACTACTTTGACAGAAGCAGGATATGTTGGAGAAGATGTAGAAAATATATTACTTAAACTTATTCAGGCAGCGGATTATGATATTGAAAAAGCACAATATGGAATTGTCTATATTGATGAAATAGATAAAATAACAAAGAAATCTGAAAATGTATCAATCACTAGAGATGTTTCAGGTGAAGGTGTGCAACAGGCATTACTTAAGATTTTAGAGGGAACAGTAGCAAGTGTACCACCTCAGGGAGGAAGAAAACATCCACATCAGGAATTGCTTCAGATTGATACAACAAATGTTTTGTTTATCTGTGGAGGAGCATTTGATGGATTAGAAAAAATTATTGAAAACAGAATGGATCAGAAAGCAATTGGTTTTAATTCTGAAATAACAGATAATACTGAAATGAATAACGATGCGTTATTTGGCGAAGTAATGCCACAGGATTTGGTTAAATTTGGAATTATTCCTGAGTTTATAGGACGTGTGCCTGTAACAGTTGCATTAAAATCATTAGACGAAAATGCATTAGTGGAAATTTTAACAAAACCAAAAAATGCGATTGTAAAACAGTACGAAAAGTTATTTGAACTTGATGGAGTAAAATTAACATTTACGGATGAAGCTTTAAAGACAATTGCTAAAAAGTCGTTTGAAAGAAAGACAGGGGCAAGAGGATTGCGAGCAATTATGGAGCAGACAGTATTAGATGTAATGTATGAAACACCTTCAGATGAAACAATCGAGGAATGCATTATTAATGAAGATGTAGTAAACCAGTTAGCAGATCCTGAGTTAAAGTACAAAAATAATTTGGATGCGAAAATAAAAAGAGCAAATAAGAAAGCAAAGAACGAACAGATTCAACCAGCTTAATGTAAGGGAGTAGAAATGCCAGACGAAATGTTAAATTTGCCGGTAATACCACTTAGAGGATTAACAATATTGCCGGGAACGACAGTTCATTTTGACGTCAGCAGAAAACAGTCTATTGCAGCAGCGAATGAAGCTGTGACGACAGGCGAAAAATTATTTGTAGTAACACAAAAAGACCCGGTGGTAGACGCACCGGGTTTTGATGACGTTTATAAAGTAGGAACTGTTGTTGAAGTAAAACAACTTAATAAGATGCCTGACCGGATAGTGCGTGTGATGGTTGAAGCAAAAGAAAGAGGAATAATTCATTCTTACAATGAAGAAAATTCATGTATTAAAGGCGATATTGAAATAATTAAAGAGCCGGATGAAAAAATTACTCAGGTTAGAGAAATTGCATTATTAAGAGAACTTAAGGATGAATTAGCACTTTATGATGGTATTAATCATGAATTGACACCTGTTGGAATAAAAAATATTGATAATCAGGAGTCATTAAGTGGTACAATGCTTCAGATTATTATGAGAATCCGAATGGATTTTAAAACAAAGCAGAAATATTTAGAGGCAAATACACTACTTGAAAGATATGAAGTGATTTTGTCATTTTTCAGTATTGAAAATGAAATAAGTCAGGTAAAAGCTGAAATTATAGAAAAAGTTAAAACAAATATAGATAAAAATCAGCGAGAACATATTTTAAGAGAACAAATGAGAGTCATCAGGGATGAACTTGGCGAAAATGATGCTACGTCAGATATTGACGAGATGATTGAAAAAACTAAAAAGTTAAATGCTGATGATGAAATAAAAGAAAAAATATTAAAAGAAATAAAAAGATTACGTATGTCAGCGGGTAATCCGGCAGATAGTAATGTATTAAGAAATTATATTGAAACTATGTTGGATATGCCATGGAATAACTGCACACAAGAAAATCAAAATGTAGTAGATGCTGAGAAAATTTTAAACAGAGATCATTATGGACTTACAGATGTAAAGGAAAGGATGCTCGAATTTCTATCTGTAAGGGTTTTAACAAAAGATAAAGGCGAAAGTCCAATTGTTTGCTTAGTAGGGCCTCCGGGTACAGGTAAGACATCAATTGCGCGCTCAATTGCAGAGGCATTAAATAAAAAATATGTCCGTATATGTTTAGGAGGAGTTACAGACGAGTCTGAGATAAGAGGACACAGGAAAACATATGTTGGAGCTATGCCTGGTAGAATTGCAACTGCTATCAGACAGGCAAATACAGCTAATCCTCTTATTTTACTTGATGAAATTGACAAATTAGGTCAAAGTATTCATGGTGATCCGGCAGCAGCAATGTTAGAGGTGTTAGATTCAGAACAAAATTCTAAATTCAGAGACAATTATTTGGAAGTGCCTTTGGATTTATCGAAAGTAATGTTTATTGCAACAGCTAATGATTTGTCAACTGTTCCAAGACCGCTTTTAGACAGAATGGAAATAGTTGAAGTATCAAGTTATACAGATAATGAAAAATTCCATATTGCTAAAGAGCATTTAATTCAGAAAGAATTAGAGCAAAATGGTTTGAAAAGATCACAACTTACAATATCTGATGAAGCAATAAATAAAATTATAAAATATTATACAAAAGAAGCAGGTGTCAGAAGTCTTGACAGAACAATTGCAAAAATTTGCAGAAAAGCAGCTAAGATAATAGTTGGAAAAGAAAAGAAAAGTATTAAAGTGACATCGAAAAATATTACTAAATATTTAGGAAAAGAAAAATTCCGTCAGGATGAAGCAAATGAAAGGAATGAAATTGGAATTGTTAGAGGACTTGCATGGACTAGTGTAGGTGGAGACACATTACAGATAGAAGTAAATACAATGCCTGGAAAAGGAATACTGGTTTTAACCGGAAATCTAGGCGATGTTATGAAAGAGTCAGCACAGATTGCGCTTAGTTATGCAAAAAGTGTTGCCAAAGAATATGGCGTTGACAGTAAATTCTTTAAAGAGAATGATATACATATGCATATTCCGGAAGGTGCAGTTCCAAAAGATGGACCATCAGCGGGTATAACTATGTCAACAGCAATAGTTTCAGCCATTGCAAATATTCCTGTAGACAGATATTTAGCAATGACAGGTGAGGTTACTCTTAGAGGAAAGGTTCTTCCTATAGGTGGACTTAAAGAAAAATTGTTGGCAGCAAAAGATGCGGGAATGAAAAAAGTACTTGTGCCGGTGAAAAATAAAACTGACGTAGAAGAATTCTCAACTGAAATTACTGATAGACTAAAAATAGTATATGTTTCAGAAATGACTGAAGTATTGAAACAGGCGTTAGTTAAATAATAACGACATATAAATAGAAAGGTAAATCAACATGATAATAAAGAGTGTAGAATTAGAAAAAGTTTGTGGAGTTACAAGCGTAATTCCGGACAATGATAAACCTGAAATAGCTTTTGCCGGTAAATCAAATGTAGGTAAATCATCATTGATAAATGCGTTAATGAATAGAAAATCATTGGCTAGAACATCTTCACAGCCTGGAAAAACACAAACAATTAATTTTTATAATATTAATGATAAATTATATTATGTTGATTTGCCCGGATATGGATATGCAAGTGTATCAAAAGAAGTTAAGGCAAAATGGGGAAAGTTAATTGAAAGATATTTGAGAAACTCTAAGCAGTTACAATGTGTGTTCTTATTGGTAGATATTAGACATGCACCGTCAACTAATGATGTAGAAATGTATGAATGGATCTTGGCAAATGGGTTCTATCCGATTATTATTGCAACAAAGCTGGACAAAATAAAAAGAAGCCAGGTTCAGAAAAATGTAAAGATAATTAAGGAAAAACTTAACGTGGAACCGGGAACAATTATTATTCCTTTTTCAGCTCAGACAAAACAGGGAAGAGATGAAATATGGGATATCATAGATCAGATTACAAAGGAGTAGATAAGAAATGGCAATGGATTCGGCTACATTGTATAAATTAATGATTTTATACATGCTTAATAAGGTTGATTTTCCGTTAACAAATTCACAGATTTCAGAATTTTTCTTAGAAAATGAGTATACGAATTACTTTTCATTACAGGAATCGATAAATGAGTTATGCGAAAATAATTTCGTGTTTTCGGATACAGTAAGAAATACATCATATTATCATTTAACATCAGAAGGAAGAGAAAGTTTAAAATTTTTTGAAAATAAAATTCCTAATGCAATAATTGATGATATGGATACTTTTTTGATAACAAATAAGTATGAACTTAGAAATGAAGTCGGAACAGTTTCTGACTATTATAGAGTAAATGATGGAGATTATATTGTGCATTGTCAGGTAAATGAAGATGCAAGTACATTAATTGAAATAAATCTGACTGTACCAAATAAAGAAAGCGCTGCAAAAATGTGTGCTAAATGGAAAGATGCAAGTCAGGAAATATATGAAATGGTTATAACAAAACTGACGAAATAGCCTTTGGCTATTTTGTCAGTTTTGTTGTAAAGAAAAAATAATGTATATCATGTTCATATGAATTATACGCTAAAAAGACTATGAATTAAAATGAGTAGTGAATAAAAATAGGTATTAAATTTATATAGACTATAAATAAAAATGTATAATAATTTGAAACGATGTTAATTGATGGACTTAAAACAAAAATAGAGAAAGGAATAGTAATTATTTAAATGGAAAGACAACTACAAATAAAACAAGGAGTTGTCCGTAAGTAAAATTAAAAATTACATGGTAATAGAGAGATGGATAAAAAAGGAATATTAGAATTAAAAAGAAGAATGACAAAAGATGGTTGTACATTTACAAAAATGACAGGATGCTATGTGGATGGAGAAAAAAATAAAATTGTAAATATAGATGAAAACTTTTTGGGATTAGAGGAAGAAGAATTTTATAAATACCTTGAAATTGCCAAGAAAACATTGTCAGGTACAATAGGCAATAATTTAATGGAATATGAATTTCCATTAGCTGAAGAGGAACCGGGAGGACATCAGCAAAGTCTTATGGCAATTAAGTCAAGTCAGTTAAAGAATGAAGAAATGCTTGAGTCATTTTATGATATGGTAATAGAAAATTATGAACATACAGGAAATTATCTAATTTTATTATTCCATGATGTTTATGATGTAATGACAAAAACAACAGACAATAATAAGTTAGATGAGTCAGAAGAGATATTTGAATATATCATATGCTCAATATGTCCTGTGGCTTTAAGTAAACCGGGACTTGGATACAGAAAAGACGAGAATAGAATTGGAACAGTAGACAGGGACTGGATTGTCGGACTTCCGGAAAGCGGATTTTTATTTCCGGCATTTACAGATAGAAGTACGGATATACATAATGTTATGTTCTATTCAAAGGATGCAAAAGAACCACATAAAGAATTGGTAAATAATATTTTAGGATGTGAAAGCAAACATACAAATGCAGAAAAACAGGTTATTTTTAATAATTTGTTATTAGAGCATGTACCTGAAGATGACCATAAAGAGGTGTTGATCAAAGTTAATGAAAATTTGGCAGATGTAATAGAAGAAAAACCGGAAGAAAAATTAACAGAAGAAGTTGTTGCGCAGGTTATTACTGAAAGTGGCGTAATGGGAAGTGTTGCGCAGAGTATCGCGGAAGAATTTGTGCATACATTAGGTGAAGAATTACCTGAAGCAGAAAATATTGTTGACCAAAAAATTGTGAAACAAAGTGCTGAGAAGAAGGAAAAGATTGAACTTACAGCAAAAGTGGAAGAACTTACAGCAAAGTTAGAAGAAGCAAATGAAACTATTGCAAATAGCACAATTAACAATGACGAAGAAGAAACACAGGAGACAGATGATAATGAAATTTTTGTAAGAGTTTCAGGTGATAAGAAAGATGAAATAAGAACCCAATTAATTGAAGGACAAAAGTGCATTGTGATTCCTGTATCGGAAGAAGATAACATAAATATTGTGAAGCGTTAAAATTTTTAAAGAGTACAATATCATTCAGAGTTTATAATCTTACTTCATTAAAATGATTATAAAAGAGGAGTTGCAATTACATAAAAGATCTACTGATAAAAAGGAGGAGAAGTGAAAAAATTATCTGCATATATATGGAAAAATAAACTTAGATATATTTTGGCAATAGGCTCGATGATTCTTGCAGTAAGTCTTGATTTAATGTCACCGCAGCTTACAAAACATATTATTGATGATGTTATTGTAGGTGGACAGATAGGCAAATTAAAATATTTACTTGCAGGAATTTTGGCAATAGGCGTAGGAAGAGCGGTATTTCAATATATAAAAGAATATACATTTGACTGCTTAGGTTCTGATATAGCAAGTTCTATGCGAAAAGATTTATTTATACATACACAGAAATTGAGCCAGGATTTCTTTGATAGAACGGATACCGGTGAATTGATGTCAAGAATTAAGGATGACGTTGATAAAATCTGGGATGGATTAAGCTATGTAAGTATGCTGTTGATTGAAGTGGTAATACATACATCAATAGTATTATTTTGCATGTATACAACAAACGTTAAACTTGCGATTATACCTACAGTAGCCATGATTTTTTGTGGATGTATTGCTTTAATTATGGAAAGAAAACTAGGAGCAGTGTATGAGGAAATAAGCGAAGAAAATGCCGAGTTAAATACTGTTGCGGAAGAAAATCTTGCAGGAGTCAGAACAGTTAAGGCATTTGCCAGAGAAAAATATGAAATAGAAAAATTTCTGAATCATAACAACAGATATTATGAATTGAATATGAAGCAGTCAAAAGTATTTGTAAAATATTATCCTTATTTTTCTGTAGTAACAAAAATTTTACCGCTATTAACATTACTCGCAGGCGGGAAAATTGTTATTGATGGAAGAATGTCTTTGGGACAATTGGCTGCAATGGTAGAATATTCAAATAATATAGTGTGGCCGATGGAAATGCTTGGATGGCTTACAAATAGTTTCTCATCAGCAATTGCATCTAATAGAAAATTAAAGAAAATTTATAATGAAGTACCAACAATCAAAGAAAAAGAAAATCCTATAATTCTTGATGAGGTTAAGGGTAAGATTACTTTTGACCATGTGGCATATGGAAAAGAAGGAAAACATATATTAAGAGATGTTTCTTTTGAAGTACAACCTGGAGAAACACTTGGAATTATGGGAGAAACCGGGTCGGGAAAATCTACAATAATTAATCTTATGTCAAGATTTTATGATGCTGATAAAGGAAAAATATGTCTTGATGATGTTGACATAAGGGATATGAAACTAAGTCAGGTAAGAGAAAGTATTTCTCAGGTTATGCAGGATGTATTTTTATTTTCCGACACAATAGCTGAAAATATCAAACTTGGTAAAAAGGACTACATAAGTGAGGAAGAAGTAGAGATAGCTTCAAATAATGCACAGGTAAGTGAATTTGCTACTAAAATGAAAAATAAATATAATACTGTAATAGGTGAAAGAGGTGTTGGACTGTCGGGAGGACAGAAGCAGAGAATCAGCATAGCGAGAGCATTTGCAAAGAAAAATCCAATACTGATATTAGATGATTCTACATCAGCACTGGATATGGAAACAGAGCAACAGATTCAGGAAGCATTAAGGAAATTAGATGGTGTTACAAAGGTTATAATAGCCCATAGAATTAGTGCTGTGAAAAATGCTGATGAAATTATAATTCTCAAAGATGGAATTATCGCTGAGAGAGGAAAGCATCAGCAGTTGTTAGAAAAACATGGCCTTTATTATGAAACATATCAATCTCAATATGGTGATGTAGAAGGGGGTGAAGTGAATGGCTTATAATTCATATAAAGAAGATGAAAAAAGCGTAGAAAAAAGTAAACTTCAAACTCTTAAAAGATTGCTTTCTTATTTGTTAAAATACAAGTGGACAATAGTGTTAGTTTTGATGCTTATGGGATATTGTGTAGTTGTAAGTTTAATAAACCCTCTAATAATTGAGTCAGCAATAGATAATCATATTGGAAATAAAGACTATATAGGCTTATACAAATTATTAATTATAGCGTTAATTATCAATTTAATTGCAACATTTGCCATTAAACTTAGAATGTATATAATGGCTAAAATGTGTAATCAAATATTACTTACAATTAGGCAGGAATTATATACTCATATACAAAAACTTGGATTTAAGTTCTTTGATAGTAGACCTACAGGAAAAATATTATCTAGGATTATCGGAGATATAAATTCCTTAAAAGATGTGCTGTCAAATTGTGTAACAACATTAATACCTGATTTTATTACAGTATGTGCAGTTGTTATTATTATGTTTTCTAAGAATCCAAAACTTGCAGTAGCAGCACTTATAAGTACACCTTTTATGGCAATTGCAATAACAATGATACAGGTTAAGGCTCATCCAAGATGGCAGACTTTTAGAAAAAAATCTTCTAATTTAAATGCGTTTTTGCATGAAGATATGTCGGGAATGAAAATAATTCATAGTTTTACTGCTGAAAAAGAAACAGAAGAAACATTTGATGAGTTACTAAATGAACATAAATCATCATTCAGATCAGCTGTAAGATTAAGTGACTGTTTTGGTTCTGTTATTGATTTCTCATGGGGATTTGGATGTGTTGCATTATATTTTATAGGAATTGTTGTATTGAAAGATGAAAATATTTCTGTAGGTACATTTTTGGCATTTGGAACATATATTAATATGTTTTGGCAGCCTATTAATAATTTAAGCAATTTCTATAATCAGATAACAACAAATATTGCAGGAGCGGAAAGAATATTTGAAATTTTAGATACAAAGCCTGAAATAGAGGATGAGAAAGGTGTTGTCGATTTACCTGATATAAAGGGTGAAGTTACATTTGACCATGTTACATTTGGATATGATGAAGAAAAAGTATTAGATGATGTAAGCTTTGTTATTAAACCGGGAGAAACGATAGCGATAGTTGGACCTACAGGAGCAGGAAAATCAACTATAATAAATCTTATCAGTAGATTTTATGATGCAAATGAAGGAAGAGTGTTGTTAGATGGTTATGATGTAAAAGATGTTTCGATAGAAAGCCTTAGAAAACAGGTTGGAACAATGACGCAGGAAAATTTTATTTTTTCAGGAACTGTCAAAGATAACATAAGATATGGAAAATTAGATGCAACAGATGAAGAAATAATCGAAGCAGCTAAAGCTGTTAATGCTCATGAATTTATAATGAAGCTTGATAAAGGATATGATACCGAGTTATTAGAACGTGGTGGAGGATTATCTATAGGTCAGAAACAGATTTTGGCATTGGCAAGAACAATGGTTTCAAAACCTAAAATACTTATACTTGATGAAGCAACATCAAGTATAGACACAAAAACAGAATTAATAGTTCAAAAAGGAATTGATAAATTGTTGAGTGGAAGAACTTCTTTTGTAATTGCACACAGATTATCTACAATAAAGAAAGCAGATAGAATATTTGTTGTTGATAATGGAAAGATAATAGAAGAGGGAAATCATAGACAATTATTGAAAAAGAAAGGTGCATATTATAATTTGTATATGGCACAGTTCAACATATAACACGAATTGCTACGTTCTTCGAACTCTCGCAATTCTACAAAATATATGAGAAAACAGTTCTATCGGACTATGAATATTCTTATATAAATATATAACACGAATTGCTACGTTCTTCGAACTCTCGCAATTCTACAAAATATTCGAAAACCACCCTATCGGGCTATTTTCTCATATTTTGGCGATTCATAAAAAAGACTGCGTTTTCATGCAAGCATGAATGCAGTCTTTTTTTGAATCTGGTGTTATATGTTTTCTTTTACGGCTTTGCTTACTACTTCAGAAACTTCAGGATTGAAGGCTTCAGGTAAAATAAAGTTTTCGCTTAACTGGTCATCAGGAACGAGAGAAGCAATTGCATTAGCAGCAGCTAATTTCATTTCTTCAGTAATCTGCTTTGCACGACCTTCAAGAGCACCCTTGAAAATTCCAGGGAAGGCAACAACATTGTTAACCTGATTTGGAAAATCAGAACGTCCTGTACCAACTACTCTTGCACCTGCTTCTTTAGCAAGGTCAGGCATAATTTCAGGTGTAGGATTTGCCATTGCAAATATAATAGCGTCTTTGTTCATTGAAGAAACCATTTCCTTAGTTACGATGTTTGGAGCTGATACACCAATAAATATATCTGCACCAACCATTGCATCGGCAAGAACACCATTTTTTCCTTCAAGGTTAGTTACCTGAGCCATTTCCTTTTGAGCCCAGTTTAAATCTTTAACATCATCTGATAATATTCCGTATAAACCGCATATTGTAAGATCTTTAAAACCATATTTTAATAATAATTTTGAAATTGCAATACCGGCAGAACCATCACCATTTACAACTACCTTACAATCTTCTTTTTTCTTTCCGACAACTTTTAAAGCGTTGATAATACCGGCAAGAACAACGATTGCTGTTCCGTGCTGATCATCATGGAATACAGGAATGTCTAATAATTCTTTAAGTTTACTTTCTATTTCAAAACATCTTGGAGCAGAAATGTCTTCAAGATTAATACCACCGAATCCGGGAGCAATTCTAACAACAGTGTCAATGATTTCCTGTGTATCCTGTGTGTCAAGACAAATTGGAACGGCATTTACATCACCGAATTCTTTAAAAAGAACAGCTTTACCTTCCATAACAGGCATGGCAGCGTAAGGGCCAATATTTCCTAAACCTAAAACAGCACTTCCGTCTGAAACTACGGCTACTGTATTTGCCTTCATTGTGTATTTATAAACATCTTCCGGATTGTTAGCAATTTCAACACAAGGTTTAGCAACACCCGGTGTATATGCAATTGATAAATCCTCACGTGTTTTGATTTTACATTTTGCTTCTGTACTGATTTTACCTACTAAATCAGCGTGGAGCTTTAAAGCTTTTTCATCTGTTGTCATAATAACCTCCAAATATAATATAAATAGTAATAAATGTATATTTTAAACATATACATAAAATCAGGTGTCTGAAGTATAGTAGTAAAAAATACATTTAAACACCTGTTTATAAGCATAACACATTTTTAAAAATTACACTATTATTTTTAAAAAAGATGTGTTAATATAAAAACAGAATCTAGACTCAAGTGGGTTTCCCACACATTTCCCGGATTTAATAATAAATATTGAACAGATAGATAGTGAAAGGACTGGTGCATTTATGAGAGAAAAGTTGCAGTCATTACCAGTGAGTGAATTACGAGCCATTGCAAAGGAAAATGGGATTAAAAGTGTAACGAAGTTAAGAAAACAACAGTTAGTAGATATGATTTTGGAAGTGAATGAGCGAAATCAGAAAAAGCAGACTGAAGATGCCAAAAAAGAAGAAGTTAATAATGAAAATAAAGAAAATATAGAGGTAGCAGAAGTAAGTACTGAAGAAAAAGAAGATAAGCCTGAAAAAGAAGTAAAGAAAAAAAAGTCAGAAAATAAAGAAAAAAATTCAGAAAGTCATAAAGAATTAAAGACAGAGAAAAAGAATTCACATAAATTGGAAGGAAAGACTGAACATAGAATAATAAAAACACATTCTAAAAATGAAAATAAACCGGTACAGAAGGTGCAAAAAACTGAGAAGAGAGATCCTCAGCCAACAGATGAAGGAGATTTTAAATCAGGAATACTTGAAGTTATGCCGGATGGATTTGGATTTATCAGATGTGATAACTATATGCCTGGAGATGATGATGTTTATGTGGCACCATCACAGATTAAAAGATTTAATTTGAAAACAGGAGATATATTAGAAGGAAAAGTAAGAGCAAAGAGAGAATCAGAAAAGTTTGGAGCTCTTTATTATTTAGATAAAGTAAATGATGAATCATTGGAAAAAGTTATTTCCAGACCAAATTTTGAAGATTTAACTCCTATATTCCCTAATAACAGACTTCATTTGGAAACACCATCTGAAAATATGGCAATGAGAATAGTTGATATTATCAGCCCAATTGGAAAGGGACAAAGAGGAATGATTGTGTCTCCACCAAAAGCAGGTAAGACAACCCTTTTAAAACAGGTAGCAAAATCAATTCAGACTAATAATCCTGAAATGAAAATGATTATTTTATTAATAGATGAAAGACCTGAAGAAGTTACAGATATAAAAGAAGCAATTGAAGGGGAGAATGTAGAGGTAATTTATTCTACATTTGATGAATTACCTGAGCATCATAAACGTGTTTCGGAAATGGTAATCGAAAGAGCAAAAAGATTAGTTGAACATGGAAATGATGTAATAATTTTATTGGATAGTATTACAAGACTTGCAAGAGCATACAACATGACTGTACCGCCAAGTGGAAGAACTTTATCAGGTGGTTTGGATCCGGCAGCACTTCATATGCCAAAGAGATTCTTTGGTGCAGCAAGAAATATGAGAGAAGGTGGAAGCCTGACAATTCTAGCTACAGCATTAGTAGATACAGGAAGTAAGATGGATGATGTTGTATATGAAGAATTTAAGGGAACAGGTAATATGGAATTGGTTCTTGATAGAAAATTATCTGAGAAGAGAGTATTCCCGGCTATTGATATAATTAAGTCAGGTACAAGAAGAGAAGATTTATTATTAGATAGTGAAGAATTAGGAGCATCTTATGTAATAAGAAAAGAAATTAATGGAATGAAGAAAGAAGACGCGGCAGAAAGAATAATTAATTTATTCTATAGAACAAAAAATAATAGAGAATTTATTTCAAAAATTTCAAAAATAAAAAATAATGATGGACCAACAAATTCAACAGGTGCTCACAGATTCACGTAATTTTTGTCGAATCATTATAAAATAAAGTGACATTTAATAAAAAAAGGTTGCTAATAGCAAAAGCATATGCTATAATGACTAGGCTATTGAGTTAAGACGGATTGGCGTTGCCAATAAGCATAAAATTTAATTTAAGGAAATGAAGAGGTGAATGTAATGAGAGAAGGAATCCATCCAGATTACCAGCAGGCAACCGTTACATGTAACTGTGGTAACACATTCGTAACAGGTTCAACTAAGTCAGATATTCATGTTGAAATTTGTTCAGCATGTCATCCATTCTACACAGGACAGCAGAAAGCAGTTTCAGCTCGTGGTAGAATTGATAAGTTTAATAAGAAATATGGTATTCAGTAAGTATTAAGGATAACAGGTTGGGAATTTTTGTTCTCAACCTATTTTCTTATGTAAAGATATGCAGGTTAGAAGCATAATCTGATTATGAAAATAGGGATATTTAATATTTTTATTTGTGCGATTATAATGAATGAGGACATTTATGAAAAATAAAAATAAATTAGGTTCTTCCGGAATAGGAGGACAGGCAGTTATAGAAGGAATTATGATGAGAAATAAGGACTGGTATTCTGTAGCTGTAAGAAAAAGTGATAATACAATTGAGGTAGAAAAGAAGCAATATAAAAGTGCTTCACAGAAAAACAAAATTTTGGGAGCTCCTTTTATCAGAGGAGTATTTAGTTTTATTGATTCCCTAGTGCTTGGAATAAAATCTCTTACATATTCAGCATCTTTTTTTGAAGCTGATGATGAAACAGAAGAAGAGCCTGGCAAATTAGAATTGTGGCTTATTAATAAATTTGGTGAGAAAGCTGAGAATGTAATAATGGGATGTGTAGTAGCAGTTTCTATTATATTTTCAGTATTAATATTTATGATGTTACCGTTATTTATAGCGGATATGTTTGAAAGATTTGTTCCGGGAATAGGAAACAGACAGGTTCCAGTAATAGAAGGAATAGCCAAGATGGTTATTTTTATCGGATATATGCTGTTAATATCATTAATGAAAGACATAAGAAGGACATTTATGTATCATGGAGCAGAGCATAAATGTATTAACTGTATTGAAAATGGAAAAATATTAACTGTAGAAAATGTAAGAGAAAGTTCGAGATTTCACAAAAGATGTGGAACAAGCTTTATGTTGATAGTTTTGATAATTAGTATTTTGTTCTTTATCTTCATTCGCTCGGATGTAGTTTGGATTAAATATACAATAAGATTAATTCTAATACCTGTAATTGCAGGTGTTTCATATGAGATTATCCGATTAGCGGGTAGTAGCGATAATTTTATTGTTAATTTAATAAGTAAACCCGGAATATGGATGCAGAAAATAACAACTAAAGAACCAACTGATGATATGATTGAAGTTGCAATTAAGGCAGTTGAGGAAGTATTTGACTGGAAAGATTATTTGAAAAGCAATGGAATAGAAGTTTTGGATGAAATTTCAGGAGAAGAAGATGTCGACTGAATTTGAATTAAAAGATTTGATAAAAGATGGAATAGAAAAATTGCAGAAAGCATCTGATTTGGATGCAACTGTTGATGCGTGGCTTTTAGCAGAAGAAGTTTTAGGGATTACAAGAGTACAGTATTTTATCAATCCTCAAAGATTAGTTAATAAAGAGGATGCAGATAAGTTTTTTAAATTTATAGATATGCGTTGTAATAAGATTCCTTTACAGCACATAACCGGTAAGCAGGAATTTATGGGATTATCATTTAATGTGAATGAAGATGTATTGATTCCAAGACAGGATACGGAACTTTTAGTTGAAATGGTTTTAAATTATTTAAAACAAAAGATTAAAGGCAAGAAAGTTAAAGTATTAGATATGTGTACCGGCTCAGGATGCATAGCGATTTCAATAAAAAAACTTGCAGAAAATGTAGATGTGACAGCAGTAGATTTGTCCCCAAAAGCATTAAAAGTTGCAATTGATAATGCAAAGCAGTTAGATGCAAAAGTTACATTTATTGAATCAGATTTATTTGAAAATGTATCAGGTAAATATGATATAATTGTATCTAATCCGCCGTACATAAGCAAAAGTGATATTGAAACGCTTATGGAAGAAGTAAAAAATCATGAACCGATGATGGCTTTAAATGGTGATGAAGACGGATTGAAATTTTATAAAAAAATATCGGAAAAGTTAAATGAATATTTATCAGATGATGGGATGATTTTTTATGAGATTGGTTATGATCAGGGAAAAACAGTTCCCGATATTTTGAAGCAGTATAATTTTAAAGATATTAATGTATATAAAGATTTGTCAGAAAATGACAGAGTTGTGATTGCGAGAAAAGGAGAAGAGAATGTTTGATAAATTAGACGGTATATTGGAAAGATTTGATGAAATATTAGAAATGTTAAACGATCCAAGCGTGGCAAATGACCAGAATAATTTTAGAAAATTAATGAAAGAGCAAAGTGACTTAGCACCAATTGTTGAAGCGTATAAGACATATAAACAAGCTAAGCAGGATGTTGAAGACAGTCTTTTAATTCTTGAAGAAGAAAATGACGAAGATATGCGTGAATTAGCTAAAGAAGAATTAAATGAAGCTAAAGCAAAAGTTGAAGAAATGGAACAGCAGTTAAAGATTTTACTTTTACCAAAGGATGAGAATGATGATAAAAACGTTGTTGTAGAAATCCGTGGCGGTGCAGGTGGAGATGAAGCTGCGTTATTTGCTGCTGAACTTTACAGAATGTATTGTATGTATGCAGAAAAGAATCGTTGGAAAACAGAAATGATTTCTTTAAACGAAAATGGTTTAGGTGGATTTAAAGAAGTTGTATTTATGATTAACGGTCAGGGTGCATATTCTAAGTTGAAATATGAAAGTGGAGTACATCGTGTACAGAGAATTCCGGTAACTGAATCAGGTGGAAGAATTCATACATCAACAGCAACTGTTGCAATTATGCCTGAAGCAGAAGAAGTAGATGTAGAAATCGATATGAATGATTGTAAATTTGATGTGTTTAGAGCATCAGGAAACGGTGGTCAGTGTGTAAATACAACTGACTCAGCTGTACGACTTACACATATTCCAACAGGAATTGTTATTTCATGTCAGGATGAAAAATCACAGTTAAAAAATAAGGATAAAGCACTTAAGGTATTAAGAGCAAGATTATACGAACTTGAACTTCAAAAGAAGCAGGATGCTGAATCAGCAGCAAGAAGAAGTCAGGTAGGAACCGGTGACCGTTCAGAAAAGATAAGAACTTACAATTTCCCACAGGGAAGAGTAACAGATCATAGAATTAAGTTTACATCACATAGATTAGATGAAATAATGAATGGAAATCTTGATGAAATAATCGATAACTGTATAGCAGCAGATCAGGCAGCAAAGTTTAGCAATATGGAAAATGAAGTATAAATTTTTTGAGCCATCGAAAGATGGCTCATATTTATATAAAAAAGTGAGGGTAGAATTATGCAGATGACAACTCTTTGTTATATAGAAAATGATGAAAAATATTTGATGCTTCATCGTGTGAAAAAGAAAGAAGATATTAATAAAAACAAGTGGATAGGAGTAGGTGGACATGCTAACGAATGGGAATCACCGGAAGAATGTCTTGTAAGAGAGGTAAAAGAGGAAACAGGATTAACACTTACTTCTTACAAATTTAGAGGAATCATAACATTTATCAGTAACGAATGTGAATCAGAAACTATGTGCCTATTTACTGCGGATAAGTTTATAGGAAACATAATTGAATGTGATGAAGGAGAACTTAAATGGGTAGATAAAAGCGAAGTACCTAACCTGCCAACGTGGGAAGGTGATGCAATATTTTTGAAATTACTGTTAAATGATGAGAAAAGATTCTTTTCATTAAAATTGGTATATGAGGGAGATAAATTAGTAGAAAATAATATTGTTTTTTATTAAACAAAATATGAAAGCTTATGAGGTGCTTGCTAAATGATAGTATTAAGTAAAAAGCAGATTGTTGATATAATGGAAGAAAAACAAAAAAATAAGGAACAATTATAAGCAAAAAATCAAAATTACTTAATTTTTAACCGTTAAATATTAAAAAAAGCCTTTGAAATTTAAAAAGAAATTTGCTAAAATATCAAACGAATCGAGTGGCTAAGAGCGTAAATCCAGATATGGATTTGCGCTCTTTTATGTTATATAAGACGAAGTCGTGTGTATAACAACAAATAAAAAATTGAAGAAGCCGGATTGATTTAATTTTATGAATTTTGGGAATTTATTTTAAACATAGGAGGTAAAGGGAAAAGTGGAAGAAAATAAGGAAGCAAATAAGATGGGGACGATGAAGGTAAACAAATTGATGCTGACAATGGGAGCACCTATGATTTTATCGATGGTATTACAGGCTGTATACAATATTGTAGACAGTGCATTTGTATCCAATATGCATGAAAATGGAGAAGCAGCTTTGAATGCCTTAACATTGGCGTTTCCTGTTCAGATGATGATGGTTGCGATTGCAATAGGCACAGGTGTCGGAATGAATGCATTGCTTTCGAAAAATTTAGGGAGTGGAAATCTGAAAAAAGCATCTATGATAGCAGGAAATACAATATTTTTAGGAGCAATAATTTATTTAATATTTCTTGTTTTCGGAATATTTGGAGCAGATTTTTATGTATCTACACAGACAAGTAATGAATTAATAAAAAATATGGCAATACAATATTTGAAAATATGCTGCATTTTATCAGTTGGAATAGTGTTCTTTTCAATATTTGAAAAAATGCTACAGGCAACAGGTCGCTCAATATATTCAACAACTGCACAGATATTAGGAGCTGTTGTTAATATGATATTAGATCCGATTTTGATATATGGTTTGTTAGGATTACCCGAAATGGGAGTCGCAGGAGCAGCATATGCAACTGTTATCGGACAGGTAGTGTCATTTGTATCAGCAATTATTTTTCATATGAAATTTAATACGGAAATAAGTTGTATTATTAAGAATCTTAAACCGTCAGGAAGAATAATAAAAGAGATATATATGATTGGTTTACCTGCAATCATAGCTCAGGCATTAATGTCATTTATGACATACGGATTAAATATAATACTTGTAAGAATAAGTGAAACAGCAGTTACTGCATATGGATTGTACTATAAAATTCAACAGTTTATTTTGTTTGCAGCATTTGGCTTAAGAGATGCAATTACTCCGATAGTATCATTTAATCATGGAATGAGAAGTAAAGAAAGAGTTAGGGACGGAATAAAATATGGTTTGATTTATACTTTAATTATAATGGTTGTAGGAACTGTTGTGCTGGAAATTTTTGCAAATCCATTTGCTAAGATATTTGGGTTGTCAGGTGTTACGCAACAATTATGCGTTAGTGCGATAAGAGTAATTTCCATAAGTTTTGTATTTGCAGGTGCAAATATTGCTTTTCAGGGAATATTTCAGGCACTTGAAGGTGGTATGGAATCACTATTTATTTCAATATGCAGACAGTTCTTATTTGTTCTTCCTGTTGCATGGGGATTTTCTTTAATTGCAATGAAAGACATAAGCTACATATGGTTAGTATGGATGACATTCCCGATAGCAGAGGCAGTATCATGTGTTATTGCATGTGTATTTATGAGGAGGATTGATAGGAGAAAAATACAAAGTCTTAACAAATAGGTAGAAATGTATGTATATATTGTTGTATTATATAAAGTATGTAGAAAAAGTATTAATTATTTATATTCTGCAGACAGATACAAGTGTCAGAGAAATATTTTTATTTAATGGGCATTTGTGCAAGAGTAAAAGCCATAAGGAGAAGTACAATGGATATTACAGTTAGAAGAGCAGAAATTAAAGATATTGATAAAGTGAGCATATTATTAAGCGAGGTACTTGAATTACACGCGAAGTTAAGACCTGACATTTTTATTTCAGGTACAACAAAATATACAAAAGAAGAACTTACAAATATATTCCAAAATGATGACACGCCGGTATTTGTGGCTGTAGATAATGATGAGGTTGTAGGTTATGCATTTTGTGTAATAAAAAAACAACCTTTTAGTACAAATATGGTTGATTTTAAAACATTATATATTGATGATTTGTGTGTAGACGAAAATTGCAGAGGAAAACATGTTGGAACAATTTTGTATAAATATGTTCTTGAATATGCTAAATCAATAGGATGTTATGATGTTACTTTAAATGTGTGGGAGGGAAATGACAATGCCCGTGCATTTTATGAAAAGATGGGAATGTTTGTAAAGGAAACACAGATGGAAGTGGTTCTTAAATAAGGATATTCATGGTAAAGAATTGGTATATGTGATAGATTTTTACAGACATATATCACAAGGATAAATTTAGGGAGAACTAAGGAGAAAGTAATATGGACAACCTATCAGTATATGAACTTATGTGGCTGTTTTTAAGTTATTCATTTTTAGGATGGATTCTAGAAACAGTATTTGCAACAATAAAGGAAAGAAAAGTAGTTAACAGAGGTCTTATAAATGGACCATTTTGTATTATATATGGTATCAGTGCAGTTTTAATATCAACAACATTACACGAACTTACAGGAATTTGGTTGATTTTATTTGCAGCTATATATGCATCTGTTGTTGAATGGTTTGGTGGACATTTAGTTGAAAAAATATACCACGAAAAATGGTGGGATTATTCAGATATTAAATGGAATTTTGAAGGATATGTATGCGTTCCAATGGCAGCAGTATGGGGCGTGCTAGGATACATAGTTGTTAAGTTTGGAGATAGTCTGTTACTTGATTTGTACAAATTATTTCCGGAACTTTTAATGCATATAATTTTATGGATTATAACAGGATGCCTTATTGCAGATATAGTATTTTCTTCAATTATTATTAAATTTGAAGGTAAAGGCGTAGATAAAATAATTGAAGCAAATAATAAATTTACGGAAATTAGTTTAAAACTTGAAAAATGGATTGCCAAAAGAATAAATCTGCGTATAGATAAAGCTTATCCAAAATCTTCTAAAGTAGAGAAAAAGGAAAAGGATAAGAGTGTATTTGCAAGGGGATGTGATTTTTATAAAATTGCATTACTGTTTTTTATCGGCTCATTTCTTGGAGATGTAACTGAAACAATATTTTGCAGGGTTACAGCAGGAGTATGGATGAGAAGAAGCAGTGTAATATGGGGACAGTTCAGTATAGTGTGGGGCTTGGCAATTGCAATCGTAACGGCAATGCTCTATAAATATAGAGAAAAAAGTGATAGTTTCTTATTTATAATGGGAACGTGTTTAGGGGGAGCATACGAATATTTATGTAGTGTATTTACCGAAATTATATTTGGAAAGATATTTTGGGATTACAGCAAAATACCATTTAACTTAGGAGGAAGAATAAATCTTTTATATTGCTTCTTCTGGGGAATGGCAGCAGTTGTATGGTTTAAAATATGTTACCCTAAATTATCAGCAATAATTGAAAAAATTCCTGTAAAGCCGGGAAAAATATGTACATGGGTATTGATTGTATTTATGAGTGTTGATGTCGTTGCAACATGCATGGTGCTTCATAGATATGACCAGAGAGAAAATGGAATAGTGGCAACAAAGCAGTGGCAGATATGGGTTGATGATAATTACAATGATGCCAGAATGGAAAAAATATATCCAAATGCAAAAAATGCCAATTAATTATTTGAAAAATGTTGTTAAAACAACGGAAATGTTATTCGAATTATAATACTATCTGCATGTATCAATTTTACATCAGAAAGGAATTTAATCAGATGAATAAAATGTTTTGTTTTCAATGTGAGCAGACAGCCGGATGTACAGGCTGTACAGGAGCGATGGGAGTGTGCGGAAAGTCAGCCGATACATCTATGTTGCAGGACAAACTTACAGGTGCAATAATAGGACTGGCAAAAAGTACAAGTCATAATCCTAAAAGAAAAGAAACAGACAAAATTATAATAGAAGGTCTTTTTACAACTATAACGAATGTTAATTTTAATGATGATACATTAAAAGAAATGATAGATAAAGTTCATTTAGAAAAAAATGCAATTGCACCAAACTGCAATGCGTGTGCGATGCCTTGTGGAAGTACCGAAGATTATGATATGAATTTGTTGTGGAATGAAGATGAGGATATCCGCTCATTAAAATCACTTATTTTATTTGGAATAAGAGGGATGGCAGCGTATGCATATCATGCCATGGTTTTAGGGTATGAAGATGAAGAGGTGAACGACTTCTTTTACAAAGCGTTATCAGTTATTACTTATGATATGGAAGTTGGACAACTTCTGTCAGTAGCGCTTGAAGTGGGAGAAAAGAATTTAAAATGCATGGAATTACTTGATAGGGCAAATACAGAAAGTTATGGAAATCCTACTCCGGTAAAAGTCCCATTAACTATAGAAAAGGGGCCGTTTATTGTAATTTCAGGACATGATTTAAAAGATTTAGAATTGTTATTACAGCAGACAGAGGGAAAAGGAATAAATATATATACTCATGGAGAAATGCTTCCTGCACATGGTTATCCGGAATTGAAGAAATATTCTCATTTAAAGGGAAATTTTGGGACGGCATGGCAGAATCAGCAAAAGGAATTTGATGATATCAAAGGCCCTGTATTATTTACAACTAACTGTCTTATGCCGGTTAAACCAAGTTATGCAGATAGAGTGTTTACAACAGAAGTTGTTTCATATCCTGAAATGGTTCATATCGGAGCCGAGAAGGATTTTACTCCGGTAATAAATAAAGCACTTGAACTTGGTGGATACGAAGAAGATAAAATGATGACAGGAATAAATGGTGGAAAATATGTCATGACAGGATTTGGACATGGAACTATTCTTGGAGTTGCAGATAAGGTTATTGAAGGAGTTAAGAACAAAGAAATAAGTCATTTCTTCTTAGTTGGAGGATGTGATGGAGCAAGAGTTGGAAGAAATTATTATACGGAGTTTGTTAAACAGTCACCAAAAGATTCTATTATTTTGACGCTTGCATGTGGTAAATACAGATTTAATGATTTGGATTTGGGAGATATTAACGGACTACCAAGAATTATGGATATGGGTCAGTGCAATGACGCATATGGAGCAATAAAAGTTGCAATTGCGTTAGCACAGGCATTTGAATGTGAAGTTAATGATTTACCATTATCAATGATTTTATCATGGTATGAACAAAAAGCTGTATGTATTTTATTAACATTATTACATCTTGGAATTAAAAACATATATTTAGGACCGACACTTCCTGCTTTTATATCACCTAATATATTGAATTATTTAGTGGAAAATTATAACATTTCACCTATTAGTACACCGGATAAAGATTTAGAAAAAATTATGTCAAATAAGTAAAATAAAACAGTTCGACCATACAATAGCAGGGATTATTACAGTTTATGCTATATGGCCGGACTGTTATTATTTTTAGATAAATTAATATATAGACTCTTCATTTATTAATGTTTTTCTGCTAGAATAGGAAAATGAGATTAAAACAAAAGATTTATTAGCCGAAGAGAATGCTTATGTAATTATTGAATAGAAATAAGAATTTAATTCGGAATTATTCTAAAGTCAATTAGAAAAGGTAGAGGTTAAGTAAATGAAAATTGGATTTGATAATGACAAGTATTTAAAAATGCAGTCAGAGCATATCAGAGAGAGAATTGAAAAATTTGGAAACAAGTTATATTTAGAATTTGGTGGAAAATTATTTGATGATTATCATGCATCAAGAGTTCTTCCGGGATTTCAGCCTGATTCAAAATTACAGATGTTATTACAGTTAAAAGACCAGGCAGAAGTTGTTATAGTAATTAGTGCGGAAGACATTGAAGAAAATAAGGTAAGAGGCGATTATGGAATAACATATGATTTAGATGTATTAAGACTTATTGACGAATTTCAGTCAGTTGGTCTTTTTGTAGGAAGTGTATGCCTTACAAAATTTGCAGGACAGCCATCGGCAGAATTATTCCAACAGAGATTAAAAGAACTTGGAATTAAGTCATACAGACATTATAAGATTCCGGGATATCCAAGCGATGTAAATCACATTGTAAGTGATGAAGGATATGGAAAGAATGATTATATAGAAACAGAGAGACCTTTAGTAGTTATTACTGCACCGGGTCCCGGAAGTGGAAAGATGGCAACATGTCTTTCACAGTTATATCATGAGCATAAAAAAGGAATTGAAGCAGGATACGCTAAATTTGAAACATTTCCTATATGGAATATTCCACTTAAGCACCCTGTTAACCTTGCGTATGAAGCAGCAACAGCAGATCTTAATGATGTAAACATGATTGATCCATTTCATTTAGAAGCGTATGGAAAGACTACAGTTAACTATAATAGAGATATAGAAATATTCCCTGTTGTTAATGCAATGTTTGAACTTATTGCAGGTGAAAGTCCATATAAATCACCTACAGACATGGGTGTTAACATGGCTGGTAACTGTATTGTGGATGATGAAGTATGTTGTGAAGCATCACAGCAGGAAATTTTACGAAGATATTATAAATGTTTATGCGATAAAAAACGTAATGGTGAAACAAAAGATGATATATATAAATTAGAACTTTTGATGCAGCAGGCAGGAGTGACTATTGATGACAGAAAAGTAGCAAAAGTAGCTAAAGAAATTGAAGAAAAAACAGGTAGTCCTGCAGTAGCTATTGAGCTTGAAGATGGAACAATGATTACAGGAAAAACAAGTGATTTGCTTGGTTCATCTGCAGCAGCCTTATTAAATGCAGTTAAGAAATTAGGTAAAATTGAAGATGATGTTAAATTGGTATCACCACAGGCAATTGAACCGATTCAGACATTAAAGACACAGTATTTAGGAAGTCAGAATCCACGACTTCATACAGACGAAATTTTAATTGCTTTATCATCAACAGCAGCAAATAGTGAAGTTGCAAAAGTAGCGATGAAGCAGTTACATAAGTTAAAAGGATGTCAGGCACATTCTACAGTATTGCTTACATCAGTAGATGAACAGACATTTAAGAGATTAGGAATACAGCTTACATGTGAACCTAAATACGAAGAAGATGGAAGAAAATATCATAAACACTAATTTACAAAATAATAAATATAAACATTAAAATAACCGGTTATTAATTTTTCTTAGATTGATAACCGGTTAAAATAAGCAGGGAAAGTTGAGGTAAATATGATACAGGACATAGAACCAAAACTAAACAATCAATATAAAAATATTAAGCCTAAAGATAATGATTATGTATTAAGTTACAGTGGGAGAAGGGTATTGTTATCTAAAAAGGCAGAAACACTAGAATATTTAACATATGAGAAGTATAAACAGATAAATCAGGGGGATGATACCTTGGTTTATTTTTTTAGTATAGGAAATAATTCATATTTCTATGAAAAAAACGAAATAGAAGCTGATGGATTTGAGTATGTACCAATGTTTAAGACAAGAACAATGAAACCAATGGCTAAAGTAATGGCAGCAGCAACAGGATGGCATTTAAATATGTGGTATAAGTCTAATAAATTTTGTGGGGCATGTGGTTGTAATATGGAACATGATGAAAAAATAAGAATGCTAAAATGTCCTAAATGTGGAAATCAGGTATTCCCAAAAATCGCTCCGGCAGTTATAGTAGGAGTGACGGACAATGATAAAATATTATTAACAAAATATGCAGACAGAGAGTATAAAAGATATGCACTAATTGCAGGTTTTACAGAGATAGGAGAGACTATCGAAGAAACAGTTGCAAGGGAAGTATTTGAAGAAACAGGAGTGCATATTAAGGACATAACATATTATAAAAGTCAGCCATGGGGATATGATGGTAATGTCCTTATGGGATTTTTTGCAAAACTAGATGGCAATAGGAAAATTACAATGGATGAAGATGAATTGTCCGTAGCAGAATGGGTTAATTATAAAGATGTTCCGGACGATGAAGAAAAGATAAGTCTTACAAGAGAAATGATGACATATTTTCGTAAGGAGAGAGAAAATGAAAGCAAAAGACGAGAAAACAAATGTAATGAGAGTATTAGACAGTAAGAAGATTAAATATCAGCATTATTATTATGGTGATACAGATGCAATAAGTGGGACTGATGTTGCAAAAGCATTAGGACAAAATCCGGAGTGCGTATTTAAAACATTAGTCACAGAAGGAAAGACAAAAAATCACTATGTATTTATTGTACCTGTAGAAAAAGAACTTGATTTAAAAAAGGCAGCAAAAGCTGTAGGAGAAAAATCAATACAAATGATAAAATCAAAGGAACTTTTACCGCTTACAGGATATATTCATGGTGGATGCTCACCGATTGGAATGAAAAAATTATTTAAAACAACAATTGATTCGAGTGTAGAAAATGTAGAAAAATTTTGCGTAAGTGGTGGAAAAATCGGCTATCAGGTAGAAATTACACTTGAAGATTTAAGAAAGGTAATTCCTGTTCAGACCGCTGAAATTACTGTATAAATATAAAATGTATTATGTGGAGCGTGTAAGGGTTAAAAGAAAGTGCATTTGGCAGCGTAGGTTCAATAGCACATCATTATAGCAGATAGTATGGCTTGATGCGAATGCTTAAAGAGTTTAAAGGAGAAAAGATATGGGATACGAATTAATTGGATTAGATATGGATGGAACATTGCTAAATTCAGAAAAGAAGATTAATTCAGGTGTTATTTTAGCAATAAAAGAAGCAATAGAAAATGGAAAACATATTTCGTTATCATCCGGACGGGCATTAGCTGAAATAGAAGAATATAGAGAACAATTAAAGGATATGGAATATGCCATTCTTGAAAGTGGAGCTTTGGTTTATAATTTGAAAAATGAAGAAATAATTTCTGCTTCAACAATAGACGAAGAAATAGTTAATAAGATATTTGATACAGTTAAAGATAAGGATGTGTTTATTCATTTGATATCTAAAGGACGTTCTATTTCACCGAAAAGATTGATTCCGCAAATGGAAAAATACCACATGGGAATTTATATTCCGTTATATGAAAGAGTATGTACAAAAGTTGAGGATACAGTTACATTTCATAATGAAGATAAACAGGGAATAGAAAAAATTAATCTGTTTCATACTTCTCCACAAGACAGGGAAGATACGAGAAAAAAATTACAGGGATTACCTATTGTGATGCTTAATGCAGAGGATACATCACTTGAAATTTCACCACTTGGGGTTACAAAAGGATATGGACTTAAAAAACTTTGCAAACACTTAAATATTGAGGTTGAGCAGTCAATTGTAGTTGGAGATGCAGATAATGATCTGGATGTATTAAAAACAGCAGGACTTGCTGTAGCCATGGGCAATGCAAATGCTAATGTAAAAAAGATAGCAGATGTAGAGGTTATGGACAATGACCATGATGGGGTTGCAGAGGCAATATACAAATATTTATTGGAAAAATAAAAAGATTGAATAATTATATGTACTTGTGATATAATTAGACGTAAGAAATCACGATACGAAACAGAAAACCGGATTCTTTACGAATCCGGTTTTGTAGTGTTTAGGAAAAATTAACACAGAATAAATTTAAAGAATAGGAGTGAATTGCGTATGCATTATGACTTGATTATTGTAGGTGCAGGACCGGCAGGAATCTTTACGGCATTAGAACTTTTAAAAAATAATAGCGATAAGAAGATTCTTTTGGTTGAGAAAGGAAAAGCAGTAGAAAAAAGACATTGCCCGAAAGCGGAAGTAGGACATTGTGTTAACTGCAAGCCAAATTGTGCAATAACTACAGGGTTCTCCGGAGCAGGAGCTTTTTCAGATGGTAAGTTAAGCTTGTCATATGAAGTAGGTGGAGATTTGCCGATGCTTATTGGAGAAGAATTTGCACAGGAATTAATAGACTATACGGATACAATTTATCTGGAATTTGGCGCAGACCCACATGTAGAAGGAATTTACGAGGGAGAAGACATCAAGGAAATAAGAAAGAATGCAATTAAGGCAGGTCTTAAGTTAGTAGACTGCCCAATCAGACATTTGGGAACGGAAAAGGCACAGCAGCTTTATTACAATATTCAGGAATGGTTGTTACAGCATGGTGTTGAAATGAAATTTGAAATAGAATGTGAAAATATCATTCTCGATGAAGAAGGCTGTAAAGGTGTTATCTTAAGAGAAGGTAATGAAAGTGTTCATTATTATGCAGATGAAGTTGTTATTGCAACAGGAAGAAGAGGAGCTGATTGGTTAGAAAAACTATGTGCAGAACATAATATTGCACATAAACCGGGAACAGTTGATATCGGTGTGCGTGTAGAATGCAGAAATGAAGTAATGGAAAAGGTTAACGAAGTACTTTATGAGTCAAAGCTTATCGGATATCCAAGACCATGGAAAAATAAGGTACGTACATTCTGCCAAAATCCGGGAGGATTTGTTGCGCAGGAAAATTATGACAATGATTTGGCTGTAGTAAATGGTCATAGCTTCAAGGAAAAGAAGAGTAATAATACAAACCTTGCAATACTTGTAAGCCATAACTTTACTGAGCCATTCAACAAGCCGATTGAATATGCACAAAAGGTTGGTGAGTTGACAAATATGTTAGGCGCAGGTCATATTATGGTACAAAGATACGGAGATATTCTCGATGGAAAGAGAACATGGCCTAAAGAATTAGCACAGAGTAATGTTAAACCTACACTTAAAGATGCAGTAGCAGGTGATATAACAGCGGCAATGCCATACAGAGCAATGACAAATATCATTGAATTTATAAAAATGCTTGATAAAGTTGTTCCGGGATTCGCTTCAACAGAAACATTGTTGTACAGCCCTGAATTAAAATTCTATTCAAATAAAGTAAAAATGGACGAAAACCTTAATACAAACATTAAAGGTTTACATTGTCTTGGAGATTCTTCAGGATGGACAAGAGGTCTTATGATGGCATCAGTTATGGGTGTTCTTATGGGAAGAAAATTATTAGATAAATAAACGAAAGCAACAATCTGTCTGGATAGATGGGTTGTTGCTTCTTTTGCCATGAGAATCAGCCGGATTTATTAAAAATAGAATAAACACAAAATAAATGAAAAGAATATATTAGAGAAAAGATAAAATACACAATATATTTTTTATTAAATAGGATTAAGTGCCTGTATCAATAGTATGAATTTACAGTTTTAGTGAAGAAAGTAATACATTACAGTAAAAGAAAATTGCATTTAATTGTTATACATTTGGCGAAATTTGTATATTTTTTAGAAAAAATATGTATAGTATAATTCAATTTAAGATGTAGAAATCTACAGAGAATATAAGCTTTAGATGTTTATGAAAATGTTATAGCTTATGAGATTTTAAGAAAGGTGGTGTCTTAATGATTAAAGAAACAATGGCTTCCATTAAAAAAGCTGAAAAACAAGGGGAAGAAATTGTTAATAAAGCAAATGAAGATGCTGAAAAAAATATAAAAAAGGCAAATGAAGATGCTGAAAAGAGCATTGATGATGCAGTAAAAAGGCAGAAAGACAAGATAGAAGAATATTGTCAAAAAGCCAGAGAAAGAGGAGAGAAAGAAGCAAAAACAATTAGAAGTGATAATGAAAAGAATGTTAAAGAACTGTATGACAAGGCTTTAACTCTCGAAAATGAGGCTGTAAATAAGGCAGTAGAAGAAGTAATGAAATTTTAATTGTTTGTGATTTGAAATTTAAGATTATTAGATTGCATATAATGAAGGAATTGATGCTTAATCGATATAATTAAATTATCATATAACTATAAATTGTTATTTCTTTAGAAATAAAGAAGGGAGGCATGATAAAATGGCAGTATTAGAAATGCAAAAAATATGCATTTGTGCCCTGAAAAAAGAACGAAAGCCTATCATAGAATATATTCAAAGAAGTGGTGTTGTTGAAATCAAGGAAAGAAAAGTAAAAAAAGGCTTTTCCAAGATGGATACAAGTGTTGCTAAATCAAGTTTTGAAAGAAATGCAGCTTTAGCAGAAAATGCTTTGGAAGTATTAGAGCAATATGAACCGGAAAAGAAATCAATGTTTTCGTCTCTAGAAGGAAAGAGGCAGGTTGCTTCAAATGAATTTAAAAGAATTTCAGATAATAGAGATGAAATAATGGATAAAATATCAGCTATTCTTAATTTGCAAAAAGAAATATCAGCAAAACAAAATGATATTTTGAAATTAAAAGCAAATATAGAAGCTGTAAAACCATGGTTAAATATGGATGTTCCGGGTGCGACAACGGGAACTGAAAAGACAGCGTTTATTTATGGCTCATTTCCCGGAAATATTACTCAGGAACAACTGTATCAGCAAATCCAGTCAAATGAAAAGTTCCCTAAAGCGAGCGATGTAAGAATATTTTATTCAGACAAAAATCAGACCTGTGTTGCAGGATTTTGTATGAAAAAAGATGCAGAACAGTTTGAGGAAGCATTGAGGCAGATGGATTTTTCAAGACCTTCGCTGATAATGAGAAGTATTCCTGAGGTATCTAAGGAAAAATGGACAAAGAGGATTGCTGAGTTTGAAAACAGCATAGATAATCGCATTGAGGAACTCAGGCAATTAGCAGAGGATAGAGAGGACATTCAGTTAGCGGCAGATTATTTTAACAGCAGAGCAGAAAAATACGATGTACTTGGAAGGATTCTTCAAACAAAACATGTATTTATAATTACAGGTTATATTCCAAAAAAAGAATTTGAGAAGCTTAAAGAAACACTTACTGATAAATTCACGGTTATGATTGAGGCAGAAGAGATATCGGCAAAAGAACAACCTCCGGTTTTACTTGAAAACAACGCTTTTGCAAGACCTGTAGAGGGTGTTGTTGAATCATTTGGATTACCAAAGAAAGGCGAGTTTGACCCAAGTGCAATAATGGCAGTATTTTATTACATTTTATTTGGAATGATGCTAAGCGATGCAGCTTATGGATTGATAATATTTTTAGCATGCTTTATAGCGATAAAAAAATTCCCTAGAATGGGCGATTCGTTAAATAAATCATTGCATATGTTTATGTATTGCGGAATATCAACGACAATATGGGGATTGCTATTTGGAGGATTTTTTGGTGATGCAATTACAGTTGTATCGAATGTATTTTTCCATAAAAATATAGAACTTAAAGCGTTGTGGTTTGTTCCGCTTAACGATCCGATGAGACTGTTAATGTATTCAATGGTAATAGGAATTATTCATATGTTCTTAGGACTTGGAATAAAAGGGTATATGCTTTTGAAAGACAATAAAATAGTGGATTTTATATGTGATGTATTATTGTGGTATTCACTGTTAATCGGATTAATATTGTTATTATTGCCAACTGATTTATTTGCATCTATTTCACAGATGACATTTGTATTTCCGGTATGGCTGACAATCCTGTCAAAAGTTTTAACAATAATAGGACTTGTAGGATTGCTTCTTATGTCCGGCAGAAGAAAAGGTAACAAGTGGGCTATCAGAATTGCTCTTGGAGCTTATGATATTTATAACGTAACAGGCTGGCTAAGCGATTTGCTGTCATATTCAAGACTTTTAGCATTAGGTCTGGCAACAGGAGTTATTGCATCAGTTGTAAATTCTATGGGCAGCATGATAGGCGATGGCCCGGTAGGAATAATAGTTTTCATAATAGTATTTATTGTAGGTCATACACTAAACCTTGCAATCAATCTGTTAGGAGCTTATGTTCATACAAACAGATTACAGTATGTAGAATTTTTCGGAAAATTCTATGAAGGAGGAGGCAGAGCCTTCAATCCATTCACATTAAAAACAAAATATGTTGAGTTAGATAAAGGAGAGAAATAATAATGGAATTAGGAATTTTTTATGCCATTCTTGGCGCAGCGTTAGCAACTTTATTGGCAGGAGCAGGATCAGCAATGGGTGTAGGTATTGCAGGTCAGGCAGCAGCAGGTGTAGTAACAGAAGATCCGGGTAAATTTTCAAAGGTTTTAATTTTACAGCTTCTTCCTGGTACACAGGGTATTTACGGTTTATTAGTTGCATTTATCACATTAAGTAAAATCGGTTTATTAAACGGAAATCTTGCATCAATATCAACAGGAACAGGACTTATGATTTTAGCCGCATGTCTTCCAATTGGTGTTGTTGGTTTAATCTCAGGATTACACCAGGGAAAAACAGCAGTTGCAAGTATTGGAATCGTAGCTAAGAAACCTGAACAGTTTGGTAAGTCAATGTTATTCCCTGCAATGGTTGAAACATATGCTATTTTAGCACTTCTTATATCAATTCTTTCTGTAAGTAATATTCCGGTTTAATAGAAGTATATAAGCAGAAAGGAGTTGCCCATGGGTGGATTAGAAGAAATATTAAACCAAATTAAAGCTGACGCAAATGAAGAAGCGGCAGATATTTTGGCAAAGGCACAAGACACCTGCGACTCTATAAAAGAAAACGCTCAAATTGAAATTGATAAAATAGAGACTGCAGGGACAAAAAAGGCTGAGAGTGAAGAAAAATTACTATTTAGTAAAATTAAGTCAGCAGCCGGAATGGAAGCAAAGCAGAAATATCTTGAAGCAAAACAAAAAATTATTTCAGATATAGTGAATAAGGCATATAACAAAATGGTAAATGCTTCGGATGAGGAATATTTTGGTTATTTAATAAAAATGACAGAGGAATATGCTCAGCCGGCAGAAGGAAAAATGTGCCTTAATAAAAAAGATTTAGAGAGACTTCCTAAGGATTTTCAGGAAAAGATAAGTGAAGCAGCAAACAAAAATAATGGAAAATTATCAGTAAGCAATGAACCTATAAATATTGAAAATGGAATGATTCTTGATTACGGAGATATAGTGGAAAATTGTACTTTTGATGCTGTATTTCACAATAAAAAAGATGATTTGCAGGATGAAATTAACAGATTCCTGTTTAAATAGTTGAGGAGGAAAATATATGTCAGAAACCAATTATACTTATGCGGTTGCCCGTGTTCGTGCAAAAGAGGTCTCACTATTTTCTGATTCAGTGATTGAACAGTTGATGGCTTGTAAAGATTATAAAAGCTGTATGGTATTTCTTCATGACCATGGTTGGGGAAATGGAGAACCGGCGGAAACAGAAGATGAAATGCTTGCATTTGAGAGAAAGAAAACCTGGGATGACATACATGAGTTAGTAAATGAGAAAGATGCATTTGCTGTAATTACAGTACCAAGAGAGTATCATAATTTAAAAGCAGCAATTAAACAGGTATGTAGTGGAGATAAAGCAGAGCATGCATATTATGATAATTGCAGATGGTCACCTGAGCAGTTGAAGGATATGGTTGAAAGAAAAGATTTTGACAGTTTGCCTGAAAGAATGGCTTATGTAGCGAATGAAGCGACAGAGGCGTTACTACAAACTCAGGATGGTCAGTTATGCGACATAATAATTGATACAGCAACATTAGAAGCTGTTAAAGAAGAAGGAGCAAAATCAGATTCAAAATTAATAAAACAATATGCTGAAGAAATGGTTGCAGTTGCAAATATAAGAGTTGCAGTAAGATGTGCTAAAACAAAGAAATCAAAAGATTTCATGGAAAGAGCAATTGTTGCCTGTGATTCTTTAAGCAAAGCTTCTTTAATTAAAGGCGCGGAATCAGGAATTGATGGAATATGCAGTTATTTACAATCGGCAGGATACAGCGAGGCAGCTGAACATATAAAAGAATCACCGTCAGCTTTTGAAAGATGGTGTGATAATAGAATAATCGATAAAATCAAAGAAGAAAAATATAATTCTTTTTCGGCAGGCCCAATACTTGCATATTTTCTTGCAAGAGAAAATGAAATAAAAACAGTTAGAATTATATTGACCGGAAAGTTAAATAACTTAAGTGATGATTATATTCGGGAAAGGTTAAGGAAAATGTATGTATAAGATTGCAGTGTTAGGTGATTATGACAGTATATATGGGTTTGGCGCAATCGGAATGGACACATTCCCGGTAACCGACCCGGAAGAGGGAATTAAAACCCTTAGAGTGTTGGCTAAAAGCGAATACGAAATTATTTATGTGACGGAAGGTCTGGCAGTTCAGATTAATCATGAGATAAATAAATATAAAGAAATGCTGTCACCGGCAATAATATTAATTCCCGGCGTATTTGGAAATACCGGGGAAGGAGTTGCAGGAGTTAAGGCAAGTGTAGAACAGGCTGTAGGCAGCGATATTTTGTTTTCATAAATTAAAGTGAAGTGATTTTATTTCACAGTAAGGAGACTAGTATGAGCAAAGGAGTAATTAAGAAGGTTGCGGGACCTTTAGTTATAGCAGAAGGGATGAGAGATGCCAATATGTTTGACGTTGTAAGAGTAAGTAAAGAACGTCTTATTGGCGAAATCATTGAAATGCATGGTGACCAGGCTTCGATTCAGGTATATGAAGAAACAGCAGGACTTGGACCGGGAGAAGAAGTTGAGTCAACAGAAGCACCATTATCTGTAGAATTAGGTCCGGGACTTATAGCAAGTATATATGATGGAATTCAAAGACCACTTGATGATATTATGAAAGTGGCAGGAAACAACTTGAAAAGAGGAGTTGAAGTACCATCTTTAAAGAGAGAGTTAAAATGGAACTTTGTACCTTGCATGAATGTTGGAGATGAAGTTGAAACAGGAGATGTTATTGGTACTGTAAAAGAAACAGAAGTTGTAACTCAGAAGATAATGATTCCATATGGAATTAAAGGAAAAATAAAATCAATAACAGCCGGAAATTATACAGTTACAGAGACAGTTGCAGTTGTAGAGACAAAAGACGGCGATAAAGAAATTACATTAATGCAGAAATGGCCGGTTAGAAAAGGAAGACCATATGCAAAGAAACTTCCACCAACAAAACCATTGGTAACAGGTCAGAGAGTAGTAGATACATTATTCCCAATTGCAAGAGGCGGTGTAGCAGCAGTTCCGGGACCATTTGGTTCAGGAAAAACAGTAATTCAGCATCAGTTGGCAAAATGGGCAGAGGCAGATATTGTTGTATACATTGGTTGTGGAGAACGTGGAAATGAGATGACAGATGTACTTAATGAATTTCCGGAATTAAAGGACCCAAAGACAGGACGTTCCCTGATGGAGAGAACAGTATTAATAGCAAATACATCAGATATGCCTGTTGCAGCCAGAGAAGCTTCTATTTATACAGGAATTACAATTGCTGAGTATTTTAGAGATATGGGATATTCAGTAGCACTTATGGCAGATTCAACTTCAAGATGGGCAGAAGCGCTTCGCGAAATGTCAGGACGACTTGAAGAAATGCCTGGTGAAGAAGGTTATCCGGCATATTTAGGTTCAAGACTTGCTCAGTTTTATGAAAGAGCAGGTGAGGTTATTTCACTTGGAAAAGAAGGAAGAGAAGGAGCACTTTCGGTAATTGGAGCTGTATCTCCTCCGGGTGGTGATATTTCAGAACCTGTGTCTCAGGCTACACTTCGTATCGTAAAGGTATTCTGGGGACTTGATTCAGCATTAGCTTATAAGAGACATTTTCCTGCAATTAACTGGTTAACAAGTTATTCCTTATATGTAGATAATATAGGAAAATGGTTCGAAGAAAATGTATCAGAAGAATGGCTTAAATTAAGACAGGAGCTTATGAGTCTTTTGCAGGATGAAGCACAGTTGGAAGAAATTGTAAAAATGGTAGGTATGGATGCACTTTCAGCACCTGACAGACTAAAAATGGAAGCAACAAGATCAATAAGAGAAGATTTCTTACATCAGAACTCATTCCATGAGATTGACACATACACTTCTCTTAATAAGCAATATTTAATGATGAAATTAGTACTTGGATATTATTATGAGGCAAATGAAGCTCTTTCAAATGGTGCTTCAATTGACAAATTAATAGCACTTCCAATAAGAGAACAAATCGGAAGATTTAAGTATACTAAGGAAGAAGATATTCAGAGTAGATATGATGAAATCTTAAAGGAACTTGAAATTCAGGTTGCAGGAGCATTTGATAAGGAGGACTTCTAATATGGCAAAGGAATATAGAACAATTCAGGAAGTAGCAGGTCCTTTGATGCTTGTTAGGGACGTAGAAAATGTTACTTACGATGAACTTGGAGAAATAGAACTTGCAAATGGTGAAACAAGACGTTGTAAAGTGCTTGAAATAGATGGCAAAAATGCACTGGTACAGTTATTTGAAAGTTCTACTGGAATTAACCTTTCAAACAGTAAAGTAAGATTTTTAGGTCGAAGCATGGAACTTGGCGTTTCGGAAGATATGCTTGGAAGAGTATTTGACGGATTAGGTAACCCAATAGATGACGGACCCGCAATTCTTCCGGAAGAGAGAAGAGATATTAATGGTGTACCTATGAATCCGGCAGCAAGAAATTACCCTTCAGAATTTATTGAAACAGGAATTTCAGCAATTGATGGATTAAACACATTAGTAAGAGGACAGAAATTGCCAATTTTCTCAGCTTCAGGTCTTCCACATGCACAGTTAGCAGCGCAGATTGCAAGACAGGCAAAGGTAAAAGGAAAAGATGAACAGTTCGCCGTAGTATTTGCAGCTATGGGTATAACATTTGAAGAGGCAAATTATTTTATAGATAGTTTCAAAGAAACAGGAGCGATTGATAGAACAGTATTGTTTATCAATTTAGCAAATGACCCGGCTGTTGAACGTATTGCCACACCGAAAATGGCATTGACTGCAGCAGAATATCTTGCATTTGAAAAAGGAATGCATGTTCTTGTAATTCTTACGGATATTACTAACTATGCAGATGCTTTAAGAGAAATTTCTGCAGCAAGAAAAGAAGTTCCGGGACGTAGAGGATATCCGGGATATATGTATACTGATTTGGCAACGATGTATGAAAGAGCAGGACGTCAGAGAGGTAAAGACGGTAGCGTAACAATGATTCCTATTCTTACAATGCCTGAAGATGATAAGACACATCCAATTCCTGACCTTACAGGATATATAACTGAAGGACAGATTATTTTAAGCCGTGAGCTTTACAGAAAAGGCATTCAGCCACCAATAGATGTTCTTCCATCGCTTTCAAGACTTAAAGATAAAGGCATTGGGGAAGGAAAAACAAGAGCAGATCATTCAAATGTAATGAACCAGTTGTTCTCAGCATATGCAAGAGGTAAGGATGCTAAAGAACTGATGGTTATTTTAGGTGAGGCAGCACTTTCAGAAACAGACAGAATTTATGCAAAATTTGCTGATGAATTTGAAAAGAAGTATGTATCACAGGGATACCAGTCAGACAGAAGCATTGAGGAAACAATGGATATAGGATGGGAATTGCTTAATATTTTGCCTCGTGCAGAACTTAAACGTATTGATGATAAATATCTTGATATGTATTACAAAGAAAAATAAGTGATACAAAAAAGCGTTTAGAAAGCGAGGTGAGAGAATGGCAAACACTCAGGTTAATCCTACAAGAATGGAATTGACGAAACAGAAGAAGAAACTTGTATCTGCAGTAAAGGGACATAAACTTTTAAAAGATAAAAGAGATGAGCTTATGAGACAGTTTTTGGATTTGGCAAGGGAAAATATGGAACTTAGACTAAAGGTTGAGGAATCCATAAAAAAGGCAAATACAATTTTTGTTGTTGCTAAGGCGGGAATGAATACTGAAACATTAACAACGGCTTTAATGGCAACAAAGCAAAAACTTGAACTAAATGTAGATAAGAAAAATATAATGAGTGTAGATATTCCGGTATATTCCGTTAAATCTAAGACAGCTAATCCAAATGACATATATTCTTATGGATTTGCATTTACAACAGGAGACTTAGATGATGCAGTCACATCTCTCGCAGATATCAGAGAAGATATGGTACGATTAGCACAGATTGAAAAATCATGTCAGTTGCTTTCAAGTGAAATCGAGAAAACAAGAAGAAGAGTTAATGCCTTAGAACATGTTATAATTCCTGAGGCACAGAAAAATATAAAGTATATTACTATGAAATTAGATGAAAATGAACGAAGCACACAGATTCGATTAATGAAAGTAAAAGATATGATGTTAGAGGAAGCACATCATTATAAAGAAAAATAAATATAGTTATTTTATGTAGCGGACAAATGGAATTTTGTTTTACATCAAAAAATAAATACTAAAATTATGTAAGGTTATTTTTAGTGATGTAAGATAAATTTGTTCGCTACTTTTTTATTTATGGACTATAAAACAGATACTATGCGTGTGCTGATCATAGTTTTAACAAACTATTAAAACGAAAAGCAATAGTAGAGAGAGTAAGGCTTTTACTTGACAGTTATGATTTTTTAAAATATCATATATAAAGTAAAAGATTATTGGGGATATTAAGCCTGACAATAGTGTATGAATTACTTGATTTTTGAGACAAAAGGAGGCAGAAATGATTGATTTTCATTCTCATGTATTGCCTGGTATAGATGATGGAAGCAGTTGCGAGGAGGAATCACTTGACATGCTTCGTATAGCAAAGAGTCAAGGAGTTATTACAATGTTAGCAACTCCTCATTTTTATGCTCAAAATAATTCAGTCGGACATTTCCTAAAAGACAGAGAAAAGTCATTTAATAAATTAAAAGCATGTACCGAATACATGAAAGATGATGCGTATCCTGCTATAAAGCTTGGAGCTGAGGTGTGTTATTTTAATGGAATAGGACAGGCAAGAGAATTGGAAAAACTATGTATAGAAGATACAGATGCGATTCTACTCGAGCTTCCTTTTACACAATGGAATAAATCTGTTTTACAGGATGTAATAATGCTGATGGAAGAGAGGCATCTAACGGTTATTTTGGCACATATAGAAAGATTTTATGCTTTTCAGACAAGGAAAAAAATTTGGAAGGAAATACTTGAATTACCTGTTGTTTTTCAGGTAAACGCAGATTTTTGTGACAATAGAAAGAAAAGAAAAGTGGTAAAAAAGTTAATAGAAAATGATAAACCTCTTATTTTAGGAAGTGATTGTCATAATGTTGATAACCGAAAACCAAATCTGATAAGCGGATATGATTATATATCAGATAAATATGGTCAAAAGATGGTTGAACAAATAGATAATCTGGGAAAAAAAGTGCTTGGATTTGATACGAAATAAGAGTAATAGGGTGTTAATCAAATGAAAATGAAAAGAAAAAAATACATAAAAATTGCTGCAGGTATATTGATATTCATATTATTTATTATAGCTTTTGGATATGGACTTCAGTATATTGATAATAAGACGGAAAAGACGAATGTTTCGGATGAGGATTCTATTAATGACTGGAATGTTCAGGTCGCAAGAGGAAAAATAAAGCTTAATAAGAAAAAATATGATTATTATCATGATTTTGAAAATTACCTTCTTATTGGAACAGATGCTTCAGGAAATGATGGAGAAGGCGATGAATATCAGGGCAGTATGGCAGATTTTTTAATGCTTGTTATTGTTGATAAAACAGATGGAACTTATAGTTTTCTGCAATTTAACAGAGATACCATGACAGAGATATCATTAATTAATCATGAAGGAAAAGGTGCAGCAACGGCAACTCTTCAGTTATGTACGGCACATTGGTATGGTGGAAATAAAGAACAAGGCTGTAAGAATACAGTAAAAGCCGTAAAGAAATTATTAGGTGGTATGGAAATTAATGGCTATTATGAACTTAACATGAGTGAAATTCCTACACTTAATCAAATTGTCGGTGGAGTTACAGTAACATTAGAAGAAGATTTTACAGACAAATATCCTGAAATGAAAAAAGGAGCAACATTACAACTTACTGATGATGAAGCATACGCTTATGTACATGACAGATATGGTGTTGGTGATGAAGAAAATGCATCAAGAATGAAGCGACAACAACAGTATATGACAGGTTTCTTCAAAAAATTACAGGATAAAATTAAGTCAGACAGTAATTATACAACAGATATATTTAATCAGTTGCAGGATAAGGCAACAACAGATATAACAATTGGAACAATATCTAATATAAGCAATATATTTGCAAGTGGAACAAATAAGGGGATATATGAATTACAGGGAGAATCAAAGGTTGGCCAGGCACTGGGAGATAATCTTGATCATATTGAATTTTATGTAGATAAAGATTCTATGGTTACAACTATGGAGGATTTATTTGGAATAAAGGAACATAACAACAAGGAGTAAAGGAAAGAAAAAATGAAACAACAGGTAGATAATATTAATATGAATGAAAAAGAAGATGAAGTAGAAATTAATCTTTTAGACTTATTCAACTATTATCGCAAAAAGATTATTTTTATCATAATTGGTTTTGTAGTTGGAGCTATAATTGCAGGTCTTGTAACAAAATTTTTAATAACACCAAAGTACACTGCTACAGCTAAAGTATACATGGTATCTGCATCAAATAATTCAGTAGTTAATTTGGCAGACTTAAGTATTGGTACTTCATTGTCGGAAGATTATGCGGAATTATTGCATGTACGTCCTATAGTAGAGGCAGTAAGCAAAGAAAATGATTTAGGGTATACATATGAGCAACTTAACGGAATGATTAGTATTTCTACAGTAGAAGATACACGTATTTTGAAAATAGCAGCTGTTAGCACTAAACCAAAGGAAGCTAAGATTATAGCGAATGCATTGGCTGAAAAGGCAGTTACTGAAATTCCTAAATTAATGGGAACTACATCACCAAATATTGCAGAAAGAGCAATTACACCTAAATTTAAAAGTTCACCAAGTCTTAAGAAGAATACAATGCTGGGAGCACTTGGAGGGATGGTTTTAGTATTAGCAGTATTGACATTCTTATTTATTACTGATGATACAATTAAGACAGAAGAAGATATTGAAAAATATTTGGGAATTATTCCATTAACTGTTATTCCTGATGGAAATGTGAAATATGGTTCATATAGCAATTATGCAAAAGGAAAAAAAGATTATACACCGAAAAAATAAGCTTGAGGAGAAAGTAAAATGAATAAAATTAAAATGGATTCAATACAGGAACTTCCTTATGCTGTAGAAGAATCAATAAACCGTCTTCGTATAAATGTCAGCTTTTTAGGAAATGAAATAAAGAAAATTATGGTTGTAAGTACATTGCCAAATGAAGGTAAAAGTTTTGTTACAATGCAGATGTGGAAACAGATGGCTAATGCCGGAATTAAGTCAGTGTTAGTTGATGCTGATATGAGAAATTCAGTATTAGTGAAGAAAAATGATATGGAGCGTCAGGATGGGAAAGAAATGAAAGGTCTTGCAAATTATCTTGCAGAAGATTTTTCATTGGATGAAGTTACATATGAAAGTCCGTTTGAAAATGGATACATTATTCCGAATGTAGAAAATATAATTAATCCATCAATGTTACTTGAAAGTGACAAATTTGGAAATATGTTAAATGAACTTTCAAAAGATTACAGATATGTATTTGTAGATGCACCACCACTAGGACTTGTTTCAGATGCTGAAAAAATTGGAAGCATGTGTGATGGAGCGATTCTTGTTATAAGAAGTGGAGAAATCACAAGAGCAGAAGTTAAGAATTCAATAAAACAGCTTGAAAGATCAGGATGTAAAATATTAGGAGTGGTTTTAAACCGTGCAACAGATTTGAAAAATAAATACAGTAAACAGAAATATTATAGTGGTAAATAGTAATGATTTATAATACTAAGGAAAAATCTATTAATAATACACAATATTTATGTATAAATTTTACCGAAAATGTCAAAAATATATAGTTTTATATAAAAAGGTATTTAAAAAGACACTCTTTAGTAGTATAATGTGCCTATGGTGAGCTTTTATGATTGTAAAAAGTTTGCTATAGGGCAATCGACTTGGCTTTGGGCGATGTTGCGAATTAATAAATAAAGCTCAATAGAGGACAGGAGGAACTTAATAATGATGAAGAAGTTATTGAAAGAAGTTGCTGTATTAGCAATGGCAGCAGTAGTAGCAGTTAGTTCAGTTTCAGGAGTACAGGCAGCAGTTGCTAGTCCAACAGTAAGTGTTGTACCGGTTGATAAGAAGAATGTTACAACTACAGAAGGCAACAATGTAGATACTAAGGCTGATGGAACAGCTGAAATTAACGATGTTACAGTTAATAAGAATATTGCTACAGTACCTGCTACAGTAACAGTTGATAAGGTAACTTACACAGTAACAGTAATTAAGGCTAAAGCATTTGCTAAGACAGCAAAGAAAGCAAAACAGATTGTAATTCCAGCTACAGTTAAGAGAGTTAACAAGATGGGATTCACAGGAGCTAAGAAAGTAAAGAAGATTATTGTTAAAGGAACAAAGAGCTTCACAGTAAAGAAAGGTGCTTTCAAGGGATTAAATTCAGCTAAGATTACAGTTAAAGTTAATAAGAAGATGAAAGCTAAAGAATTCAAGAAATTAAAGAAGAATTTAAAGAAAGCCGGATTCAAGGGAAAAGTTACAAAATAATAATAATTACATAAAGAAAAGGAGCTTTGAAAGCTCCTTTTCTTTTTATAGAAGGAGAATGAAATGAAGATAAAAGAAGGGTTTATTTTAAGAAAAGTAGGAGGAAGTAACGTAATTGTTCCTACAGGAAATGAGACAAACGAATTTAATGGAATGATAACAACAAATGATACAGGTGCATTTATATTTGAGAAATTACAAAGTGGAATGAATAGTGATGAAATAGTCAAAACGATAACTGAAGAGTTTGAAATAGACAGTGAAACTGCAACGAAGGACGTAGAAAAATTCATTGAGAAAATGAAAGACGCAAATATATTTGAATAGTTATTCTGGCAAAAAAAGGGATAACTGATTACAAATATATTATTTATAATAATAGAGAAAGAATTTGATTTAGATAATGAAAGATAGAGAAAGTCTTGTATGGATAAAAGCTAAAGCTAAGAAGCAAAGCTTTAGAATAATTATTTTAAGTATAGCAAATATAATTCTTGCACTAATTGGAACAGGCTTATCGGTTTTAAGTAAGTTTGCAATAGATGCGGCAGCAAATGCAGCAGATGCGCAGGGACACGATGAATTTATTAAATTTAGAAACCAGATTATAGTTGTGGGCATTATTATTTTATGCACAATTTTGTTTAGAATGATTCTTAGAATTGCAACGCAGAGCATGACTGTTAAGGCACAGGCAGGTCTTGAAATGAGCATGAGATCGCAATTGTATCAGAGCATTATAAGAAAAAATTATAGTGATATAATGAAATATCATAGTGGAGAGTTAATTAACCGTCTGACAAGCGATATGAAAATAGTTACAGAAGGAGTTACATCAATTATTCCAACTATTTTGTTTTGCGTTTTCCAATTCTTAGGTGCTTTTATAGTGCTTGTTTCATTTGACTGGAGATTTACTATTTTATTTTTAGCAGCAGGAATTGTATTGTCAGTAACAACATTATTTTTTAGAAAAAAATTAAAAAGTCTACATAAGGATGTTCAGGAGACAGATGGAAAAGTAAGATCATTTTATCAGGAATCAATAGAAAGCATTCTAGCTGTAAAAACATTTGGCGTAGAGGATAAGTTTGCTGAAAAAGGCGACATACTTCAAAAGAAAAATTATGATATGAAAATGAAACGAAGGGTCATAAGTATATGTGCAAACACAGGATTTAGTTTCATTTTTAATGCAGGGTATTTGTTTGCATTAATCTGGTGTGCATTAAAAGTATGCGCAAAGACAATGAGTTTTGGTACTTTGACTGCAATGCTTCAGTTAATATCCCAGATACAAACTCCATTTTTCAATATAACTAAGGTTATTCCGCAGTATTACAGTATTTTGGCTTCGGCAGAAAGAATAATCGAGATTGAGAATATACAGGATGAACAAAGAAACGAACCAGAGGAAACGGTAAAAGAACTCTATGATAAATTCGATAAAGGTATATTTAAAAATATAAGATTTAGCTATGGAAGAGATATTGTACTTAAAGAAGGAAATGCAGATTTTAGTAAAGGTGAATTTGTGGCGATAAGGGGAATTTCCGGAATTGGAAAAAGTACTTTGTTTAAACTTTTGCTAGGAGTTTTCAGACCAGATGAAGGTGAGATAAAGTTATGCTTTAAAGATGGAGAAGAAGTTACTGTTTCACCTGATACAAGAAGAATGTTTGCGTATGTGCCTCAGGGAAATTTTTTGTTTAGCGGTACAATAAGAGAGAACCTAACTTTAATCAAAGATGCAGATGATGAAACAATAAAGCAGGCATTAATAGCAAGTGATATATATGATTTCGTAAGCAAATTACCAAATGGAATGGATACTAAGATTGGTGAAAACGCCATGGGATTATCAGAAGGTCAGGCACAAAGAATTGCAATTGCGAGAGCAGTTATAAGTGGAGCACCAATCTTATTGTTAGATGAAGCAACATCAGCGCTTGATGAAATGACAGAAAAGAGAGTGTTGGAAAATATAAAGAAATTAAAAGAAAGAACATGTATCATAATTACTCATAAACAGGCTGCGTTAGATGTATGCGATAAGGAATTTATAATTAAAGATAAGTGCTTATATCAAAAATAAAGTGGCATCAGGGATTATTTCCTGATGTCACTTTATTTTTGTGCCTTTTGTGAAATCCGGCATCATTTTATAAGTACATATTTATTCACCATATCCCACAATGAGTCATGAAATACCATTGCAAGTGCTTTCCATTGTTTATGCTTTTGTGATTCGTATTCTAACTGCTTTTTCAACTGCTGTATTTCAAGAAGTAAATCTTCCGTTTCCTTTAGTAGAAGTTCATTTTCATTAATCATTTTAAATGTCCTCTTCTAAATTATTGCTGTAAAGCCTATTAAATTATATCAGAAATATGAAGAAATATGGAAAGAATATATCGACACAAAATAGACAATTATGACAGTAATAAAGGAAAAAAAGTCGGAATTAAATATATATCTTGTAGATAAATGTCGGATTATACAATTTATCATACTTGAGGGTCGGAATATAGGGTTCAGGTTGTAAATGAAGATGGAATATTATATAATAAAAAGAGTGCCAAATGAAATGAATTTGGATATATGACGTAAGGTCATAAAAATGATGAAAGGAAATTGTCGGTGCTTATATTCAAATATATAGTAGACAATGAATTAGTGGAAATGGGAAAATATTTTGGAACAGATGGTTTTAGAGGAGAAGCAAATGTTAATTTAACAGCAATGCATGCATTTAAGATAGGACGATTCATAGGATGGTATTATGGAAGATATCATAAATGCTCAGTTGTTATTGGAAAAGATACAAGAAGAAGCAGTTACATGTTCGAAGACGCTTTGTCAGCAGGGCTTACATCTACAGGTGCAGATGTATACTTATTACACGTTACTACAACACCAAGTGTTTCATATGTTGTAAGAACAGGAGATTTTGATTGCGGAATTATGGTATCAGCAAGTCATAATCCATTCTATGATAACGGAATTAAGTTAATTAATGGCAATGGTGAAAAGATGGAACAGGAGGTCATTGATGAAGTAGAAAAATACTTAGACAGTGATTTAGAAAGTATTCCATATGCAAGAATGGAAAAAATCGGAAGAACAGTTGACTATTTTGCAGGAAGAAACAGATATATGGGTTATTTGATGTCACTTGCAACACATTCATATAGAAATATCAAAGTTGGTCTTGACTGTTCTAATGGTAGTGCATCTTCAATTGCAAAAGGAGTATTTGATGCACTTGGTGCAGAAACACATGTAATTAATGATGCACCGGATGGAACTAACATTAATAAAGAATGTGGTTCAACACATATTGAAGAATTACAGAAATATGTTATTGGAAATAAGTTAGATATCGGATTTGCATATGACGGAGATGCTGACAGATGTTTATGTGTAGATGAAAAAGGAAATGTTGTTAATGGTGATTTAATTTTATATGTTGCCGGAGTTTATATGAAACAGAAAGGAACTCTTGTAAACAATACAGTTGTAACAACAATTATGTCAAATATCGGTCTTTATAAAGCATTTGATGCAGTAGGCATTGATTATGAAAAGACAGCAGTAGGTGACAAATATGTTTATGAATGCATGAGAGAAAATGAATATAAACTTGGTGGAGAAGAATCAGGTCATATTATTTTTGGTAAGTATGCAACAACAGGAGATGGTATTTTAACATCAATCAAATTAATGGAAGTAATGCTTGCAAGCAAGAAAAAAATGTCAGAACTTACATCACCTGTTACAATCTATCCACAGTGCCTTAAAAATGTAAAGGTTAAGAGTAAACCGGAAGCACAGCAGGATGCAGATGTTCAGGCAGCAGTAAAAGAAGTTGCAGATAAGCTTGGAGAAGACGGAAGAATTCTTGTAAGAGAAAGTGGAACAGAGCCTGTAATTCGAGTAATGGTTGAAGCAAGAACTGATGAAGAAGCAGAAAAATGTGTTGACTATGTAGTAGATGTAATTAACAAAAAAGGTCATGCATTATAAAAGATATTTGATCATTGACACATTAAAGTAATTTATAATGTACAATAACTGTTTAATAGTTAATAAAGGAAAAACTTTTAAAATGAAAAAAATATACATAGTTAGAATAGTCTTAATTGTTTTGATAGGATTCTGGATGGGAACCATATTTGGATTTTCGGCTGAGAATGGTGAATCATCTCAGTCTCTTAGTGATAAGATTACTGTTAAAGTAGTTAAATATATAGAGCCTGAATATGACAGCAAGGATTTATTAAAGCAACAGGACATATTTAATAAAACCAGTTTTTTTGTAAGAAAGACAGGACATTTTGGAGAATATGCAATATTGGGGATATTGATAACTATGTTTGCAATGACATTTAGAGCATACAGAAGTAAAAAGATAAGATACCGGTTAATGACAATTGTCGTTCCGTTTATTTATGCGTGCACAGATGAATTCCATCAGGGATTTGTAGATGGAAGAAGTCCTAAATTTTTTGATGTATGCATAGATACGTGCGGAGCATTTACGGCAATAGTCATAATGATTGGAATTAATATATTGATAAAGAAGATAATGACAGAAAGGGATAGAAATGAAGACTTGGGAACAGTATATTAGAAAAGTAACTCCATACACACCCGGCGAACAGCCAAAGACAGCGAATGTAGTAAAATTAAATACTAATGAAAATCCTTACCCACCGGCACCGGGAGTGAGAAAAGCACTTTGTGATATGGATTCGGCAATTCTTCGAAAATATCCGGACCCGGGTGCAACAGAATTAGTTGATGCAATTGCTAAATATTATGGAGTTAAATCAAACCAGGTATTTGTAGGAGTAGGTTCAGATGACGTTTTAGGAATGGCATTTTTAACATTCTTTAATTCAGATAAACCAATACTATTCCCTGATATTACATATTCTTTTTACGATGTATGGGCAGATTTATTTGATATTCCTTATGAAACAATAAAATTAGACGATAATTTTGAAATAATACCTGAGGATTATTTTAGAAAAAATGGTGGAATCGTATTTCCTAATCCAAATGCTCCAACAGCAGTAGAGATGTCAATAGACAAGGTTGAGAAAATTATAAAAAATAATCAGGATTCGGTAGTAATTGTTGATGAAGCATATGTAGATTTTGGAGCAACTTCAGCATTAAAATTCATTGAAAAATATGATAATGTGCTAGTTGTAAGAACATTTTCAAAATCCCGTTCAGCAGCAGGTCTTAGAATCGGTTATGCAATGGGAAATGAAAAGTTAATCAGTGCAATGCTTGCTGTTAAGTTTTCGTATAATTCATATACAATGAATTTTCCAACAATCTATGCAGGTGTAGAAGCTATAAAAGACGATGCTTATTTCAAAAATCTTGTGGAAAAAATAATTACTACAAGAGAGAATGCAAAAACAAAACTTAAAGAATTAGGATTTACATGCACTGATTCAAAGACTAATTTTTTATTTGCAACTCATAAAAGCGCGAAAGCTGAGGATATATTTAATTATCTAAAGACAAAAAATATTTATGTAAGATATTTTAAGAAGCCAAGAATAGATAATTATTTAAGAATTACAATTGGCACGGATGATGAAATGGAAAAATTATATTTGGCATTAGAAGAATATTTAAAATAATATTGTCTGACACATTAATAAATATATATCGAGACAGGAAAAGTGTTAATAAAATTCCCGGAAGAAAAATTCCGGGAATTTTTGAATTTAAGTGCATCTGGCGGCGTACAATGTAAAGATGATAAAAAGTCGGAGTCAAAAAAATCCCCGACTTTAAAATAATTATTTTAACAAATAATAAGTGCTAAAATAGCAATTTATAGATTAACTTAATCTAAGATTCTTCCATCTGTAGAAATTGTAACTACATTCCATGGAATAAATTTTCCACTGTTTTTTATTGCATCTTTTGCAGCATTTTCTAAACCACCACAGCATGGGACTTCCATTCTCACAATACATACTTCTTTAATATCATTATTTTTAATTATTTCAGTTAACTTAATTGAATAATCAGTGTTGTCTAATTTAGGACAACCTACAATAGTTACATGATTTTTAATAAAATCCTGATGGAAATTTGCATATGCATAAGCAGTACAGTCGGCAGCAATCAGCAATTTAGCACCATCGAAAAATGAAGCGTTAGGTGCAACCAATTTGATTTGAACAGGCCACTGCATTAACTGACTTGAAGATACATAGGTTTGTTTATTTTCATTATTTACATTAGTCTCAGGGTGTAATGATTTAGCTTTCATACCCGGACATACGAAAGATGCAGGTGCAGCCTTTTTAGCCTGAGCAGCTTTTACAGCAGCTTCATTATATTCCGGAGCTTCACGTTCAACAAAAGAAATTGCATTCATAGGACACGCAGGAAGGCAGTCTCCTAAACCATCACAATAATCTTCACGAAGAAGCTTAGCTTTACCATTAACAATCTCAATTGCACCTTCATGGCAGGCATTTGCACAAATACCACATCCATTACACTTTTCTTCATTAATTTCTATAATACGACGAATCATATTAGACCTCCAATTTGAAATTTATTACAATTATTTGTATATTGATTTGATAATGCTAGTATAGTACAATCAGTATGACAAATCTGTTGTTAAAACAACAATAAAGATAATTAATTATATGTTATATGTAAAATTATTTTATGAGGTGCAACGATGAATTATCAACTCTTGTCAAATTCAAAATTATTTAAAGGGATGAGTGAAGAAGAAATAAAGACAATGTTAAGTTGCCTTGGGGCAGTTACAAAAAAATATAAAAAAGGTGAAGATATTTATAGAGTAGGAGAATCAATCCAACTATTTGGAATGGTTATTGAGGGCGGTGTAAATATTGAAAGCGATGATTTATGGGGAAACAAGAGCATATTAAGTCATATAGAACCCGGATTTATATTTGGAGAAACATATGCAAGTATTCCTGGAGAGGCACTGCTTGTAAATGCTGTGGCAACGGAAAATACTAAGATTTTATTCTTAAATGCTTATAGGGTGCTTGAAACGTGCCCCAATACATGTGGTCATCATGAAAAGTTAATTAAAAATTTACTTCAGATATCAGCTCATAAAAATTTAATGCTTTCAAGAAGAATATTACACACATCATCTAAATCCATTCGAGGAAGACTGTTAGCATATTTTTCAGATCAGGCGAAAATAAGTGGAAGTTATAAGTTTACAATCCCATTTAATAGACAACAGCTCGCTGATTATTTAAATGTAGACAGAAGTGCAATGAGTAATGAGTTGTCTAAAATGAAAAATGACGGAATAATAGAAATAGATAAAAATACATTTACGTTAAAAGAACAGTTGCAAGTATAAAATAGCAAATAGAAAAAATACATTTACGTTAAGAGAACAATCGTAAGTATAAAATATCAAGTAGAAAAAATACATTTACGTTAAAAGAACAATTATAAATATAAAACAACAATAAAAATAAAATGCAAATAAGCAAAAATACACAGAAAAAGGAGTGGTAAAATGCATTCACCATTAGAGATAGCAAAAAGTTACATAGAAATAGGAATACACAAAAGCAATCTGCCAATTTTCAAGATGATATTACTTGGATTTTTCGCAGGAATGTTTATAGGATTTGCAGGTATAGGTTCAACAGTAGCAGCAAGCAGTATATCAGTCGCTTCAGTAGCTAAGCTTGTAGGGGCAATGGTATTTCCGGCAGGAATGGCAATGGTTCTTGTTGCAGGAAGTGAATTGTTTACAGGGAATAATCTGATAATTTTATCTGTTTTGGCAGGGAAAAACAGCGTATGGAAGATGTTAAAAAACTGGTTATTTGTATATATAGGAAATTTCATTGGAACATCTTTTGTTGCGGTTTTAGTTGTATATGGACATACTCCTAATTTATTTCAGGGAGATTTGGCAGGTGCAATAGTAAATGCCGCAAAAGCGAGAACAGATTTAGCGGTTTCAGATAGTTTTGTGAGAGGAATATTATGCAATATATTGGTATGTATTGCAATTTGGATGTCATTTGCAGCAAAAAGAGTGTCAGGAAAATTAATGACAAGTTTCTGGCCGGTAATGATATTTGTATTATGCGGATTTGAGCATTGCATAGCGGATATGTATTTTGGAGTTGCAGGATTGTTAACAGCATCAGAGTATGGTATAACAGCAGATGGACTTACATGGTTTAATTTTCTTGTAAATAATTTGATACCTGTAACACTTGGCAATATTGTCGGAGGAGCAGGAATTGTAGGATGTGGATATTATATGGCATTTCTTCATAAGTCTCCACTTTCAGGAGAAACAGCAGAAAAAGAGGCAAAAGATATAGACATTGCGGAAGAATATTAATAGTGGAGGAGCAAAGTGGCAGAAAATGAAAAAACATATATAGCCATAGATTTAAAGTCTTTTTATGCATCAGTTGAATGCAGGGAAAGAAAGTTAGATTGTATGACTACAAATTTGGTGGTGGCTGACAAAAGCCGAACTGAAAAAACAATATGTCTGGCTGTTTCGCCGTCACTTAAAGCTTATGGGATTCCGGGCAGAGCCAGATTATTTGAAGTGATTCAAAAAATAAAAGAAGTTAATGAGGAAAGAAAGGCAAAATTGCCGGAAGGAGTTTTCCATGAATTATCGTATAATGATAATGTTATAAAAAAATCTCCATACGTAGGGGTTGATTATATTGTAGCGAAACCAAGAATGGCACTGTATATGCAATACAGTGCCAGAATTTATGAAATATATCTTAAATACATTGCATCTGAGGATATACATGTTTATTCTATTGATGAAGTATTTATGGATGTGACGCATTATTTAAAAACATATGAATTAACTCCTAAGCAGTTGGCAAAGAAAATAATAAAAGATATTCAACAGACAACGGGAATTACAGCAACGGCAGGTATTGGTACAAATTTATATTTGTGTAAGATTGCAATGGATATTATGGCAAAGCACATTCAGGCAGATGAAGATGGCGTAAGAATTGCTTATTTGGATGAAATGCTTTACAGAAAACAATTATGGAATCATAGACCAATTACAGATTTTTGGAGAGTCGGAAGAGGATATGCAAAGCAACTTGAGAAATATGGTTTGTATACGATGGGAGATATTGCCAGATGTTCAGTTGGAAAGGAAAATGAATTCCATAATGAAGAACTTTTGTACAAGTTATTTGGTGTAAATGCAGAATTACTGATAGACCATGCGTGGGGATGGGAGCCATGTACAATTGAAGATGTTAAATCCTATAAACCTGAAACTAACAGCTTAGGTTCAGGGCAGGTATTGCAATGCCCATACACGTGGGAAAAGGCAAGAGTTGTTGTTGGAGAAATGATTGAACTTCTTGTTCTTGATTTAGTTGAAAAAGAACTGGTTACTAATCAAATTGTGCTTACAGTAGGATATGACATAGAGTGTATTAAAAATCCTGAAATAAGAAAAAAGTACGATGGAAGTGTAACAACGGATTATTATGGAAGAAAGATACCAAAACACGCTCATGGGACAACAAATTTAAAAGAACATTGTTCATCTACAAAGCTTATAACTGAGGCAGTTTTAAAATTATATGATGAAATTGTAAATAAGAATTTGTTAATACGAAGAATAAATATAGCAGCAAATCATGTTATAAATGAAAAAGATGTTGTGAAAAAAGATGATTATGAACAGTTAGATCTATTTACTGATTATGAAGAACAGGCTAAGAAAAAAGAAACAGAAGAAAAGCAGTTACAAAGAGAAAAACAAATGCAAAAGGCTATGTTAGAGATAAAAAAGAAATATGGGAAAAACGCAATTTTAAAGGGAACTAATTTGACAGAAGGTGCTACAGCAATAGAGAGGAATGAAATGATTGGTGGGCATAAAGCATAAAATTAAGTTTGTTAAAAAGATATTTATATAAATTATAAATGAAATTTTATTAATTTAACATTATGTAAAAGTTAGAGATGTTAATAAGGTATGGAAAGGCAGATGGCAAAATGAGTAAAGAGGCAAAGAATACTTATGAAGATATTATAAATATGGAGCATCCAACATCAAAAAGGCATCCAAGGATGACGGTTTATAACAGAGCTGCACAATTTTCACCATTTGCTGCACTGACAGGTCATGAGGAGGCGTTGAAAGAAACTGCAAGAATTACTGATAATAAAATTGAATTAGATGAAAATGTTAAAAGAGAACTTGATTATAAATTACAACAGATATTAAATAAAAATGACTCTATTCAAAATGTGCAGATTACTTATTTTAAAAAAGATGAAAATAAAGAGGGCGGGGCATATTTAAATATATGCTCCAAAATAAAAAAGATAGATGAGTATAAAAAAACAGTTGAATTTACCGATGGAAAAGAAATTTTTATAGATGATATTATATCTATAGAGGAAGAAACAAAATGAAATAAGTTTGTTTTTAGAATGTTTTCTACGATTAGCCGCCGACAAAAGTACGGGGCAGTACATAGTTTTAAAGGAGCTTTAAGATGAAATATTTAAAACAATTTTTAATAATACTTGTAATTTCATATGCAGGAGAGTTGTTGAAATACGTGTTACCTTTACCGATTCCGGCTAGTATATACGGAATGGTTATTTTACTTGTAGGATTGCTTACAGGATGGATTGCACTTGATGCAGTTAAAGACGTTGGCAAATTTTTGATAGAAATAATGCCTGTTATGTTTATACCGGCAGGAGTAGGACTTATGTCGTCATGGGGAATACTAAAACCATTGATATTGCCTGTTAGTATAATAACAGTAGTAACAATAGTTACAGTTATGGCTGCAACAGGAAAGGTTTCACAATGGGTTATACGAAAAGGAAAATCTGATAAAGAGGAGAATGAAAAAGATGAATAATTTGCTTGAAACATCTTTATTTGCGGGCGTAAGCATAAGTCTTGTATCATATATGATTGGTCTTGCATTAAAGAAAAAATTTAAACTGGGGATATTTAATCCGTTATTGATTTCAATTATATTTACAATTGTTATTTTGGTTTGCGCAAATGTAGATTATGAAACATATAACAAGGGTGCAGTTTATTTAAGCTGGTTTTTAACTCCGGCAACAGTGTGCCTTGCAATTCCATTATATGAACAGTGGCAATTGTTAAAAAGAAATTTTAAAGCAGTAATTTTAGGAATATCAGCCGGAGTGCTTACCAGTTTGTGTACAGTGTTGATTTTGGCAAAATTAATGAAAATGACACACAGGGAGTATGTTACTTTACTTCCAAAGTCAATAACTACAGCAATCGGTATGGGCGTTTCAGAGGAATTAGGCGGATATGTTACAATTACGGTAGCAGTAATTGTAGTTACAGGCGTTTTAGGAAATATATTTGGAGAACTTATTTGCAAGATATTTAAGATTACGGAACCTATTTCAAAGGGATTGGCATTAGGAGCATCTTCTCATGCAATTGGAACTGCAAAGGCAATTGAAATGGGAGAAATCGAAGGTGCAATGAGCAGTCTTGCAATAGCTGTTACAGGCATTTTGACGGTAGTTTTAGCATCTGTATTTGCAAATTTTTTATAGAAATATATTAGGATGCAGGGTCAAAACGTTTAAGCCATCGTAAACTTGCTCATAAGTGGATAACTATAAATTTTACAGATTACTTAAAGAAGGAGTACAACTATGATTATTACAATAGCCAGACAGTGCGGATGTAATGGAGATGAAATAGGAAAAGCATTGGCACAAAAATATAATTTAAAATTATTTGACAAAAAAGCAATTTCTAAAATGGCAAAGGAAAAAGGGTATTTTGAAAGATACCCTGACTTTTACGGAGAAACACCTATGGATATGCTTATGCATTCGATTACGGTTTCTGAAGAAGATTCGCTGTTATACAGTACAGCAGGTAAAGCGTTGAAAAATATAATTGATGAAGACAATTTTATTATAATTGGAAGATGTGGCAATTATGTATATAGAGATGATGTTAAATGTATTTCAATTTTCCTGTCAGGTAGCAAAAAAGTAAGAGAAGAAAACATTGCTAAGAAACATAACATTTCAGTAAGAAAAGCTCATAATACCGTGCTGCAGACAGATGAAAGAAGAAGCAAATATCATGGATATTATACCGGTGAAGAATGGGGAATGGCCGGAAATTATGATTTGTGCATAAATGTTGATAATTTAGAAGTAAATGAATTAGTTGAAGTCATAGATAGTTATATTAATAGAACCATAGGTGAAAAATAAATAATATAAGTGGTTTATGAAAAATAAAGAAATATAACGACGCCAGTTTAAAAAGATTATAGTGATATAGCTAAAAAACTAGTATTGACACAGAAACGAAAGCCGTCTATAGTTGAAGAAAAGAATGAAATTGATAATTAGTTTAGTTACTGATTAAAGTAATAACAATTAAAAAGATTGTTATTTGTGAAAATAAAAGGGGAGCTTGCATAAGCTTGCTGAGAGTAGGTTGTATACCTTGACCCGTAACCTGATTTGGATAATGCCAACGTAGGAACATAATTATAGCAGATTTTGTGAGACAACAATATTTGTGCGGATGTGTTTATAGGCATATCCGCATTATTTTTGTAAAAGGAGGGAATTGTGCATGTTAGGAAAATACATAGAAGAGGTCAGAAATAATACACCTTTGGTTCATAATATTACAAATTATGTAACAGTTAATGATGTGGCAAATGTTTTATTGGCATGTGGAGGAAGCCCGATTATGTCTGATGAACCGGAAGATGTTGAGGATATTACAAGTATTTGCCAGGGCTTAAATATTAATATTGGTACATTGAATAAGAGAACTATAGAAAGTATGTTTATTGCAGGAAAGAGAGCAAATAAATTAGGGCATATGGTATTACTTGACCCTGTTGGAGCAGGAGCTTCAACACTTAGAACAAATACTGCAGTGGAGTTAATGAAAAAAATTAAATTTAATGCAATTCGTGGAAATATATCAGAGATTAAGACCTTAGCTTATGGTAGCGGAACAACAAAAGGTGTAGATGCTGATGTAGCAGATGCAGTGACCGAAGAAAATTTGGAAAATTCAATTAAATTTATAAAAGAATTTGCAAAAAAGAGTGAAACAATAATAGCAATTACAGGAGCAATTGATTTAGTAAGCGATGGAAAAAGATGTTTTGTTATAAGAAATGGTCGTCCTGAAATGGGAAAAATAACAGGAACAGGATGTCAGCTTTCAGGAATGATGACAGCATTTTTAGTAGCAAATCCTAACGAACAGTTAGAGGCAGCTGCAGCAGCAGTTTGTACAATGGGTCTTGCAGGTGAAATCGGATGGAGTTATATGAAAGAGGGAGACGGTAATTCTACATATAGAAATAGAATTATTGATGCAATCTATAATATGGATAAGGAAACTCTCGATAAAGGAGCAAAATATGAAATTAGATAAAAAAGATTTGTTATTGTATGCAGTAACAGACAGATATTGGTTAAACGGAAGAACTTTATACGAAGTAGTAAAAGAAAGTCTTGACGGAGGAGTTACTTTTCTTCAGTTAAGAGAGAAAAAATTAGATGAGGAGCATTTCCTTGAAGAGGCAAAAGAATTACAGAAGTTATGCAAAGAATATAAAGTACCTTTCATTATAAATGATAATGTGGATATTGTTGTAGAAATAGGAGCAGACGGAGTCCATGTAGGACAAAGTGATATGGAAGCAGGTATGGTAAGAGAAAAATTAGGACCTGATAAAATCATAGGTGTATCCGCACAGACAGTAGAACAGGCACTTTTGGCAGAAAAAAGAGGTGCAGATTATCTTGGAGTAGGAGCAGTATTTCCGACAAATTCAAAAGATGATGCAAAAGAAGTAACGTATGAAACTTTGAAAGAAATATGTGAAGCAGTGTCAATTCCTGTTGTAGCAATAGGTGGAATAACTCATGATAACATTAAAGAATTAACAGGAAGTAAAATAGACGGAATTGCAGTAATTAGTGCAATTTATGGAGCAAATAATATAAAAAATGCAGCTAGTGGCTTAAAAGAAGAAATAAGCAAAATTGTAGAATAATATTATCAGGTAAAGTAAGACTAGAGAACATATATAGAATTACTATATATGTGACAAAAAAGAAAATTAAATAATAAATAGTAGGAGAATTATATGAAGACAGCCCTTACAATTGCAGGAAGTGATTCAAGTGGTGGAGCAGGTATTCAGGCAGATATAAAGACGATGATGGCAAATGGAGTGTATGCTATGAGTGCCATTACAGCTCTAACTGCTCAAAATACTACAGGCGTGGCGGCAATACAGAATGCAACACCTGAATTTCTGGCACAGGAAATTGACTGCATATTTACGGATATTGAACCGGATGCAGTTAAAGTAGGAATGGTTTCAGAGAAAGAACTTATAAAAGTTATTTCTGATAAATTAAAACAATATAAAGCGAAAAATATTGTTATTGATCCGGTAATGGTGGCAACAAGTGGCGCAAGGCTTATTAATGAAGATGCTGTAGACACATTAAAAAAAGAATTGTTTCATTTGGCAACGATTCTTACTCCAAATATTCCGGAGGCAGAAGAACTGGCCCAAATAAAAATAAACAACTCAAAAGATATGATAAAGGCAGCAGAAAGAATTGCAAAAACATATAACTGTGCAGTCCTTTGCAAAGGAGGACATAACCAAAATGATGCCAGCGATTTATTATATAAAGATAATGAATTCAAATGGTTTCATGGGAAAAGAATAGATAATCCAAATACCCATGGAACAGGGTGTACATTATCATCAGCAATAGCATCAAATCTGGCAAAAGGATATGATTTGGAAGAATCAGTTTTTAGAGCCAAAGAGTATATTTCAGGAGCATTAGCAGCTATGCTTGATTTAGGAAAGGGAAGTGGACCTATGAATCATGGATTTGCTATTACAAATGAATATACTAAAGTAAAATAATAAAGGAGAATTACGATGGAAGAAAGATTATATGCAACACAGATGGAAGCTGCAAGAAAAGGAATTGTAACAAAGGAATTAGAAATTGTAGCAAAAAAAGAAAAAATGGAAGTAAAGGAGCTTTTACCTCTTGTAGCAAGTGGTAAAGTTGTAATTCCTGCTAATAAGAATCATAAGTGTCTCGATCCTGAAGGAATAGGTTCTATGTTAAAAACAAAGATTAACGTAAATCTTGGAATTTCTAAGGATTGCAAAGATTATGATGTTGAAATGGAAAAAGTTATGTCAGCCGTAAAGATGGGTGGCGAAGCAATCATGGATTTATCAAGTCATGGAAACACACAGCCATTTCGTAAAAAACTTACAAGTGAATGTCCTGCAATGATAGGAACAGTACCTGTATATGATAGTGTAATTCATTATCAGAGAGACTTGGATACTTTAACAGCAAAAGATTTTATAGATGTAGTACGTTTACATGCACAGGATGGTGTTGATTTTGTTACACTTCATTGTGGAATTACAAGAAAAACAATAGAGCAGATTCGCAAACATAAAAGAAAAATGAATATTGTATCAAGAGGAGGTTCACTTGTTTTTGCATGGATGTGCATGACAGGAGAAGAAAATCCGTTCTACGAATACTATGATGAAATTCTTGATATATGTAGAGAATATGATGTTACTGTTTCATTAGGAGATGCCTGCAGACCGGGTTGTCTTGCAGATGCAACAGATGTATGTCAGATTGAAGAACTTGTTCGTCTTGGAGAATTAACTAAGAGAGCATGGGAAAAAGATGTTCAGGTTATGGTTGAAGGACCGGGACATGTACCAATGGATCAGATAGCAGCTAACATGAAAGTTCAGCAGACAATTTGTATGGGAGCACCATTTTATGTTTTAGGACCTTTAGTTACAGATATAGCACCCGGATATGATCATATAACAGCAGCTATTGGTGGTGCAATTGCAGCAATGAGTGGAGCAGCTTTCCTTTGCTATGTTACACCTGCAGAACATTTGGCACTTCCAAATTTAGATGATGTAAAGCAGGGAATAATTGCAAGTAAAATCGCAGCTCATGCAGCTGATATCGCAAAAGGCGTAAGAGGCGCAAGAGATATAGATGATAAAATGGGAGATGCAAGACGAGTTTTAGATTGGGATGCTCAGTGGGAATGCGCACTTGATCCTGAAACTGCAAAAGCAATTAGAGCAGACAGAGCACCTGAACATGAAGATACATGTTCAATGTGCGGCAAATTCTGTGCAGTCCGTAGTATGAACAAAGCTTTAAATGGAGAACATATAGATATACTCTAAACTTTAATGAAATTAAGGCGGATAATAATACGTAAATACATAGTATATAAGATGTCAGGGTAAGCAAACCTATGATTTAATGACTACGGCTTGCTCTGTGCTACATAAAAGGAACTGTTGCGTTATTGATATGTAACAGTTCTTTTTATGAAAACAAAAGAAAAACTAAAAAAATTAAAAAAATAATTAGCACTCACTCTTGACGAGCGCTAACAAAAGTGCTATAACGTATTTGTAGGAAAGGAAAATCCTAAGAAAGAGAGTGAAGAACTAATATTTAAAACAGAAGTTAAGGAGGTATAGAAGATGAACATTAGTAAATTTACACAGAAGTCAATTGAAGCAGTTCAGAACTGTGAAAAGGTTGCTGAGGAATTTGGTAATCAGGAAATTGATCAGGAACATTTAATATACAGCCTTGTTAATTTAGAAGACAGTCTGATTTTAAAATTAGTTGAAAAGATGGAAATCCAGACAACACATTTTAAAAACAGAATTGAAGATTATGTTAGTAAGAAACCTAAAGTACAAGGCGGACAGAGGTATATTAGTCAGAGTCTTAATTCAGCATTGCTAGCAGCAGAAGATGAAGCAAAGAGAATGGGAGATGAATATGTTTCAGTTGAACATTTATTCCTTGCTATGATTGCTAAGCCAAATAAAGAAGTTAAAGAATTTTTCAAAGAATATGGTATTACAAGGGAAAGATTCTTAAAGGTATTAGCTGAGATAAGAGGAAATCAGAGAGTAACAAATGATAATCCTGAGGCTACTTATGATGCACTTGGAAAATATGGACAGGATTTGGTTGAGAGAGCAAGAAATCAAAAGTTAGACCCTGTTATTGGAAGAGACAGTGAAATTAGAAATGTAATTCGTATATTGTCAAGAAAGACAAAAAATAACCCTGTTTTAATCGGTGAACCCGGTGTAGGTAAAACAGCAGCAGTAGAAGGTTTGGCTCAAAGAATTGTAAGTGGAGATGTTCCGGATGGATTGAAGGATAAAAAGATATTTTCACTTGATTTAGGAGCATTGGTAGCAGGTGCTAAATACAGAGGTGAATTTGAAGAGCGTTTAAAAGCTGTACTTGAAGATGTAAAGAACAGTAACGGAGAGATAATTTTATTTATTGATGAGTTACACACAATTGTCGGCGCAGGAAAAACAGATGGTGCAATGGATGCAGGTAATATGTTAAAACCTATGCTTGCAAGAGGTGAACTTCATTGTATCGGTGCAACAACACTTGATGAATATAGACAATATATTGAAAAGGATAAGGCTTTAGAAAGACGTTTCCAACCTGTTATGGTCAATGAACCAACAGTGGAGGATACAATTTCAATTTTAAGAGGATTGAAAGAAAGATATGAAGTCTTCCACGGAGTTAAAATTACAGATAGTGCATTAGTTTCAGCAGCAACATTATCTGACCGTTATATAACTGACAGATTTTTGCCTGATAAGGCAATTGACCTTGTTGATGAAGCTTGCGCGATGATAAAAACAGAACTTGATTCAATGCCTACAGAACTTGATGAACTTAGAAGAAAAGTTATGCAGATGGAAATTGAAGAGGCAGCCTTAAAGAAGGAAACCGATAATTTGAGCAAAGAAAGATTAGAGGAACTTCAAAAAGAATTAGCTGAACTTAGAGATGCATTTAACAATAAGAAAGCTCAGTGGGAAAACGAAAAGAATTCTGTAAACAAATTACAGGAACTTCGTGAACAGGTTGAACAGGTCAAGAAAGAAATACAGATTGCCCAGAGCAAGTATGATCTTGAAAAGATGGCTGAGTTACAATATGGTAGATTACCTCAGTTACAGAAACAGTTAGAAAGTGAAGAGGCAAATGTAAAAAATAAAGATTTGTCTTTGGTACGTGAAAGTGTTACAGATGAAGAAATTGCAAAAATCATTTCACGTTGGACAGGAATACCTGTTGCTAAACTGACAGAAACAGAAAGAAATAAAACTCTTCATTTGGATGAACAGTTACACAAACGTGTAATTGGACAGGATGAAGCAGTTACAAAGATTACTGAATCAATAATCAGATCAAAGGCGGGAATAAAAGATCCTGGTAAACCAATAGGTTCGTTCCTGTTTTTAGGACCTACAGGTGTAGGTAAAACAGAACTTGCTAAAGCACTTGCACAGAATTTATTTGACGATGAGACAAATATGGTTCGTATTGATATGAGTGAATATATGGAAAAATATTCAGTGTCAAGATTAATCGGAGCGCCTCCGGGATATGTTGGATATGATGAAGGCGGTCAGCTTACTGAAGCAGTTCGTAGAAAACCATATTCGGTAGTACTTTTTGATGAAATTGAAAAGGCTCATCCGGATGTATTTAATGTATTATTACAGGTATTAGACGATGGTAGAATTACAGATTCTCAGGGCAGAACAGTGGACTTTAAAAACACAATATTAATTATGACGTCAAATATTGGTTCTTCATATTTGCTTGAAGGAATCAATGACAATGGTGATATAAAGCCTGAGGCAGAAGAGATGGTTATGAATGATTTGAGAAATCATTTCAGACCTGAATTCTTAAACAGATTAGACGAAATTATTATGTTTAAACCACTTACCCGTGATAATATTGGCGGAATTGTAGATTTAATAGTTGCAAATTTGAATGAAAGACTTGCAGACAAAGATTTACATTTAGTGCTTACAGACGAGGCAAAGAAATTTGTCGCAGATAATGGATATGATCCGGTTTATGGTGCAAGACCGCTTAAGAGATATTTACAGAAGAATGTAGAAACCTTAGTAGCAAAGATTATTTTACAAGGAGATGTAAATATGGGAGATACTATTACGGTTGATGCAAAAGATGGAAAACTGATTATAAGATAAAGATATCAGACAAAGATATCAGACAAAGGTCTTTCGACCACTTATAAGCAAACTTATGTGGGCTTAGGTCTTTTTGACTCTGGTATTATATAAAAGCTGAATTATTAGCATAAAATATGGACTTGTGTAATAACAGGAATCGTATTAACATGTTGGTAATTCAGCTTTTTATTTTGTTTAAAACGTCCTATTAAACATATTCCACTTTACAAATATATATAATTTAAAGAAGATAAAAAAACATAAAAATAAGATTTAGAGGATTTAAATGAAGTTAAAAAAATGGTGGGTTATTGCATTAATTATGATATTGCCGCTTTTATTTATAATGGGAAATTTGAAGAAAAAAACTATAGAAACAGCAGAAAATAATTTGAAAACAATAAATAAATATAAAAACATAAAGAGGGTTGCGTTAACTTTTGATGACGGACCAAGCAGTGAATGTACCCCAAGACTGTTAGATATTTTGAAAAAAGAAAATGTAAAGGCGACGTTTTTTTTAGTTGGGAAAAATATAAAAGAAAACGAAGATATTGTTATAAGAATGAAAAATGAAGGACATCTGATTGGAAATCATACATTTAATCATAGTCAGTTAACGAAATTAGGATTTGATGAGGCGGTAGAGGAGATTAATACTACAAATGCATGGATTACAAATATTTCAGGATATATCCCGGAATACATACGTCCACCGTTTGGCAGTTTTACTGATGAACTTTTAAGCGAAACATCAATGTCTGTAGTTATGTGGAATGTTGACCCGTTAGATTGGAAATATAAAAATAAGGACATTGTAACTGATAAAATTTTAAAAAACGTAAAAAATGGAGATATTATTTTAATGCATGACATATTTGAAAGCTCTGTTGATGCAGCACAAACGGTTATAAAAGAATTAAAGAAACAGGATTATGTATTTGTTACAGTTGATAAAATGAATTCAAATAAGCAAATTATAAGAAGAGATAAATAGTAAATAAAAAAATAAGATTGCTTAATTTGGGGTCATTATTAACGTAGAGAAGCAACAAAGCAATCCACAAAAGGACTTGTGAAAAACAATAGGTAATGTTATACTTCAAAATGCTGGTATAGTATTAGAAAAATTATTTAAGGAGAGTTTTATGTTAAATTACATCATAATATTTTTGATTTCAATGGTTCCTCTTGTTGAACTTAGAGGAGCGTTAATTTATTCACAGGCAATTGGAATGCCTTTATTAGCTTCTTATATTATTTGTGTTATAGGAAATATGCTTCCGGTTCCAATCATTTATCTTTTTGCGAGAAAAGTATTGATTTGGGGAAAAGATAAAAAACATATTGGAAAATTCTTTACTTTTTGTATAGAAAAGGGCGAAAAAGGCGGAAAGAAACTACAGGAAACAGCAGGAAAAGGACTATTTGTAGCATTGTTTTTATTTGTGGGAATTCCACTTCCGGGAACAGGTGCATGGACAGGAACTTTAGCAGCAAGTTTTCTTGATATGGATTTTAAATCAAGTGTAATTGCTGTAATGGGTGGAGTTCTTTTGGCAGGAATTATAATGGGACTTGGAAGTGCAGGCGTATTTGGAGCGTTAACTGCATTATTTTAAGAGAATAGAGGCACTAAATGGATAAAAAATATGATTATTTAAAATATACACCAACATTGCCGGGAAAAATTGCTATAGGTATTGCAACACCATCAGCCATTATTGGAATTATTGCAGTATTTTTTGCTTTTAAATTTCCGGAGGCGTTTATTATAACTTTGATAGCAGAAGCGATAGCTGTTATAGGTGGAATTGTTCTTACAATAGACATTGTAAGATTTAATATTTCACAAAAGAAAAAACAAGACAAGATACAAAGTAAGTCAAAGAATAAAGAAAATACACCAAAAGAAATGGATATAATGAGAATTGTGCATATGATTATAGGAATAATTGCAGGAATCATTATAGGATATTTGATATGGGGTGTAAGATAAAAGGAGAATTATTATGACAGGTTTACCAAATGATCCGGTTATGTTACTTAGCGTAGTTAACACAGCACTTAGAGACACTCATCAGGACTTGGATGGATTTTGCAGAACAAGGGATGTTGAGAAAGACGAGATAATAAGCAAATTAAAAACAATTAATTATGAGTACAATGTAGAATTAAATAAATTTGTATAATATGTATAATAACAGTGTGAATTTCAGTAGCATATACGGAACTTGCATAGGAGAATCGGATGTGTCCGGTTCTTTTTTTATAACAAAAGCCCGGCAAACTAATTGCATTTGCATAGAATATCATTTGTCGGATGTAAGAACTTCGAAAAGCTATGCACCATTATGATAGCCTGATATAATCGATGAGTCAGCCTATGCGATTGAAAATATACAAAAAAAATAACGAAAAATACAAACTGCAATACTGAATAAAACTATAATAATATAAAAAAATGTAGTATAATCAAATAGTATGTATTTTATATGAGTTAACTGCGAATACATAAAGTAAAAATTTATAAAAATATCAACAAAGGATTAAGAATGAAAAGATTAAAAAATATAGTTAAAGCAATTTTTGCAATACTTATAATTATAATAGTTGTAGCTTTAGTGTATGTAGCATATGTCTTTATTTCATATGACAGAATAGATGACAAGCAGAAACTAAAAGTAAATGAACCTAAGGTTAAAAATGAAAATGTCAGTGATGAAGTTAATACAGGTGTAGAATATACAATAGGAACTTATAATGTTGGATTTGGAGCATATCTTCCTGATTACAGTTTTTTTATGGACGGAGGAAAATATTCCAGATGTTATAGTAAGGAAAGCAGTGCCAAAGCAATAAGAGGTGCAGCTACATTAAGCAGTGGTTATAATCCTGATTTTATGATGTTTGAGGAAGTGGATAGAAAATCAACAAGGAGTTATGGAGTAAATCAGGAAAATATTATAACTGACATTTTTGATGATTATTATAGTAGTTTTGCGGTAAATTATAATTCAGCATATTTATTTTATCCATTTTATAAACCTATAGGAAAATCATATTCGGGAATTGTCTTATATTCTAAATTCAAAATAACAGATTCATTGCGAAGAAGTCTTCCAATTTCAACAGGATTTTCTAAATTCCTTGATTTAGACAGATGCTATTCAATAAGCAGAATAAATGTTGAAAATGGGAAAGAATTAGTTTTATTTACGGTTCATTTATCAGCATATGGAAATAGCGATGAAATAAGAGAAGCTCAATTAAATATGCTTTTTAAAGATATGGAAAAGGAAGTAGAAGACGGAAATTATGTTATTTGCGGCGGAGATTTTAATCATGATTTGAAAGCAGATGAAGCAAAAAGTGACGAAACTGAAAGTTGGGCATATCCGTTCCCAAGAAGCGAAATGCCACAAGGGGTGACGTTTGCAATGGATAAACTGTCACAGGATGAGTTAGAACAAATGCCTGAATCGGCAAGAAATGCAGATATGGAATACATTCCGGGAAAAACATATGTAGTTACATTAGATGGGTTTATAATATCTGATAATGTAGAAATGACATCATATGAGGTGGTTGACACAGGATTTGCATATTCTGATCATCAGCCGGTTATAATGAAATTTATGCTTAAGTAATTGCAAATTTTTTACAGTAAAATTCGTAAGCAGAAAACAAGAAAATTTGAAAAAATTTGATATATATATGTATAAACATATTGTTGCTTACACTTGTAAAAATAGCTAACCATATGAGAGGAGGATTTCATGAATAAGAAAAAAGTCGTATTTGTATGCGTACATAATTCGTGTAGAAGCCAGATTGCGGAAGCATTGGGAAATCATCTTGCAGGAGATGTGTTAGAGTGTTATTCAGCAGGAACAGAGACAAAGCCGCAGATTAATCAGGATGCAGTAAGAATTATGAAGAAGTTATATAATATAGATATGGAAAAAAATCAGTATAGTAAGACCTATGATAAAGTTCCAACACCGGACATAGCCATTTCCATGGGGTGCGATGTTGGCTGCCCATATATTGGCAGGAACTTCGATTATAATTGGGGATTGCAGGATCCAACCGGCGGTAGTGACGATGCGTTTATGGAGGTAATATCTGAGATTGAAAAAAATATTTTAAATTTAAAAGAAAAGATGAGCAAATAAAGATAATTAATATTTTAGATTTGAGAGATATTTGATAATGAAATATTTTTTACGTTGAATTACAAGCTACATTTTTATATAATTAAACTAATTGATTGAGAGGGAGAAAATTATATTCCTAAATTCACGGTACAATTTTAGCACTAAATAAAACTGTTCAAGTGGAACCATCAATGCAAGTAGAGGCTAAAGCAGACAAACCTGCAATGGTTAAAAATGTTAAAGTTAAAATTGTAGGGAATAAGGCTTCTGTAAAATATAAAAAAGATACTGCGGATATATTAGAAAATCCGTAGTATCTTTTTATGCATTAATATCTAATTTTAAACTAATATCTAAATCAAATATATATTATACAATAGTTGTATGTCTGTCGTTAAGTGCAACGTACTTTGTCTTTTTCGCAACATTCATATATGCAGGTCTGATAATCTTTCCGGCATTAATGATTTCTTCTATACGATGTGCACACCAGCCTGAAATTCTGGCAGATGCAAACATAGGAGTAAACAATCCGTCAGGAAGTCCAAGTGAAGAATATATAAATCCACTGTAGAAATCAACATTTGCACTTACATTTTTCTGCATTGGCTTGCAACTTGCAATAACCTCAGGAGCAAGTCGGGCAACATTATTGTAAAGCTGATACTCATCCATAAGACCTTTTTCCTGTGCAAGCTTTTTAGCAAAGCCTTCAAGAATTTTTGCTCTAGGGTCAGAAATAGAGTAAACAGCATGACCGATTCCATAAATCAAACCTGATTTATCAAAGATTCTCTTATCAAGTATTGCATGCAAATAATTTGAAATTTCTTCATCGTCGTTCCAATTAGAAACTGTTTCTTTCATATGATCAAACATCTGTTTAACTTTAATGTTAGCGCCACCATGTCTTGGACCTTTAAGTGAACCAAGAGAAGCTGCGATTGCAGAATAAGTGTCCGTTCCTGAAGAAGAAACAACATGAGTTGTAAATGTAGAGTTATTACCACCACCATGTTCAGCATGAAGAACAAGAGCTAAGTCAAGGATTTTTGCTTCAAGCGGAGTAAAACTTCCATCAGGTCTAAGTAATCTTAATATATTCTCAGCCGTGGACATGTTAGGGTCCGGTGTGTTTATATGAAGGCTTTGTCCATGATGATAGTGGTTATGGGCATGGTATCCATAAACACTGATAAGTGGAACTCTTGCAATAAGACTTAAACTTTGACGTAAAACATTTGGAATTGATGTATCATCAGGATTATCGTCATAAGAGTAAAGTGTAAGTACACTACGTGCAAGCATGTTCATCATATCTCTACTTGGTGCTTTCATAATAATATCTCTTACAAAGCTAGGTGGAAGAGTTCTGTATTCAGATAATAAATTTGTGAAATTTTCTAATCTTTTTGCTGTTGGAAGTTCACCAAATAATAAAAGATATGTAACTTCTTCAAAACCAAAGCGGTTTTCATCTAAAAAACCTTTAACAATATCTTCGATATCTATTCCACGGTAAAAAAGTTTTCCTTCACAAGGAACAGCTTTTCCGTCAATCATATCGTAGGAATGAACATCACCGATTTCGGTAAGACCTGTAAGAACACCTTTACCGTTCTTATCACGAAGACCTCTCTTTACATCGTATAAATTATAGAGAGATTCATCAATACATGAATTATTAATGCATCTGTCCGCATATTTTAATATTTGTGGTGTAATCTGATCAGGTATGTTTTCATTTATGTTATTCATAGTGACCTCCTGTTGTACATAGAAAATCTATGATTGTTATTTAGAGTCTATAGCTACATTAGCATAGACGCCATTAAGTAGAACTTTAACATAATTAAGAAAAGACAACAATAAAACTTAAGAAAAACAAAAAAAGAAAAGTAAAAACTTAATTAAATTAAGCGAAATGCGCGAAAAAAGCACAAATATACTTGATAAGCTTACTATCAGGGCATAATAATCTAAGCCTTAAAGTAAAATTGTGGAATGTGAATAAACATTTATTATGATGTTAGGGCAAACGCCCCAACTTTGATGCCATATTTAAGCAGTAATTGGTAATACTGTTCTAATTCGTAGATAATGTACAAAAAGAAGGTAAAATGTGATAAAATAAAAAACGGATATGCCTTAAAGTACTATTCTAAAGGTATATTGTGTTAAAATAATTTTGATTATTGGGTCAGATAATTCACAAGTGAGTAATTAAAAGTAAAATAAGGAAGTGAAATCAATGGATTTATTTGATTTTATGAGAAATGAAAATATGGAGAAGGATTCTCCATTAGCAAGCAGGCTAAGACCAACAACATTAGACGAAGTAGTTGGACAGGAGCATATTATAGGTAAAGATAAACTTTTATATAGAGCAATTAAAGCAGATAAGTTAAGTTCAATTATTTTTTATGGACCGCCTGGGACTGGGAAAACAACATTGGCAAAAGTAATTGCGAATACAACAAGTGCAGAATTTACTCAGATAAATGCTACTGTTGCAGGCAAGAAAGATATGGAAGAAGTAGTGGAAAAGGCTAAACAGACAATGGGAATGTATGGAAGAAAGACTATATTGTTTGTAGATGAAATTCATCGCTTTAATAAGGGACAGCAGGATTACCTTTTACCATTTGTAGAAGATGGAACGTTAATTCTTATAGGGGCAACCACTGAAAATCCATACTTTGAAGTTAATGGGGCTTTAATTTCACGTTCTATTGTGTTTGAATTAAAGCCGCTTTCGACAGAGAATATAAAACAGCTAATTTTAAGAGCAGTTAATGATAAAGAAAAAGGAATGGGAGCGTTTAATGCGAGAATAGATGATGATGCGGCTGACTTTTTAGCCGAAATTTCAAATGGTGATGCAAGAACAGCATTAAATGCTATTGAATTAGGAATTTTAACTACTGATAAAAGTGAAGATGGAACAATCCACATAACAATGGAAGTTGCAGAACAATGTATTCAGAAAAGAGCCATCCGATATGATAAATCAGGAGACAACCATTATGATACAGTATCTGCATTTATAAAAAGTATGAGAGGCTCAGATCCTGATGCGGCACTTTACTATTTGGCAAAAATGCTTTATGCAGGTGAAAGTGTTGAATTTATAGCAAGACGAATTATGATATCAGCGGCGGAAGATGTGGGAATGGCAGATCCTAATGCATTAACAGTTGCCGTGTCTGCTGCAAATGCCGTCCACCAGATTGGAATGCCTGAAGCAAAGATAATATTGGCAGAGGCAGTGGTATATATGGCTACTGCACCGAAAAGCAACGCTTCTTATATGGGATTAGAGAAGGCGATGAGTGCAGTACAGAATACAAAGATATCAGGAATACCGGTTCACTTAATGGATGCACATTATAAAGGCGCAGCAAAGCTTGGACATGGTGATGGCTACAAATATGCACACGATTATGAAAATCATTATGTTAATCAGCAATATTTGCCGGATGAGCTTGTAAATGAAGTATTTTACAATCCGGGAGATTTAGGATACGAAGTTAAAGTAAAAGAACATTTTAAAAAGATAAAGGGATAGCACTAGAGTGATTAGAAAGGTGATAAATTGAAAGCATTAATAGAAAAATTAGCAATTGGAAATGTAGATTATGAAGTGCCTAAGGCACAGATTTCCCATAATAGCTTTGATATGGTGTTAGCAAAAGGGGAGATAGCCTACGGCTCATTTAACATCCGCTCTGAATCAAATATGAATATAAAAGGAGTGGTATATTCTTCAGATTATCATTTGAAACTAAAAAATGATCAGTTTTTAGGAAAAGACAATACAATCAGATTTGAGGCGAATACTGAACATCTTTATCCGGGAGACGATGTGTCAGGTAAAATAGACATAGTATCAAATGCCGGAGAGTTTTCTGTTAATTTTAATATTCATGTGAAGGAAGAAAATATAGAATCTTCAATGGGCCCAATAAATAATCTTGAGGATTTTACAAAATTAGTTCAGTATTCTCATGAGGAAGCTATTAAATTGTTTATGTCAAGAGAATTTAAACACAACATTATCGGACAGGATGTTTATACAAGAGCCTTGTACAATGAATTGATGAAAAATTATAACAAAGAGATAGCAATGGAAGAATTCCTTGTTAAAAAAGGCCTTAAAGAACCTGTTACAATCAGTATTGTAGATAATGAAAAGACATACGAAGATATAAAGGAATCTTATGCAGACTCTCTTAAAATTACAAAGAGTGGTTGGGGATATGTAGACATAAAAGTTGAAATTAATGGTGAAATACTTCATAACTGCAAAAATGAAATAAATCTGGACAATTTTATTGGAAACACCTGCGAATATGAATATTTGATAAATCCATTCAAATTACACAGGGGCAGTAATTATGCAGAAATTGTGTTAAAGACAGTTAATCAGACCTTAACATATAAAATTCATGTTAACAATCCTACAGAAGATATATCTAAATATATCGAAAATAAAAAGGATATTATTGATGTGATGAGATTATATATGAATTTCCGTACCGGAAAGATAAACTCATTAGATTGGAAAAAGTCAACAGAGGACATTGCAGAGAAAAGATTACATTATAACAATGAAGATATAATGGCATTGTTGATAAAAACTCAACTTACAATATTAGATGGTGAAGAAGAACAGATTACTTCATATCTTATGCAATTGTCAAAATTAGTATCAGTAAGTAAGACAAATAACAAACTTAAGAGTGTTGAAGCATATTGCTATTATTTATATTTGAAAACGATATATAAGCAAAATGCTACTTACACAGAAGAAGTTCGAAAAGAAATAAAGAACTATTATGAAAATGGTTATGATTCATGGAAATTATTGTGGATGTTAATGTACATGGATGACAGATATGACCAAAATCCAAGTCTTAAATATACTTTGGTAAAAGATCAGTTTAATAAAGGATGTACAAGTCCTGTGATGTTGTATGAAGCGGCAAAAATAATTTCAAAGCAACCGGAACTATTAAGGGTTATAAATAAATTTGAATTATTACTTTTGAGATTCATAAATAAATATGATATGTACAATGACAATTTAAATAAGCAGATAGTTACTTTGTTTGAAAAAGAAAAACAATTTGACAAAATAAAATTTGAAATATTGGCTGATTTATATGAAAAGACAGAAGATGTGAAAGTACTGGAAGGAATTTGCCAGATGCTTGTAAGCGGAGACAAAAAGAAACAGTTCTATTTTAAATGGTATGATGCCGGAGTTAAACATGATGTCAAAGTAACAAAACTTTACGAGTATTATATGTACACAATTGATACAACAAAAATGTTTAAATTATATCCACAGATATACAAATACTTTGCGTTTACAACGGAAACGTTAGCCTATAATAAAGCATATTTATATCAGAATATAATTAAATATTTTGACCAGGCAAGTGAGATGTATAAAAAATACAAAGCCGGATTAGAAAAATATGTAGAAGAAGAGATTATTAATAAGCATATTGATAATAATCTTATTGAATTGTACAAAAAAATGCTCACACCACATTTTGTTAACAACAGAATGACAAAATCATTACCTAGTATATTAAATGCATGGAGAATAACTGTTGATAATCCAAATATTACAGAAGTTATAATATACCATAAAGAATTAGACGAACCTCAGCAGGTTCACCTTAATGGAGGAGAGGCTTTTGTTGAAATATATACAGACAACCCTGTAATAATATTTGTGGACAAAGATAGAAACAAATACGTAAATATAGAATATACATGCAGGAAAATTTTAAGAAATGTTAAGATTTCTGAGGTAGATAATGGAAGCATCTACTTAAAGTTAGCAAAGATAGAAAAAAACATAAAAAAATCAGCAAATGTTGATATTTTACAGATGTTAAAGGATATGCTTAATGTTGAAAATATAAGAGGAACATATAGAAAATATCTTTTAAATGAAATTGTTTCTTACTATTATAAGAATTCTTATTTAGATGAGTATGATGATTATGTAATGGAAATGAATATGAACGAGTTAGATAAAGACTCCAGAAATAAAATAATGTCAATACTTATTGCAAATAAGAAATATAAGAGTGTATATCCGTATATATTAGAATATGGTCCGGAAAGATTAAGCGATGAAAGTGTTGAAGAATTTTGTACAGGAATAATTAAAGAAACAGAGTTTGAAGAAGATGCTTTTATACTTGAAATGTGTGTGAAATTATTTAGGATGAATAAGGTTACAAGAGTAATTCTTGCTTATCTTGGAAGATTTTTCCTTGGAACAAACGAAGAAATGTTTATGTTATATGAGGAAATTAATAAAAAGAACATAATTGAAAACACATTGACGGAAAGACTACTTGTTCAGTGCATTTTTGAAGGGGATGTAAGTGAAAGAATTCATGGAATATTTAATAAATATGTACAGAATCCTTCATATGCAACAATTAGAAAAGCGTTTTACACATATGTTTCATATAATTATTTTGTTAAAAATATTCCTTGTCCGGATTCAACATGGGATATAATGCAGCAGGATATTAAGGATGGAACGGAAGTGACAGTTATTTCAAAAATCGGATATTTGTCACATGTGATTGAAAGTGAGCATGTAACACAGGAACAGATTGAAACATCAAAGAAACTGATGAGTCAGTTAGCTAAAAAGAATATTGTATTTGAATTTTATAAGAAGTTTAATAAATGGTTTGCAGTTCCATACAATATAGTGGATAAAACCATAATTGACTATCGTACAAATCCAAAGAATAAAGTATACATTACTTATAAGATAAAATCCATAACAGGCGAAACAAAGGAAAAAACTGAAGAAATGCGTAGTGTTTATTCAGGAATATTTACAAAAGATGTAATTATGTTCTTTGGAGAAGAAATAGAATATTATTTTGAAGAAATATCTGAAACTGATAGTATTGAGACAAAGAAATATACAATGAAAATAAATCAGAAAGATATTTTTAATGATGAAGGAAGATTTGGAATGCTTAACGGCATGATGATTTGCAAAGAACTTCACAGAGACAAGGATGCAAGAGAACTTATGGAAACATATGAACTTCATACGGATGCATCAGAACAGTTATTTAAGTTACTATAGGCAGGAGGAATAACAATGAATAATAAAGCACTTATTCTTGGAATAGATTTTTCAAGTGATTTTTCTCAGTTGGCATTTTTGAATGATGCAGGGGAGCCTGAATCAATTAGCGTTGGACAGGATAAGCATTTTCTTGTACCTACAGTTATGTTTTTTAATGATGAATTAAAAGAATGGTCAGTAGGCGAAGAGGCAATTAACAGAAGCCAGAGAGAAAGTGGAAAAGTTGTTACAAACCTACCGGAAGCATTGTTTTATGATGAGTTAAAAGACCAGAATAGAGCAATGATGAAAGCATATATAGCTTATTTTGTAAAATTAGCGGCAAATTACACAAACGGGCAGATAATTAAAAGCATTGTAATGACAGTAGATAATTTGACAGTGGAAATAATGGAATGCTTTTATGAAACTATAGAAGCTTTAGGATATAAGAAAGAAAATACAAAAATATTAAGCCATTCAGAAAGTTTTATCTACTATGTGTTAAACCAGCATAAAGATGTGTGGGTAAATAATGTTTTAATGTTGGATTTTTCACAGCAGGGGCTTGTTTATAGAAGACTTAGCATAAGACATACAAGAGAAGCACATATAGCAGATGTAGAAACGAAAAAATTAGATGATGTTTTAACATTTGATAATATTAAAACAGATATTGATGAGGCTGACAAAATTCTTGAAGATTTTATGGACGAAGAATTGAATGAACACGTTATTTCAGCAGTATATTTTTCAGGTGAAGGTTTTTATAGTGGAGACTGGAAAAATACACTTAAAAAAACATGCAACAACCGACGTGTATTTAAAGGAAATAACCTGATAGTAAAAGGTGCAGTTTATGGTGCTAAAGAATTGTTTTATATTTCAAATTTTAGTGATTATATCATATCCTGTAAGGGAAGAACTAAGGTAAATGTTTCTATGGAAGTAAACCATCAGGGAAGCGAGAAACAGCTTGTGCTTTCAAAAATAGGAACTAACTGGTACGAAGCAGGTGCTGTTGCAGAATGTATTTTGGATAAACCGACAATAGCAAAATTCACAATACAGTCACCTATTACAAAAGAATCAGAAAACTTTTACATTGATTTACAGGATTTCCCGGCAAGAAAAAATAAGACAGTAAGAATCCAGATAAAATTTGCATATGTAAATGAAAATAAGTTTGCAATAGAGATAAAAGATATCGGGTTTGGAGAATTCTATGAAAGCTCAGGAAAAGTAGTTAGAGAGGAAGTGACAGTATGAGTGACATCACAATGTGCACATTGCACTCAGAAAAACCTTATTATATAACTGAAATTAATAAAAATATATATTCGATAGAAGAATTAAATTATTATCTTTATAATTATCTTTATTTAGTGGATGAAGAATTTTTTAGTGAAAGTCTGATTGATTATATTGAAAATGAATTAAAGCAGACAACAATAGCAACAGGGCTAAGACAGGCATTAAATAAAAATGGTAATCTAGGCGAAATGATTGCATTTGTAATAAAAAATTCAGGATATTACACACAAAAGGAAGCAGATGATTTAGAAAGACATTTAGTAATGCTTAATTCAAAAACATCTGCCGAAAGAATAAAGGCTAAGGCAGACATATTACTTGATAATCATAAATATAATATGGCAATTTCTTTTTATCAGAGCATTATAAATAAGGGAACAAATAGTGAATTATCAGAAACTTTTTATGGAAGTGTTTATAATAATTTAGGAGTTGCCTATACAAGACTGTTTGAGTACGATGAGGCTTTAGTGGCATTTAGAAATGCATATAGATTAAATAGTGCTGCAGAATCATTAGAGTCAATAATATTGTGTGACCTTATGTCAGGTAATGCTACTAATTTGAAAAACGATGTTGAAAAATACAAAGTAAGTGATCAGGTAGTTAACAGACTTAGAACAGAAATCATACAGCTTAAGGCTCATATTCATGTAAATTGGAACGACACAATTGAGAAAGATTATATTAGCCGACGTAAGAGAGAATATATTGTAGAAATAAATAGTTAAGAAATTGTGAAGGTTTAGCTTAGGCAGTTGACAAATAACTTTTTAATTATTATGATAAAAAACAGAAAAAAATAAATGCTATGATGAAGAGGAGTATCTTGTAACTGCTTAACAGAGAGTAGGTTGTTGGTGGAAGACCTATAAGTAAGTGCGAGGGAAGGTAGCTTTGGAGCAGCATCAGTGAACAGTTAAAAACTATCAGTAGCTGATGACGATTCGTCCCCGTTAAGGATATGATAAGTAAAACAAAAGGTGGTACCGCGGATATTCGCCCTTTTAGGAAAATGTCTGTGGATTTAAACATACAAAAGAGACAGCATTTTAAAGCTGTCTTTTTCCGTTCATAAGGATGATAATTTGCAGACTGGATTACAAATTATTTTAAAGGAGTACACAATGAAGGAATTAGAAAAGAACTATAATCCTGCCGATATTGAAGACAGATTATATGAAAAGTGGCAGGAAAAGAAATATTTCCATGCAGAAGTAGACAGAAGTAAGAAACCATTTACTATTGTTATGCCACCTCCAAATATTACTGGACAGCTTCATATGGGACATGCCCTTGACAATACAATGCAGGATATTTTAATTAGATTTAAAAGGATGCAGGGCTATGAAGCCTTATGGCTTCCGGGAACTGACCATGCATCAATTGCAACAGAAGCTAAGATTGTTGAAAATATGCGTGAAGAAGGAATTACAAAGGAAGATTTAGGAAGAGAAAAATTCTTAGACAGAGCATGGCAGTGGAAAGCGCAGTATGGTGGACGTATTGTTTCACAGCTTAAGAAAATCGGTTCATCATGTGACTGGGACAGAGAAAGATTTACAATGGATGAAGGCTGTTCAAAAGCTGTAAAAGAAGTTTTTGTAAATCTTTACAATAAAGGGCAGATTTACAAGGGCGAAAGAATCATCAACTGGTGTCCACACTGCTTAACATCAATTTCAGATGCAGAAGTAGAATATGAAGATCAGGCTGGTAAGTTCTGGCATTTAAGATATCCTTTAACAGACGGTTCAGGATATATTCAGCTTGCTACAACAAGACCTGAAACATTACTTGGTGATACAGCAGTAGCAGTAAACCCAAATGATGACAGATATAAACATTTAGTAGGAAAAACTCTTACACTTCCATTAGTTGGAAGAAAAATTCCTATTGTTGCCGATGACTATGTAGGTATTGACTTTGGTACCGGTGTAGTTAAGATTACACCTGCCCATGACCCTAACGATTTTGAAGTTGGACTTCGTCACAATTTACCTGTTATTAATGTATTAACAGATGATGCAAAGATTGTTGACGATTATCCTAAGTATGCAGGTATGGACAGATATGAAGCAAGAAAGGCAATTGTTGAAGATTTAGACAAAGAAGGCTTCCTTGTTAAGATTGAAGACCATGAGCATAACGTTGGTACATGTTACAGATGTCATACAACTATTGAACCTAGAGTATCAAAACAGTGGTTTGTAAAGATGGACGAACTTGCAAAACCAGCCATTGATGCTGTTAAAAATGGTGACACTAAATTTGTACCGGGATATTTTGATAAAACATATTTCCATTGGCTTGAAAACATCCGTGACTGGTGTATTTCACGTCAGTTATGGTGGGGACATCAGATTCCTGCATTTTATTGTGACGACTGTGGAGAAATGGTTGTAACTAAAGAAGACCATGCTACATGTCCACATTGTGGAAAAGAAATGAGACAGGACCCTGATACACTTGATACATGGTTCTCATCAGCATTATGGCCATTTAGCACACTTGGATGGCCTGATAAAACAGAAGAAATGGATTACTTCTATCCTACAAACACATTGGTAACAGGATATGATATTATTCCTTTCTGGGTAATGAGAATGATGTTCTCAGGACTTGAACATACAGGAAAAGTTCCATTTGATACAGTACTTATTCACGGCCTTGTAAGAGATTCACAGGGACGTAAGATGAGTAAGTCTCTTGGAAACGGAATTGACCCACTTGAAGTAATTGATAAATATGGTGCAGATGCTCTTAGATTTACATTAATTACAGGTAATGCTCCCGGAAATGATATGCGTTTCTATTGGGAAAGAGTAGAGGCAAGCAGAAACTTTGCTAACAAAGTATGGAATGCTTCAAGATTTATTATGATGAACATGCCTGAAGAAGGTATTGATTTAAATAAGAAACCTGAACAGCTTACAGATGCTGATAAGTGGATTTTATCTAAGTTAAATACATTAGTAAAAGACGTAACAGATAACATGGAAAAATACGAACTTGGTATTGCTGCAGATAAGATTTACGAATTTATCTGGGAAGAATTCTGTGACTGGTACATTGAAATGGTTAAACCTAGATTATACAGTGAAACAGATGACACAAGATATGCAGCACTTTGGACATTAAAGAAAGTGTTAATTGATGCATTAAAGATGCTTCATCCATATATGCCATTTGTAACAGAAGAAATATTCTGTACAATTCAAGATGAAGAAGAATCAATTATGATTTCATCATGGCCTGTATACACAGAAGAATATGCTTTCGCTAATGAAGAAAATGCAGTAGAATTAATTAAAGAAGCAGTTCGTGGTATTAGAAATACAAGAGCTGAAATGAATGTTAAACCAAGCAAGAAAGCAAAAGTATTTGTTGTATCAGATGATGAAGTTACAAGAAATATATTTGAAAATGGTAAAGTATTCTTTGCAACACTTGGTCATGCAAGTGAGGTAATTATTCAGGCTAATAAGACAGGCATTGATGATGATGCCGTATCAGTAGTTCTTCACAAAGCAATTGTATATATGCCATTTGCAGAATTAGTTGATATTGCAAAAGAAATAGAACGTCTTGAAAAAGAAGTAAAAAGATTAAACAAGGAATTAGCAAGAGTTAATGGAATGCTTGCAAATCCTAACTTCGTAAGTAAGGCACCTGAAAAGAAGATTAATGAAGAAAAAGAAAAACAGGCTAAATATCAGGAAATGATGAAGCAGGTTCAGTCACAGTTAGAAAACTTAAAGAAATAATTGTGGCAGGTTTGATTACAGTTTATGGTGGTATAAATTTATATTCACCAATAAACTGTATCAGGTAAAAAAGGAGGAATCAGAATGATTAATTTTGATGAAGAAATTAAGAAATTTCATCCAAGTCTTGAAATTGAAGAAGCTGAAGATGCCATATACAATAACGATGTGTCAGATATAACTGATATTATGATTGAAATGGTAAATGGATTAAAAGGAACTAATAACCAGTAAGTCGTTTTAGCCATATAACATATGTGTATGGCTTAGACTGAGGGCAACATAGATGGAGAAATAATATGATATGCTTTAACTGTGGTAATGTCCTTACAAATAGTGATTATTGCAGTCATTGTGGTATGGATGTCAGCATATATAAAAAGATTGTGAAGTTGTCAAACACTTATTACAACATGGGGCTTACAAAGGCACTTAACAGAGATTTGTCAGGTGCAGCAGATGCCTTAAGAAGAAGTGTAAAATTAAACAAAAGAAATACTGATGCAAGAAACCTTTTAGGCCTTGTTTATTTTGAAATGGGTGAAACAGTTCAGGCTTTTTCGGAATGGGTAATGAGCATGAACCTTCAGCCGGACAACAATGCAGCAGATAAATATATGGCGGCAATTCAGGCCGATAAGGGCAAAATTGATGAATTAAACCATACAATTAAGAAATTTAATATTGCATTAGAATATGCAAAAGATGGAACAGATGATATGGCTATTATTCAGCTGAAGAAGGTTTTGAATCAGAATCCAAACCTTATAAAAGGATATCAGTTGTTAGCCGTACTTTACATGAAACATGGTGAGTACGAAAGAGCCAGAAAAGCAACAAAGAAAGCTTTAAAGATTGATAAGTGTAATCCACTTTGTGTAAGATACTTAAGAGAAATTACAAATTATTTAGAAGATGAAAAGAAAAATAATCCTGAACGTAGAAGAAAACGTAGAATGGATCTTCGTGGAACTATGATAGACAGACCATATTTAAGTGGTGATGATGTTATAATTCCAAAGAATAATTTTAAAGAAGCAACTTCAAGTGCTCAGAGTATAATTCATATAGTTATGGGTGTTTTGTTAGGTGCAGCTTTGGTATTTTTCATTGTAACACCGGCAAGAGTATCAACTGTTAGTGATCAGATATCACAGGTAAAAGTTGATTACAATCAAAAAATTGCGATTAAGGATTCTTCTATTTCAGAGTTACAAAAGAGTGTAGATACTTTAACAGCTGAAAAGGAAGATTTGGCAGCAAGGCTTGGTGAATATACAGATACAGACAATACTTTAAGTAAGAATTATACTCAGTTATTATCAGCGGTTGCAAGTTACTTAAAGAGCGATTATGATGCCAGTGCTAAAAGTATTTTAAAGGTTGATACATCTTTGGAAATGAACTCATCAGCATTTACTGAAGTATATAATACTTTGAACAGTAAGATTGCATCAAGAGTAGCAGAAACAAGTTATGATGCCGGAATGGAAGCATTAAATAAAAAAGATTATTCTGCCGCCATTACTAATTTCCTTAAGGCAATAGAAGCAGATTCTAATAATGATGATGCTTATTACTATTTAGCATGGTCATATAAAAATAACGGTGATGAAAAGAATGCTAAAAAATATTTCAAGGAGATAGTGGACAAATTCCCTAACTCTAAGAATTACACAACAGCAAAGACTCAGGCAGGAGTTGATGATACTACAACATCAAGTGATGAAACTACAACTTCTGAAGAATAAGAGTACAATTAAATATAAGAATATAAGATACAAAAGAAAAAGCTATTGCGATAAATGCAATGGCTTTTTCTTTTGTTGTATAAAAATAATTTTCAAATGGAGGTTTTATGGAAGTTTTATATGAAATAAGAGGTGAAAATTTAATTGTATTTTTGCCGGAGGAATTAGACCATCACAATTCAAGAATGATAATGGAACAGTGCGATTGGTATATATTAGCTAATCAGTTAAAAAATGTAATATTTAATTTTAAAAGAACCACGTTTATGGATAGTTCAGGAATAGGGGTCATTTTAGGCAGATACAAACTTGTAAAGAAGGCATGTGGGGAAATTACCGTGTTAAATATAAATGATACAATAGATAGAATTTTTTCTATTTCAGGACTATATAAAATTTGCAAAAAATCAGAAGCTTCAAGTCTGACTGTAAATATTTAGGAGGAGACAAATGGTAAAGAAAATATTTGAAAATAATATGAAGTTAGAAATGGATAGCGTGTCTGAGAATGAGTCTTTAGCAAGAATGGGTGTAGCATCCTTTTTAACAAAAATTGACCCTACTTTAGAGGAGATAAATGATATAAAAACAGCTGTTTCTGAGGCAGTTACGAATTCAATAATACATGGATATAGAGATAAAAAAGGAATCGTAGAAATTAAATGCCATTTAAGAGAAACAATAATTGAAAAAGAAGATGAAATTTTACATATATCGTTAATAACAATCATTGTAAGAGATGATGGAACAGGAATAGATGATATAGAAAAAGCAATGGAGCCTATGTATACATCTAAACCGGAGAATGACCGTGCCGGAATGGGATTTGCATTTATGCAATTATTTATGGATACGGTAGACGTGTGGTCTAAGCCGTACATAGGAACAAGCGTGACAATGACAAAAGAACTAAAAAGAATTGAAAAGAAGGGAAATAATGGATGCAATAACGCTGATTAAACAGGCTCATGCAGGTGATAAGATGGCTAGGGATAAATTAATTCTTGAAAATACAGGACTTATATGGAGCATTGTAAAAAGATTTACAAATAGAGGATATGAGGCAGAGGATTTATTTCAGATAGGATGCATCGGGTTAATTAAATCAGTAGATAACTTTGATATGCAATACGATGTTAAGTTTTCTACATATGCAGTACCTATGATAGCCGGTGAAATAAAAAGGTTCTTAAGAGATGACGGACTTATAAAAGTAAGCAGGGCGTTAAAAGAACTGGCGTATAAAGCATATCAGGAAAATGAAAGAATTAAAAATGAGCTTGGAAGGGATGCAACTATAAGTGAACTTGCTAGTAAGTTGGAAGTGAGTGAGGAAGAAATATCGATGGCAATAGATTCGTCAATGGAAGTTGAATCACTGCATCAGACAATATACCAAAATGATGGAAATGAAATATATTTAATGGATAAATTAAAAAATGAGGAAGGCTGCGAAGAGGAAGCAATAAATAAAGTAATGATTTCACAAATATTAAATGAAATGACAGACAACGAGCGCCGATTAATAAAAATGCGATATTTTTCAAATATGTCACAAAAAGATGTAGGAGAGCAACTGGGAATATCACAAGTTCAGGTATCGAGGCTGGAGAAAAGAATTTTAACGAAAGCAAGGCTGGAGAGGCAAAGCTAGAAGCATTTACCAAGCTAACTAAAATTTTATTAGATAGTAAAAGGTATGAAGATTTAGATAGGGCTACTAAAGATATTGAATATCAGAAGAAATTAATGAAAGATTATAATATTACAGATTAATGAAAAAAGTATAATGTTGTAAAATGATGAAAGGCAGATGAATGATATTCCTTAAGAATAAAAAGGAATAAGAATCCATCTGCTTTTTTTACTAATGAAGCCATAGGCTGGAAAGAAATTGGATAATCGAAGCTTTTGAGAAACTAATCTAGTTGAGGTTAAGTTAGGAGTGTACTAAAAAAAATTCGATTATCCTTATTTTTAAACCATAATTTTTTAGTATTAATTATTAAAGAATAATAAAATTACAAAAAATGTACATAATAAGTGTTAATCAAGTGAAAGGCAGAAAATGTAATGAGTGATACAGTTTATATAAAAATGGACAGAAGTGTGGAAGTAACTCATGAGAAGGTGACAATAGGGGATATAGCAAAAATAGAATCTAAAAATAAGAATATAGTTAATAATATAAAACCAATAAAAATATTAGCAGATAAGCCTGAATTAGGTAACAGATATGTTATTTCGATTATGAAAATAATAGAAATAATAGATGAAAAATTTCAGAATGTTGATATATCAAATATAGGAGAAACAGATTGTATTGTAGAATTTAAAAAATCAAATACTTCATGTAAACCATTAGAAATATTAAAGACAGGTATTATATGTATTTTATTATTTTTCGGAGCAGGATTTTCTATTATGTCATTCAATAATGACGTGTCTATAGACCAAATGTTTTTGCAGATAAGTGGACAGATTAGCGAAGATACAGTTGGTGGAGCAAAAATTTTAGAACTTACTTATGCCATAGGTTTGGCAGTGGGAATAACAGTATTTTACAATCATTTTGGACCAAAGAAAATTACTAAAGATCCAACTCCAATAGAAACAGAAATGAGAAAATATGAAAATGAAATAAATGATGCACTAGTTGATGGGCATAACAGAGAAGATGGAAAACTGGATTTAAAATAAAGTCCTGAAAATAAAATGTAGAATATGGAGAAATTCATGAGTATTGTACAAATAATAATTTTATCAATAATAGGACTTGCAGGTGGTGGAATAATAGCAGCGGGAGTTTTTGCACTTATAACGACTACAGGCGTAATGACAAGATTTGCTGAAAAGACACATACTGCAAAATATGTAAGACAATATGAAAATGCAGTTGCTTTTGGTGCAATTCTATTTAATATATTCTGGGTGTTTGAACTAAATTATGAGGGAATGAAACTAGGAAATCAATTATTAGCATTAATAGGTTTGTGTCATGGGATATTCGTAGGATGTTTGGCAATTTCTCTGGCCGAGGCGTTAAATGCGACAGCTATATTTGCAAGAAGAATGAAGTTAGCAGTAGGATTGAGCTTTATTGTGTTAAGTGTGGCTCTAGGAAAAGGAGTTGGAGCTTTAATTTATTTTTTTAGTATGAATTAAAGCTGATGGAACGTAAATTAGTCTGATATATTACAGTAGTAGAACGACGTAATTAAAATAAATTGTAGATGGAGAAGAAAAATGAGTGGAGACAAAACAGTAAATATAAATGATGAGAAAGAGTTTAAAAATAATAGCAGTGACAAATGTGTTGGGAATGAAAATATAATAAAAGAAGAGTATAATCAATATGTTGAAAATATAACACCTTCATTTTCATTATGGAAAAATATGCTAAAAGCGTTTATTACAGGTGGATTAATTTGTCTTATGGGGCAGGTTTGGATTGAATTATTTAAATACTTTGGAATGGACAAAGAACAGGCAGTCAATTGGACAACGGTTGTATTGATAGCGGAAAGTGTAATATTAACAGGTCTCAATATTTATCCTAAGATTGGAAAATTTGGTGGAGCAGGTGCGTTAGTGCCGATTACTGGATTTGCAAATGGTGTGGCATCATCGGCAACAGAATTCGGTGCAGAGGGTCAGGTCTTTGGTATTGGATGTAAAATATTTACTATAGCAGGACCGGTTATTCTATACGGAATTTTTAGCAGCTGGGTATTAGGAATCATATATTGGATTATTAATTTAGTATGGTGATAATAATAAAAGTAATTGAGTCAAAAATAGAGAACAGTTGAAATAAAGAAAATAAGCGTTTAGATTTTAACTGATAATAAAATAAAAATGATATATTATAGAATAAAAAGACATTTTACAAGACATTTTTTAGGTAAATTGTGTTACAATAAAACTAGTAATCAGAAGAAAAATAAAGATAGAAAATATAGAATGAGTTGAGAGTTAATTTCTTATTTTAATAGTATAAACAGAATAAGAAATTAACTTGAAAAATACAAAGTAATGACGATAAATGTGATTAATGAAATAAAAAAAATAATTAACAATATTTTTAAGGATATAAAAAAGTATTATCCGCTTATAAGTTGCGTGATAATTTACATTTTTATCACATCTTTGATATTTAATGATATATGTCCAAGTAAGATATTATTTAAAATATCATGTCCGGGATGTGGACTTACCAGAGGCAGTATTTCACTTCTTACAGGGCATTTTAAAGCTGCAATGCATTATAATGCAGCAGCTGTCATTTGGGATATTGGAATTGCAATGATGTTTGTGCAAAGATATATACTTGAAAAGAAATATAAATATATGGATTATTATTGGATTGTATGTTGCGGACTAACCATAGTGTATTACATCATTAGAATGATTTACTATACACCTGCAGGTTTTCCGATTTAATATTTAAATTTACAGGAGGTTACATAATGGAATTAAAAGGATCAAAGACAGAAGAAAATTTATTAGCAGCATTTGCAGGAGAATCAGAGGCAAGAAATAAGTATACTTATTATGCTTCAAAAGCAAGAAAAGAAGGATATGTTCAGATTGCCAATATTTTTGAAGAAACTGCAGCAAATGAAAAAGAGCATGCAAAAATATGGTTTAAATTATTAAAAGGTGGAATTGGAACTACTGCAGAAAATTTAGCAGATGCAGCAGCAGGTGAAAACTACGAATGGACCGATATGTATGCAACATTTGCAAAAGAAGCCAGAGAAGAAGGATTTGACGAAATAGCAACTTTATTTGAAGGCGTTGCAGCAATTGAAAAAGAACATGAAGAAAGATACAAGAAATTGTTGGAAAATGTTGAAAAAGGTTTAGTATTTTCAAAAGATGGTGATACAATCTGGCAGTGTAGCAATTGTGGACATATATGTATTGGAAAACAGGCTCCTGAAGTTTGTCCTGTATGTGCACACCCACAGTCATATTTCCAGGTAAAAGCTGAAAATTATTAAATAAAAATAATTAAAAGACTCTCCGAAAACAAAAATTTTAAAGTGAACATAAGAAAAGCATTTTGGAATTTTTATTTAGGAGAGTTTTATTTTCGCTCCGGAATATTTTTCTGTAATAAAAAAGAAAGTAAATCTTAAGAATTTACATAAAATTTACTTAATCTTATATTGATATAATATGATAGCAAAATCAAAAGGTATAATCCAACATGAGTTTGATTATAAGTGGGTGAAAAAACTCGGAACACCGACATCAGATATTAGAGTTATAAATAAATTGTAATAATTAGGAGCGACAACAATGTATAAAATGAGTAACGGAAACTTAAATATTAAAAATAAATTTCAAAGAGATAAAAAACAGTTAATAGCAGATGTAATATTATGGATTATAATGTGCATAATTTATATTGTCTTTTGGAAGCAGAATTTAATGTATCTTAGACATAGATTTATTCCATCAAGGATTGTTATTATTACATTTCTTTTTATTGTAGGAAGTATAGGAATATTAATCAAAGACAAAATCCCACAAAAATATAATACAATAGCCTCATTTCTATTTGTAATTTTATCGGTTCCTTATAATTTTGTTATGTTAGAATATACATCACATCATAGAATATTGGATTTCTCGATAAATAAGATAATGGCTAATCTGATAATTATATCAATAATAGTATTAATAATATTTGCTATTACAAATAGCTTTAAAGCATCAATAATTGGAATAAACATAATATCAGTTGTATTTGGTCTGGTTTACTATTATGTAATAAAATTTAGAGGTACAGCGGTTTTAGCCGTTGATATTTTTTCAGCAACAACAGCAGCAAATGTGGCTGGAAATTATAATTACAGGATGAGCTACAGATGTTATTTATTTGTTATATTAACATATGTATTGAGCATTTATGTTTTGAAATTAGACAGGCATAATTTATTCAAGGGAAAGAAAAGACTTATTTCAGTAGGAATAGCAATCTTAGCAGTTGTTTGTGGTTTCTCTTTATTTATACAGAGTAGCAGATTTGATAATTCATTAAAAATTAAAATGTTTAAACCACAGGAAAGTTACAGAAAATATGGGGATTATCTGACCTTTACACATAGTATCAGATACATAAAGGGGCATAAACCGGAAGGATATTCTGAAGATAAGGTTGAACAGATTTCAGCACAATATCCCGGAATAAAAGGCAATGGTAAAAAGCCTAATATTATAATGATTATGAATGAAGCACTTGCAGATTTTTCATCAATATCAGATATCGAAACAAATGAAGATTATATGCCATTTATACATGGATTAACTGAAAATACAGTAAAAGGTGATTTGTTTGTTTCTATATTTGGAGGTGGAACATCAAAAACAGAGTATGAAGCGCTTACTTCAAATAGTATGGCATTTATGCCAAAAGGTTCAACTCCATATGTGACTTATATAAACAGAAAAACATCCTCTTTAGCTACAACTTTAAGAGCACAAGGCTATGGTGGAATGGTGGCCATGCATCCGTATAAGGGAAGTGGATATAAGCGAAACAAAGTATATCCTCTTTTGGGATTTGATAAATTTTATGATTTACCGGAATTTAACAATGCTAAAGTTATAAGAAATCATGTTTCAGATGAAGGAAATTTTGATAAAATAATTAAAGTATACGAGCAAAATAGAAAAAAGGATAAAAAACCATTTTTCTTATTTGATGTGACAATGCAAAATCACAGTAGTTATGATAGAAAATGGGACAATTTATCCGATGACATATCAACTATTAAAGATTATGGTGATGATGTAAATATTTATCTTAATCTGGTGAAAGCATCAGATGACGCTTTTAAAAAATTAGTTGAATATTTTTCAAATGTAGATGAACCTACAATGATTATAATGTTTGGTGACCATCAGCCAAAGCTAAATAATCATTTTTATGAAAATGTTGAAAAAGGATTTTCATTAGGTGATGAATATAAAATGTTTGAAAAGTATAATACTCCATTTGTAATATGGGCAAATTACGATATAGAGGAACAAACGGATGTAAAGATAAGTGCAAATTATATGGGAACAATGGTAGATGAACTTGCAGGAAATTCTATGAGCGGATATCAACAGATGGTAAACGAAATCAGAAAAGATATTCCAATAATTACTGCCGGAGGATATATAGGAGCTGACGGAAAATATTATCACACATTTGATAAATCTTCGCCATATTATGATAAAATAATGGACTATTGTTATTCTGAATACAATAATGTATTTGATAAGAAACATTTGGTAGATGAGTTTTTCAAAATAAATGATAATAAATAAAATGCATCGAAAAATATAAAAGTATATTGAATATTATTTATGTTAATACTTTGAAATCAAATATAGAATTTTTATAAAGTGGATTGTAATATGAAAGATACCTTCATGTATATTATTTTACTTTTAGGTAAAAAATAAACATGGAGGTGTTTTTTATGTATGATGTAGTAATTATTGGTGGAGGACCGGCAGGACTTTCGGCAGCTCTTTACTTGGCAAGAGCTAAGGTTAAGGCGGTATTATTGGAAAAATCAGGCTATGGAGGACAAATTGCCCTTACGCAAAAAGTAAAGAATTATCCCGGAATTTATGAAATATCAGGAAAAGATTTGGCAGACAGTATTCATGAACAGGGAGAAAGATATGGAGGAGAATTTTCTTTTGAAGTTGCCAAAGAAATAATTGATGAAAATGATAAGAAAATTGTTATTACTGATAAGAGAAAAATAGAATGTAGGGCAATAATTATAGCTACAGGCGCAGCACCCAAAAAGGCAGGTTTTGAGGGCGAAGAAGAGTTTATAGGAAAAGGAGTGTCTTATTGTGCAACATGCGATGGAAGATTTTTTGAGAAAAAAGAAGTATTTGTTGTAGGAGCAGGATATTCTGCATGTCAGGAAAGTATATTTTTAGCACAATTTGCATCAAAAGTTAATTTGATAGTAAGAAAAAATGAACTTTCCTGTAGTGGAGCAATTGTTAAAGAATTGAATGACAATTCTAAAATACAGGTATTCTATAATTCTAAAATAGAAAAAGTATCAGGAAATGATTTTGTACAGAGAGTTGGAATAATTAAAAGTGAAGCGGAATACAATGAAGAAACTATAGGAGATATAGAATACGAAAACAATAATAAAAATACAAAGGAATTTGAAGATAAAGAAGGTTATGGTGTATTTGTTTTTGTGGGTTATGAACCTGAAAGTAAAATTGCTCCTAAAAGTGTTAAGCGTGATGAAAATAACTATATTTATGTCGATGATGATAAAAAAACGTCAGTTAATGGGATATACGCAGTAGGTGATGTTACACATAAAAAAATACGGCAGGTCATTACATCTGCAAGTGATGGAGTAGTAGCAGCAAAAATAATTGAAACCATTTTATTAAAATAATGAAAAATTTAGTAAAATAAGTTTACAAAATGAATTTTATGTACTAGAATACATAGAATGCAAAAGTACAAAGGCTAAAACTAATAGAATACAAGATATAAGAAAAATCAACTGTTTAGCAGAAATTGATGTATTAGGAGAGAAAACTTAATGGAAAGAAAAATGTTAGTGTTAGATATTGATGGAACACTTACAAACAGTAAGAAGGAAATTACATCTAAGACAAAGGAAGCAATAATTAAGTTGCAGAAAAATGGACACATAGTTGTTATAGCATCGGGAAGACCAACAGCAGGAATAATAGATATAGCAGATGAATTAGAACTTGATGTTTATGGTGGATTTGTATTATCTTACAATGGAGCTAAGATAACAAGCTGGAGAACAAATGAAGTTGTATACCAGCAGGTATTACCGGCAAAATATATTAGAATATTATATGATTTTGCAAAAGAAAATAATGTTGGATTAGTTACTTATGAAGATGAATGTGTAGTTACAGGAACACGTCATGATAAATATATGGAGCATGAAGCTAAGATTAATGGTATAAGAATTAAAGACGTAGCTCCATTCCCGGACTATGTAAACTTTAATGTAAATAAATGTCTTATGACAGCAGAACCTGAAAAAGCATTGGAAGTAGAAAATAAGCTTAATGAAATGTATGGAAATGAATTGAGTATATATCGTTCAGAACCGTTTTTCGTTGAGATAATGCCACAGAATGTAGATAAAGCAGCAACTTTAGATGTTCTTGTAAATATGTTAGGACTTAATAAAGAGAATACAATATGCTGTGGTGATGGATTCAATGATTTATCAATGATTAAGTATGCCGGAATTGGTGTTGCAATGGAAAATGCACAGGAAATTGTAAAAGAAAGTGCAGATTACGTTACCAAATCAAATGACGATGATGGAATTGTACATGTAATTGAAAAGTTTATTTTCAATGAAAAGAAGGCAGTATAATTATTAAATTTAGTTTATAAACAGAAAAAACGACTTTATATTGAAGTTTTTAAAGCTTACAAATAAAGTCGTTTTTTTTATAAATAGTAAATCGCATTTAATTAAAATTAGCCGATATTAATTTGTCATTCTCTTTACTTTGTCAAATTCATCGTAAATTTCCTGCTCAGGTTCAGGAGTAAGTAAACTTACAACAACAATGAATAGTGAGGCGATAATAAATGCAGGTAATAATTCGTAAATATTCCATGAACCACCGATAGGTCTAACAAGAAATTTCCATACAAATACCATAATTCCACCTGAAATCATTCCGGCAATAGCACCATATTTATTTGAACGCTTCCAGAATAATGAGAATAAAACAACAGGACCAAATGTTGCACCAAATCCCGCCCATGCAAATGAAACAATCTGAAATACAGAACTGTTAGGATTACTTGCAAGGAAAACTGCAATTATTGAGATTGCAATAACTGAAATACGGGCAACAATAATGTTTGCTTTTGCAGATAATTTAATATTAAATACACCACCAATAAGATTTTCAGTAACACTTGATGAAGCAGCAAGTAACTGTGAATCAGATGTTGACATTGTTGATGCAAGTATTCCGGCAAGAATCAATCCTGCAACTATTGCAAATAAAAGTCCGTTATTGCTTAAATGGTGAGCAATCTGTACGATAATTGTTTCAGCTTCTGAGGAAGAACCAAAACTTGGAACAATTCCATTTATAGACATGCTGTATCCTATTATACCAATTGATACTGCAATAGCCATTGAAATAACAACCCAGATTGTTGCAATTCTTCTTGATAAAGTAAGTTTTCTTGAATCTTCAATAGCCATAAATCTCAATAAGATATGAGGCATACCAAAATATCCTAATCCCCAGGCAAGAGTAGATGCAATTGACAAGAATCCATAATTTGTTGCTGAATTTGTTGTTGCATCATATAAATGAGTTAAACTTAAATATCCTGATAAATCTTTTACATTTGAATATACAACATCCATTCCACCTACAGAATTAACTCCATAGAAAAGGACGATTGCAAGTGCTATGGACATAATAATACTCTGGATTAAGTCAGTTGTACTTGCAGCTAAGAAACCACCAAGTGAAGTGTAAGCTACAATAACGATAGCACTAAAAATCATGGCTGTCATATAATCAATTCCGAATAAACGGTTAAATAATTTTCCACAGGCAGCAAAACCTGAAGCTGTATATGGAACAAAGAAAATAATTATAATAGTTGCGGAAATAAATTTTAAAATATTTGAATTATCTCTGTATCTGTTTGCAAAGAAGTCAGGTAAAGTAATAGAATTCCTTGAAACATATGAGTAATGTCTGATTCTTTTAGCAACAATTAACCAGTTAACATATGTACCTATTGCAAGTCCGGCAGCTGTCCAAAAAGCATCAGCTACGCCTGTAAAGTAAGCAACTCCGGGCAATCCCATAAGTAACCAGCTGCTCATGTCAGAAGCTTCGGCACTCATTGCTGTAACAAAAGGACCAAGCTTTCTACCCCCAAGATAAAAGTCATGTGTTGTTCGGCTCTTTTTTGTATAGTAAAAACCTATACAAATCATTCCTATCATATAGCCAATAATGGCAATAAGAATGCCAATTTCAGATGTAGTCATTTTTCCTCCTTACTGTTCAAAATTAGAACCACACGAATTAGACTAATATTCGTGCAAAAATAAATTTACTATAATTTGGTTTATTTCATTTGTTATTCGCTAGAAAATCAGAAATCTTAAGTAAAGTATAATCGTAAATTTTCATAAGCAATAAAAATGCCGTAAATAAACGCATATATTCTACTATTTTATGAAAAAAATAAGAAATTATCAACAAAAATCTACAAATAAGCAATTTTATAAACAAAATAAAGTGAATAATAAAATATTACAATGCAAATACTAATTATAGAAAAATTAATGAAATCGGGAGGAAATCAATATTATGGGAGAAATGATAGGAAAGCAAAGTGTTAAATTTGCGGAAGCCCCATATATTTTTGAGGGAGCATCTGTAGTTGGACCTAAAGAAGGAGAAGGCCCACTTGGAAAATTATTTGATGTGATTGAGCAGGATCCAATGCTTGGAAGTAAAAGCTGGGAAGAAGCAGAAAGTTTACTGCAAAAAGAAACCGTGCAAAAACTGTTGTTAAAATCAGGATTAAAAAAAGAGGATATAAGATATATTTTTGCAGGTGATTTGTTAGGACAGTTAATAGCAACCACATTTGGAATAATGGATTATGAAATCCCATTTATGGGACTATATGGTGCATGTTCAACTATGGGCGAAGGATTAAGTCTGGCAGCAATGATGGTTGCAGCAGGTTATGGAGAAAATGTAATAGCCATGGCGTCAAGTCATTTTGGAAGCGCAGAGAGACAATTTAGATTTCCATTAGAATATGGAAATCAAAGACCATTTTCGGCAACATGGACTGTTACAGGGTGCGGAGCGGCAATAGTTACAAAAAGAAAAGGATTTGCAAGAATTACAGGAGTAACAACGGGAAAGATAATTGACTATGGAGTGAAGGATGCCCAGAATATGGGGGCATGTATGGCTCCGGCGGCAGCAGATGTTATTTATAATCATTTAAATGATTTTGGAACCGCTCCTGATGATTATGACAAAATAATAACAGGTGATTTAGGATATGTAGGGCAGGCGATACTAATTGATTTGCTGAAACGAAAGGGAATAGATATTTCGAAAGTGCATATGGATTGTGGAATTGAAATGTTTGATAAAGAAAATCAGGATACTCATTCAGGAGGAAGTGGATGCGGATGTTCTGCGACAGTACTTACAAGTTATGTATTTAAACAACTGAAGAAAAAAGCGTGGAAGAAAATTTTATTTATCCCAACGGGTGCTTTGATGTCACCTATAAGCTTTAATCAGGGAAAGTCTGTTCCGGGAATTGCTCATCTTGTAGTGATTGAAAGTGTGTAATGATTTAGAAAATGAAATTGTAAAACGAAAATTAGGTTAGAAAGTGAGAAAAAATGATATTTTTAAAAAGTTTTTTAATAGGCGGAATAATTTGTGCATTAGTTCAGATTTTACTGGATAAAACAAAATTGTTACCGGGAAGGGTTATGGTTTTATTAGTAGTTTTAGGTACTATACTTGGTTTCTTTGGTTTATATCAGCCTTTAATTGATTGGGCAGGAGCAGGGGCAAGTGTACCTCTTATTGGATTTGGAAATAACTTATGGAAGGGAATGGCAGAACATATAGACAAGGATGGACTAATTGGAATATTTGAAGGAGGATTTACCGCAAGTGCCATTGGTATATCGGCAGCATTAATATTGAGCTATGTTGGTTCATGGTTCTTTAAATCAAAAATGCAATAGAAATAAATATATTTATGATTTATTTAATGTATAAAAAACATAAAATAAATGTTTGTTTTATAAAGGAAAATGTTAATAAATTAACAAACAGACGGATAAAATGAGGTGCTGACTACATTAAAAAAAGTCAATACTTTTGATTATTAAGTTTAAACGTTGAAAATAAAGGATAGAACTTAATTTGTGCTTAAAATTATCAATCATTACTTAATTTATTAAATAAAGAACAGAAGAATAGTTGAAAAAATAAAGTCTATATAATATAATTGTAGTCATGTGAATGGCATCGGAAGATAAATTTTGACGCATTTACAAGGATTAAGTAAAAATATATTAAGGAGGACTACAAAATGTCATATGTAGACGAGGTATTAGCAAAGGTTAAAGAAAAGAATGCTAGTGAACCAGAATTTTTACAGGCAGTTGAAGAAGTATTAAATTCACTTAGACCTGTAATTGATGCAAACGAGGAAAAGTATAGAAGAGAAGCTTTACTTGAAAGAATTTGTGAACCGGAAAGACAGTTTAAGTTCAGAGTTCCTTGGGTTGATGATAAGGGACAGGTACAGGTTAACACAGGTTACAGAGTACAGTTTAACTCAGCTATTGGACCATACAAGGGTGGTTTAAGACTTCACCCATCAGTAAATATTGGTATTATTAAATTCTTAGGTTTCGAACAGATTTTCAAGAATTCACTTACAGGCCTTCCAATCGGTGGTGGTAAAGGTGGTTCTGATTTCGATCCTAAGGGAAAATCAGATAGAGAAGTTATGGCATTCTGCCAGAGCTTTATGACAGAACTTTGCAAGTATATCGGTGCTGACACTGACGTACCAGCAGGTGATATCGGAACAGGTGCAAGAGAAATCGGATACATGTTCGGTCAGTATAAGAGAATCCGTGGATTATACGAAGGTGTTCTTACAGGTAAGGGACTTACATACGGTGGTTCTTTAGCAAGAACAGAAGCTACAGGATACGGATTACTTTACTTAACACAGGAATTAATGAAAGACCATGGCGAAAGTATGGAAGGCAAGACAGTAGTTGTTTCAGGTGCTGGTAACGTTGCTATCTATGCTATTCAGAAAGCTCATCAGATGGGTGCTAAGGTTGTTACATGTTCAGATTCAACAGGTTGGATTTATGATCCTGAAGGAATCGATGTAGACCTTCTTAAAGAAGTTAAAGAAGTTAAGAGAGCAAGACTTACAGAATATGCTGCTGCAAGACCTTCAGCTGAATATCATGAAGGACGTGGAGTATGGCAGATTAAATGTGATATCGCTCTTCCATGCGCTACACAGAACGAATTACTTATCGATGATGCTAAACAGTTAGTAGCTAATGGATGTAAGGCAGTTTGTGAAGGCGCTAACATGCCTACAACAATTGATGCAACAGAATACTTACAGGAAAACGGAGTTTGGTTCGTTGGTGGTAAGGCTGCTAATGCAGGTGGTGTTGCTACATCAGCTCTTGAAATGTCACAGAACAGCGAAAGACTTTCATGGACATTTGAAGAAGTTGACGCTAAATTACAGACAATCATGGTTAACATTTACCATAACATTAGTGATGCAGCTAAGAGATACGGATTTGAAGGTAACTACGTAGTAGGTGCTAACATTGCCGGATTTGAAAAGGTTGCAGAAGCTATGGAAGCACAGGGTGTTTGCTAATTAGAAAACACATTATAATGCAATAATTGACGTTATAACGTCTTAACAGGGCTATCGTGTATGCGATAGCTCTTATTAAAATCAGTAAGAAAATTAATAAAATATATACAAAGATATTGTCCTAATGCGAATAAGATAATAAGACATTTTGATGTTAACGGAAAACATTGTCTGGCACCAATAATGGATGATAAAATATGGAAAAAGTTTAGAAAAGAAATATTAAAAAAATAAAAAAAACAAAGACTGTATTTTCGATAAATTTAATATTGCAGAGTAGATACGATAATATAATCGACATCTTTATTTACGGTATCGTAACAATATTAAGTGATAGCAAAAATGCAGTCTTTTAATATATTTTAATAATATCTGTTCATAGAAAAAATGTAGTGTTTTTAATATATTAGATTTTACTGTTTTTTCTTCTTAATATGAATCTCCGGTATAGCTGTATCATAGTTTACAGAAGGCTGATCCTTAGTGGCTTTTAAAGTATCATCCTGCTTGTGTGTATGAATCTCAGGGATAGCTAAATTATCAATAGAAAGATTAAAGTCGTGTTTTTTATTAAATTTTTTTGATTTCTTAAACTCCATAATTACCTCCAAATACTTTATAAATAAATTTACAATTTTGTTATGAGAGTGAAACGTATCTTAATTCATTGATATTTAAATTTTTATAGTTAAATTTTAATACTTTGTAATCTACAACAGGTTGATGAAAAATGTAATAACAAGACTGTTAATAAAGTCTGCAAATAAACTACCAACAAGCGGAATTAACAAATAGGCTTTTATTGAAGGTGCATATCTGTCGCATAGAGCCTGCATGTTTGCCATTGCATTTGGTGTAGCGCCCATACCGAATCCACATGTTCCCGCTGCAAGAACAGCAGCATCGTAATCCTTCCCCATAATATTGAATATAACAAAATATGTGAAAAGAAAAATTAAAATAACCTGTGCACCTAAAAGCATAACAAGTGGTAATGCCAAAGATGCTAATTGCCACAATTTAAGTGTAATCATGGCTATACCTAAGAATAATGAAAGACAAATACCACCAAGGTCATTTATTTCACCCATACATATATCAAATTGGCCTGAATATTCTCCAATATTTCTTATTAAAGCAGCTGCAATCATTGCTCCAATATAAATAGGAAATGTTAAGCCTGTTTTAGTTAACATCCATGAAAAAATAGTTCCTATACCAATAGCAAGAATCAACTGATATACTGCCATTGCATACATATTTGCATGTCTTTCATGCCTTTTTTCGTCTTCGATTAAAAGACTGTCATCTTCTGCAACAACTGTGTTCAAAAGATTTTTCTTCTCAATAAGACGACGACCAATAGGACCACCGATTAAACTTCCTGCAATTAAACCAAATGTTGCAGCAGCAGTACAAATGGTTGTAGCTCCGCTAATGTTAAAATCTTCAAGTACAGGACCAAATGCTCCGGCAGTTCCGTGACCTCCTACCATTGGAATTGAACCGGTACACATTCCTATAAGTGGGTCTAAGTCAAGAAAATGTGACATCCCAACAGCAAGAAAATTCTGAGAAACAATAAGCGTTATAACTAGTAATAGGAAAATAAAAAGAGATTTACCACCACTTTTTAAAACCTTTAAATTGGCTTGAAAACCAACTGATGTAAAGAAAAATACCATACACACTTCACGAAGGGTATCATCAAACGAAAATTCGATTAATCCCGTTGAATGACATATGCATGTAAATATGGCAAATAGCAAACCACCAATAACAGGGGCAGGAATGCAAAACTTTTCCAAAAAATAAATTTTATGCTTCAAAAACTGCCCGAGTATTAAAACGACTACTGCGATGGCAAGTGTCTGATACATATCTAATTGTATATCCATAAAACTCCTTTCCTTAGACAAATTTATTCAGATTTTACTTTTATGTTGTGCTTTTTATAATATTTTACTGCACCTGGATGAAACGGAATGGAAATACCTTTAACGGCAGAAGTTTCATCGAGCTGTAAATTCACAGGAACGGAATATTGAAGATCCGCTGAATGTTCAAATAAAAATTCTGTTAAAGATTCTACAACGATGTCAGACAATTCGTTACTAGCAAGTAAAACAGCTTGAACAGCTACTGTTTTTATTTCTTCAGTTTGTCCGGTATAAGTATTCGCCGGAATTGTATAGTCAACATAAGTATCGTAAGCAGATTCAAGTTTTTTAGAACATGAATCGCTAATGCTTAAAAATTTAATAGGACATTGTTGTGCTAATTCTTCTATTATTGTTGTGCGCAATCCTGCAGTACAGAAAAATGCATCAATTTCACCGGATTGTAATTTGCCGGCGGCAGTAGTATAGTCATAATTTAAAGTGTCTACTAGTTTGTCTGATAAGCCGTTAAGTTGTAAAATTAAATTAGCAGTCTGTTCAGTACCTGAATTACTTTCACCGATGCTGACTTTTTTACCTAGTAAATCATCGATTGAATTTATGCCTGAATCATTGTGAACAACAATCTGGCAGGCTTCAGGGTATAATGCCGCGATTGCCTTGTAACCAGAACACTGGGTACTGACAAATATTCCGGTTCCGTTATAGGCATCATTAATTAAATCAGCCTGAGCAATTCCCATTTCAATATAATTTTTAGATAATAATCGTATGTTTGCAGCTGAACCAGCAGTAGATTTTACTTCAAAGTTAAACTTATCGTTTTCTTTAGTAGCAAGTTCCGTGAATGCATTTCCAAAAGTATAATACATTCCACCAATACCGGCAGAGCCAAATCGAATTTTTTCATTTTTAATGCCACAGCCTGATAACATAAGTGTTGTGAGGCTAAGTAAAATACATAAAAATTTTTTCAAATTAAAATTCTCCTTTACGTAAATTTAGGACACACCTAACTAATATTTTACAATAAAATAAAGTTAAATGGAATGAAAAAATAAGAAATAGGAAGAAAAAATAAAAAACAGGATAAAAAGAAAAGTACACATATGCGCTATTTTAATCAAATATCTTGACCAAAGTAGTAAAATGAAATATACTATATTAATACGCAAAATATGCCGTTGAAAAGAATAATTTTTGATTGATATATATATAACTTTAACGTAGAACAACAGGTACATATAATGTACCTGTTGTTCTACGTTTAGGAAAAGTTAGTTGTTGAAAACAAATATAATATGAGTCTAATTTTGATAAGTGTTAAATAATATTAAAAGAGTGCAGATATAGATGCTTAAGAAATAAATATTAGTTGTTGGTAAAAAGCATATCATTTTATAAAAGCAATATCATAATATTAGATGAAAAAATTTTTTTTAGAGGGAATAGAAAATGGTTACAGCATTGGCTAAAATTTTTTTGAAAGACGTAAAGATGAATGATTCTCAAGGAAGAAAAGCATATGGCACATTGTGTAGTGTAGTTGGAATTTTTTTAAACATATGTTTATTTGTTGGAAAATATTTTGCAGGAGTGTTAACGGGTGCAATTTCAATTACAGCAGATGCATTTAACAATTTGTCAGATGCAGGTTCATCAATAATAACATTAGTAGGCTTTTGGTTTGCAGGAAAGAAACCTGATACAGAGCATCCGTTTGGACATGGGAGATTTGAATATGTATCAGGAATGGCAGTTTCCTGTCTGATAATATTAATGGGACTTGAACTAGCGAAGAGTTCTGTTGATAAAATTATTCATCCACAGGAATTAGAATCTAGTATTTTGGCTATAACAATATTACTTATATCTATTTGTGTAAAATTGTATATGGCATTTTACAATACGGGTATAGGAAAGAAAATAGATTCAGTAACAATGAAAGCAACAGCAATAGACAGCTTAAGTGATTCCGTGGCTACAACAGTAGTATTAATATGTGTACTTGTTAATATGAAGTTTGGAATAAATATAGATGGTATATGCGGACTTTTAGTAGCAATTTTGATTATATATGCAGGAATTGGTGCGTTTAAGGATACGATATCTCCGCTTTTAGGTAAAATACCAGAGCCTGAACTTGTGGACAAAATTCATGATATTGTAATGAAACATGAATTAGTATACGGAATTCATGATTTGGTTGTTCATGATTATGGCCCGGGTAGAATGATGATTTCACTGCACACAGAAGTTCCCGGAAATGAAAATGTATATAAATTACATGACATGATAGACAATATTGAATCTGAACTACAGGAAAAGATAGGATGTGAGGCAGTAATTCACATGGATCCGATTGAAGTTGATAATCAGGTGGTTACAGATACAAGAAGTAAAGTTGAAAACATAGTTAAAAGTATAGATGAACATATGTCCATACATGATTTTAGAATGATAACAGGAGATACACATACAAATCTTATATTTGATGTTGTTGTTCCATTTTGTGTAGAAAAGAAACATGATGAAATAAAAAATAATATTGAAGAGAAGATAAGTGAACTTGATGATAAATATAGAGTTGTGATGAAAATAGAAGAAGATTATATTGGAAATTAACAAATCTGCATCAAAAGTAAAGTAAAATAGTTTGAAATAAAAATGGGAAGATATTCTGTATAGAAAATGTGTATTAATATAAAAAATAAGAGAATATGTAATAATATATATTAAAATATTAGAAACATATTTGCAAAACAGAATTAAATGTGTTACCATTTAAAGTCGACGTCAAAAAGTAAAAGTGTCTTTGTGATGTTTTTATTTTTTGACGTTTTTTGCTTTTTATAACAGAGAAAATTTATATTTATAAAAGTTTATTTTTGATTATAAAATTAATATTGAGAAAGGAAAAGTAAGGATGAAGTTTCAGGAATTAAATATATCAGATGAAATAAAGAAAGCAGTAAAAGATTTAGGATATGAAGAAGCAACTCCAATACAGGAAAAAAGCATTCCGGCAATTATGGAAGGAAAAGATGTAATAGGATTTAGCCAGACGGGAAGTGGAAAGACTGCTTCATTTGGAATACCGGCGATAGAACTTGTAGATATGACAATGAACAAAAAATTAAATCAGGTTCTTATACTATGCCCAACAAGAGAATTAGCATTGCAGGCAGCAGAAGAATTAAGAAAATTTGCAAAATACATAAAAGGATTAAATGTAGTATCTATATTCGGAGGGCAGAACATAGAAAGACAGTTTAAACATTTGCGTGAAGGAAGTCATATTGTAGTTGGAACACCGGGAAGAGTTATGGACCATATCCGCAGAAAAAGCCTTAAATTAGAACAGTTAAAGATGGTCGTGTTAGATGAAGCGGATGAAATGCTTAATATGGGATTTAGAGAAGATATTGAAACTATATTAAAGGCTACACCTGATGACAGACAGACAATTCTGTTTTCAGCTACAATGCCAAAGGAAATATTGGATATTACAAATAATTATCAGAAAAATCCTGAATTAATTAAAATAAAAAATAAGCAAATGACTGTAGACAGTATCGAACAAAGATTTTATCTTGTAGATAAAAATAAAAAGAAAAGTGCTACAGCATTGTTGCTTAGATATTACAGACCAAAACTTGCAATTATTTTTTGTAATACGAAGAGAATGGTTGATGAGTTGGTAGATTTCCTTGGAAAAAATAAATTTTTAGCACAGGGGTTACATGGTGATGTAAAACAGCAACAGCGAACAAATGTAATGAACCAGTTTAAGAAAGGTACATTTAATATTCTTGTTGCAACAGATGTGGCAGCAAGAGGAATTGATGTTAACAATCTTGATATTGTAATTAATTATGATTTACCTGAAGATAATGAATATTATGTTCATAGAATCGGAAGAACCGGAAGAGCAGGAAATGAAGGAAAATCATTTACATTAATAGATGGAAGAAAACAACTAGAAGATTTACGATACATTGAAAGATATGCTAAATGTGAAATTATTGAAAGTAAACTTCCGACAGTTGATGAAATAAAAACTCAGGATTATCAGCGAAACATTAACAGATTAAAGAAATTTATGGATAAGCACAATAGTTCAAATCAAAAAGAAATTGTTGAAATGTTAATTGAAGAAGGATATTCTTTGGAAAAAATTACTTTAGCATTAATGGATATGATGAATAGAAAAAATAATGATTATAGCGGCTTATCAGATGTTAAACCACTTGTAATTGTACGAAAAGAAAGAAAAAATAATGGTATAGGTAGAAAAAATAAAGCAGTAAAGAACAGACGTACAGAAAATGGGAAACAAACAGAGAAAGGAAGAAAGAACATATATAATAGAAAAAATAGTGAAGCAGAAAAGAAGAAATATAATGGTAAAAATAATGAATCAGATAAAAAAAGAAGAAAAAAGGGATTTGTAGAATCCGAAAATAGTAGCAGAAAATTTACAGAAAAAAAGAATAAAAAATCTGAAACAAACAAAAGAAAAAATAAACAAAAATAACGTAAAAATTTTGTAAAATAATTTATGGAAAATCTAAAACATAAAGGCTGCAAATGTTGACATAACAACCTAAAAGGAGTAACATTAATAAGTGATAATAGAATAAATGACCGAAGTAAAAATGCTGTTAGAATGAGAAATTTATGTTTCGCACTGATAGCATTTATTTTATAAAAATTATGAATTAATACGAAAATTTCAGATTTGATTAGATATAAATTGCAACGTAAAAATAATTTGTAAGGAGGTAAATTTGCAAGCTAAACAATCCGGAATGTAATTAAAGGAGAAAAATTGAAATTAGAGAATAGTAAAAATAGTCATTTAGGACGAATGATGGGGAGTTTATCATTAGGGGTGATGATATTTGCTGTTGCTCTAGCAGTATTGATGAATATACAGACGACGAGAAAGAGAGTTTCGGAACAAACTGCACAGTATATAAAGATAAGTACCATGCAGAATGAACAGATAATAGACCGTCTGTTAGTTGATGCAAAGGAAAGTATTAAATCAATAGGTAAATTATTTGGACAAATTATTGATGAGAACGGAAATGTAACAGCACATGATATAGAATCACTTAATCAGAATGTGAGCTTTGAAAGTTTAATTTATGTAAATAAGTATGGAATTGGAATTGATCAGGATAATAAAGAATACACATTTGCAAATGTAATAGCGTATTATGATGCGTTAAAAGGTGATACGGTTATAGCATTAAATCCATTAGGTAATTCTGATATGCAAAACAGAATATGCTTCTTTGCCCCGGTAGAGAAGGACGGAGAGATAGCGGGAGTATTAGTAGGAAATTTTGATGATGCAACATTAAAGAAATTTATGAATACAAAACTGTTTGGTTATACTTCAACAGCGTTTATTTGTAGTGAATCAGGAGAAATAGTTGCAAATTCAGTAGGTATTTTACAAAGAACAACATTAACAAGTTACCTTAAAGAACACAATCTGATGGATGATAATGGTATAGCGGAATTAAGAAACAGCTTAAAGAACAAAAATCAATATGCATTTGAAATACATGGTAAAAATTATGAATCAAGTGCATATATGATGAGGCTTGAAAACAGTGGTCTTATTTTAGTTCAGGCATTCCCTGTTGAGGCTACGAATAAACTGAATGCAACTGCCAATAAGGATAGTTGGAGACTTGTAACTATTTTAGCGGTATTTTTCATTATTTATTTAATAGGAACGGTTGTGTTTAATGTAAAAAAACAACGTAATATAATGAATGAAAAAGAATCTGTTGAGAATATTGTAACTGCAATAACGCAGATGTTTGATAGATTTATTTTAGTAGATTTAGATGAAGATAAATACGAATATATAATAGAAGATGAAAATAAAAAGCTACCCGGAATCGGATTTGAAGGTAGTTATGGCGATATCCTTCAGAATATATTTAGCAAATGTTTTAAAAATGATGAAAAGCATACATCAGTAGATACGATGTTGCAAAGAGAAAAACTTATAGAACAATTAGATTTTGGAAAAGATAGTTTTAGCCTTGAATATTCAGAAGAATTTGATACAGATAATGAATTTAGATGGACAAATCTGGCTGTTCTTTGTGTAGAAAGAAGAAGAGGTGTACCTACAAAGGTATTAATGGCATCTCAGGACGAAACGGAACTAAAGAAAAAAGAAGTCCGTGATCAGGAAGCACTTAGAGAAGCGTATCAGGCAGCAGAAAATGCAAGTAATGCAAAAAGTGATTTCTTATCAAAAATGTCTCATGATATAAGAACTCCTATGAACGCCATTATTGGAATGACGGCTCTTGCAGGAAGTTATATAGATGATAAAGACAGAATGTTAGAATGCTTAAAGAAGATTACTTCTTCAAGCAAACTTTTGCTTGGATTAATCAATGAAGTTTTGGATATGTCCAGAATTGAATCAGGTAATATTAAACTTGTGGATGAAGATATTGAGTTATCAGTATTGCTTGAAGACGTCCTTGAATTGGTAAAGGGCGATGTGAAAAATAAGAATCTTGATTTGAATGTGTCGATAGAAAATATGAAGCATGAAAAGGTTATAGGCGACAGTATTCGAATACAGAAGATATTTACCAATATTATAAGCAATTCAATTAAGTATACTCCAAATGGAGGAAAAATTAGTATTACGGTAAATGAAAAACCTACACATAGCAAGTCAACGTCCTGTTTTGAATTTATATTTGAAGACACAGGAATTGGTATGTCTAAAGAATTTGTCAAGAAAATATTTGTCCCATTCGAGAGGGCAGAGGACAGCCGAATTGATAAGATACAGGGTACCGGTTTAGGAATGGCTATTGTTAATAATATAATTCACATGATGGGAGGAGAAATTCAGGTTGAAAGTGAAATAAACAAAGGTTCCAGGTTTACCGTTACAATGGTTCTAAAGTTACAGGATGATAAAGAGGAAACAGATAAGGAATTAATAAACTTAAAGGTTTTAGTTGTTGACGATGAAAAAGTTGTATGTGATTCAACGTGCAAAGTTTTAAATTCTATTGGAATGAACAGCGAAGGTGTTACAACAGGAAAAGAAGCCGTTACAAGAGTTGTTGAAGAACATGAAAAGAATGATGATTTTTATGCAGCTATAATTGACTGGAATATGCCGGAAATGAACGGAATAGAAACAACAAAAGAGATAAGAAAAGCTGTTGGAAAAGATGTTCCGATAATAATTATGTCGGCATATGACTGGAGCGATATAGAAGAAGAAGCAAAAGCAGCCGGTGTTAATGCATTCATTTCTAAACCGTTGTTTAAGTCAAGGCTTACGACGACATTTAAGCAATTGCTTAATAATAATCAGGAAGAAGAGAATCCGCTATCTGTACTTAAGAATGAAGACTATAGTAATCGTAGAGCACTTGTAGTTGAAGACAATGAACTTAATGCAGAGATTATGAGAGAAATGCTTAATATGACTGGAATCAAAGTAGACCGTGCAGAAAATGGTAAAGTTGCAGTTGAAAAATTGGAAAGCGAACCTGAGAATTATTACGATATTGTGTTCATGGATATACAGATGCCGATTATGAATGGATATCAGGCTGCAGAAGCAATTCGACAAATGGATCAGAGAAAAGATGTTCATACAATTCCAATTATAGCAGTAACAGCGAATGCGTTTGTGGAAGATATTCTTACAGCAAAAGCAGCAGGAATGAATGAACATATAGCTAAACCTGTAGATATAAAAGAATTAGATGAGATACTACAAAAATGGCTGTAGATTAGCTTATAAGAAAAATTAAATACGGTTTATAGTATCATTTAATACATAAAAATGCGTAGTGTAAATTGAAACACTACGCATTTTTATTTGTATATTGTAAGACAAAGTTTATAAACTTAATTTTCAAATAAAACATTGTTTTATTTGTGGTTCTTTGTTTATTATTCTTTAGCACCATTAGAACCGGAAGAGCCATCATTTGAGCTACCGGAACCGTCTTTAGCATCATCAGAACCTGACGAATCAGAAGAACCACTTGAAACTGAAGTCTTTCTGTCAGCAGCATTGTCAGCAGCATTTGCCGAGCCAACTGTTACAGTCCCTGAGGTTGTTGCTTCTGTAGATGATTCGTTAGTAGTCTTTTTAGGAGTACCATAATGATAACTACATTTATTTGTTGGTGCAGTATCTTTTGAAAAATACTCTGTATAAGTATGAGGACATACGCCTTCGATTGCTAATGCACCTGATGATGAACAAAGAGTAACTTCTTCAACATCATCACTCATTTCAAAATCCTTAACTTCATAGCCTTTAACCTGATCAATTTGGCTCATAATTTTTGACCATAATCTTTCATGATATGCTTGGTCGGAACCAAGTTCTTTGTTTTCATCATATCCTGTCCAAATTGATGCAGTAAGATATGGTGTATATCCGCAGAACCATAAGTCGTAAGCACTTGAAGTTGTTCCTGTTTTACCTGAAACAGGCATTCCGTCTGTAAGCGCACATGCTTTACCTGTACCTTCAGTAATAACACTTGTCATTCCCTGAGTTAAAAGTGAAGCAGTAGATGACTTAAGAACTGTATGTGTAGTAGGAGTAGTATTGTCTAATAATATTCTTCCGTTACTATCAACTACTTTTGAATAAAATACAGGTCTTGTATAAGTTCCCTGATTTGCGATTGTTGCATATGCAGCAGTTATTTCCAAATTAGTAATACCATCAGTAATACCACCAAGTGCTAAAGGCTGTTGAATATCAGAAACAACTGAGCCGTCTTTTTCAGTTCTGTTTTGAACTAATGTTGTAAAACCAAAATTTAATAAATAATCAAAGCCAAGTTGCGGTGTAATTTCTGTAAGTGTTTTTACGGCACATACATTCATGGAATCAGCTATAGCCTTTCTGACTGTAACAGTACCACGGTAACCACTATACCAGTTTTTAACAGGACGTCCATTAGAATAATTAAAAGGTTCATCCTTTATTTTAGTAGTTAAAGTATATCCCATTGTATCAATTGCCGGTGCATAGGTTGATAAAACTTTAAATGTTGAACCCGGCTGTCTTGTTGATTGAGTAGCACGGTCAAGACCTAAACTAACCTTCTTAGAACCTCTTCCACCAACAATAGCTTTAACGTATCCTGTATATTGGTCCATAACTGTGAATGAAGCCTGAGGTTGAGGAGTGTAATATAAAGTTTCATATTCAACATCATCATCAGCTAATCCATCAGGATATAAATATTTTTTATATTGTTTTACACATTCTTTTGCAGCTTCTTTTGTTGAAAAAATTAATTTAAAAGAAGATTCGTTCAAAAGAACTTTGTGATAATAATTGATGTAACTTTCTGAATAGTTTTCAGTTGTTCCATCAGCGTGCTGAATTGTCCATGCCCAGTTAATGGAATAAGAAACTGTATTGGGATAGTTTTCAGCGTTTGATAATTCTTTATTGCAAATTTTTTGGATTTTTGAATCCTGAGTAGTGTAAATTTTTAAACCACCACTATATACGGCGTTATAAGCCTGAGTATAAGTATAACCTTTTTGTTCCTGTAAATCGCTCATAACCTGAGAAACCACTTCATCAACAAAGTAAGAGTAAACATTGTTGCTCTGAGTAATCTGATTATCTACAGACTGAATACGACTGTATACATCATCTTTCATAGCCTCATTATATTCATCTTTAGTTATATGACTGGCATCTAGCATATTTTTTAGAATTTTCTTCCTACGTTTAGCGTTAGCCTTCGGGTGATATATAGGGTTGTAAGCAGCCGGATTCTGTGTGATTCCGGCAATTACGGCACATTCTGATAAAGTTAAATCACTGACATCTTTATCAAAATATCTATGGGAAGCAGCCTGAACTCCTAATGTATTAGAACCAAGATTGATTGTATTCAAATATGTTTCAAGGATAGTTTCTTTTTTAGTAACTTTTTCAAGTTGAATTGCAAGATACTGTTCCTGAAGTTTACGTTTGACCTGATCACCTAAAGTTTCCTCTGAAGTCCAATCAGTAAAAACATTATTCTTTAAAACCTGTTGTGTAATAGTGCTTGCACCTTCGGAAGGGTTTAAAGTTGTAATTGCTACAACAACAGCTCGTCCGATACCCTGAATATCAATACCGTTATGTTCATAAAAACGGGCATCCTCAGTATCGATAAAAGCCCATTTTAAATTATCAGGTACCTGATCAATTGAAACCTTTATTCTGTTAGAACCGGAAGTGACAAGTTTTGCAATTTCCTTTTCTTTATTATTATAAACAGTTGTTGAATAAGAAGAAGGTACAATTGATACATCTTGAATATCAGGTGCAGCATCAATAATTCCACGAACAATACCAAAAACAAGGGCACATCCCGTTATACATATTAAAAGCAAAATGTATAATAAAATCTTGAAAAATACCACTAAACTCTTTTTTGAAAGACGTTGACCGGTTGAAACAAGATTCTTTTGTTTAGATATTGTTTCTCTATAACCATAGTTCATAAATAATCCTCCTATCCGCTACATTATAGCAAAAGTATATATTTTTATAAAGTAAAAAAGAAAAATATAAGACAAAATTCATAAATTTATCGAGAACAATGTTGAAATATAAAATATTACCTATTAAAATATACCTAAATAATTTAGAAAAACACCAAATCCTTTTTGAGACGGATGGCATATTTAATTAAAAAACGCTCGCGCTGCTTGACACTCGTAGCGGTTCTAAACCTCCATCTCATATTTTCCTTAGGACTTATGTTCCTAAGAAAAATATAGCTGTCGCTTTGAACCGACGGCGTCAAATGCATTTTATTTAAATATGCCATCCGTCTCAACTTAGATTTAGTGTATTTTTAAAAATTTTATGGGAGTATTTTAATGAGTGAATATAAAATAGTTGCAAAACCGGGAGTTGGTGAGTTTGTAGATAAAAAATCCAGGTTTATAGCGCATGTATATGCAATAGATTCGGAAGAGCAGGCTCAAGGATATATAGAAGAATTAAAGAAAAAATACTGGGATGCAAGACATAATTGTTACGGATATGTAATTGGTAAAAATAATGAAACACAGAGGTTCTCAGATGATGGGGAACCAAGTGGTACAGCTGGAAAACCAATACTGGAAGTTATAAAAGGAAATGATATTCATAATGTTTTAATTGTTGTAACAAGATATTTCGGAGGAACTTTGCTTGGAACGGGTGGTTTAATAAGAGCTTATACAAAATCTTCTCAGGATGGAATTGAAAATGCTTCTATTGTATGCAAAATTCAGGGAATAAGAACAAAAATAGAAACTGATTACAATGGCATTGGAAAGATTCAATATATTGCTGCAAGCATGGGAATAAAAAACATAGATACAATTTACACTGAAAAAGTCATAATTGATATCACGGTTAAGAAGGAAGATTATGACGGATTTGAAAAGAAAGTTGTAGAAGCGACAAATGGAAAAGCAGTATTTGGAGAAAAAGAAGAAGCGGAATTTGTTGTGGAATAATAATAGACAGAATAATAATAGGCAGATGTAAAAATTATTGAAAACGATGTTTCTATGTGGTAAAATGAACATTTGTGATACAATAAACAAAGATTTATTTAAGTAGGAAAGAGAAAAAATGATTAGAGAAGATGTAAGAAACATAGCTATTATAGCTCACGTTGACCACGGTAAAACAACTTTAGTAGATGAATTGTTAAAGCAGAGTGGTGTTTTTAGAGAAAATCAGGAAGTAGCAGAAAGAGTAATGGACTCAAATGATATTGAAAGAGAGAGAGGTATTACAATTCTTTCAAAAAATACTGCCGTAACATATAAGGATACAAAAATTAATATTATTGATACACCGGGACATGCTGACTTTGGTGGAGAAGTAGAACGTGTACTTAAGATGGTAAACGGTGTTGTTCTTGTTGTAGATGCATTTGAAGGCGCAATGCCACAGACAAGATTTGTTCTTCAGAAAGCGTTAGAACTTCAGCTTCCTGTTATCGTATGTATAAATAAGATTGACAGACCAGAAGCAAGACCTTTAGAAGTAATAGATGAAGTATTAGAATTATTTATAGAATTAGATGCAAATGAAGAACAGTTAGACTGCCCATTTGTATTTGCTTCAGCAAAACAGGGATTTGCAACATTAGATTTAGATAAGCAGACAACAGATATGAAAGACTTATTTGATACTATCGTTGATTATATTCCTGCACCACAGGGCGATCCTGATGCAGATACACAGGTATTAATCAGCACAATTGATTACAATGAATATGTTGGTAGAATCGGTGTTGGTAAGATTGATAACGGTACTTTAAAGATTAATCAGGATGTAGCTTTAGTCAACCATCATGAACCGGACAAAATGGAAAAGGTTAAGATTACAAAGTTATATGAATTTGACGGATTAAATAAAGTAGAAGTTAAGGAAGCAACAGTAGGTTCAATTGTTGCTATAGCTGGAATTACAGACCTTCATATCGGAGATACACTTTGCTCATTGGATAATCCTGTAGCAATTCCTTTCCAGAAGATTTCAGAACCTACAATTTCTATGCATTTTATGGTAAATGATAGTCCACTTGCAGGTCAGGAAGGTAAATTTGTTACTTCAAGACATTTAAGAGACAGATTGTTTAGAGAATTAAATACAGACGTAAGTCTAAGAGTAGAAGAAACAGAATCAACAGACTCTTTCAAAGTATCGGGAAGAGGAGAACTTCATCTTTCAGTATTAATCGAAAATATGAGAAGAGAAGGATATGAATTTGCAGTAAGTAAAGCTGAAGTTATTTATAAAGAAGATGAAAGAGGTAAGAAATTAGAGCCTATGGAAATCTGCTATATTGATGTGCCTGAAGAATTTGCAGGAACAATCATTCAGAGATTAAGTGACCGTAAAGGCGAACTTCAGGGGATGGCTCCAACAAATGGTGGCTATACAAGATTGGAATTTTCAATTCCTTCAAGAGGATTAATTGGTTACAGAGGTCAGTTTATGACTGATACAAAAGGTAACGGAATTATGAATACAGTATTTGACGGATATGGTCCATACAAGGGAGATGTTCAGTATAGAAAACAAGGCTCATTAATTGCATTTGAAGCAGGTGAAGCTATTACTTATGGATTATTCAACGCTCAGGAAAGAGGAACATTATTTATCGGACCTGGTGAAAAAGTTTATGCAGGTATGATAGTTGGTCAAACAGGAAAAGCAGAAGATATCGAAGTTAACGTATGTAAGACAAAACATTTGTCAAATACAAGAACATCAAGTTCAGATGAAGCTTTAAGACTTGTACCAAAGAAAGTATTAAGCTTAGAGCAGTCACTTGAATATATTGATACTGATGAACTTTTAGAGATTACACCTGAAAGTCTTAGAATTAGAAAGAAAATTCTTGACCCAACAATGAGAAAGAGAGCGCAAAGAAATAAATAAAATTATAATTTGCAAATCAATAAGAAACGATTACCTATGATTTATGTCATGAGTAATCGTTTTATTATTTTTGTGAAAATAAAGTGAAAGGCATAGTTTGGCTTCAGTTTATTAATTTTGAAGAAATCACGCTATGAAACAGAAATAAAATTAAAAAGTAGAAACAGAAATAAAATTAAAAAAGTAGTTGATTTTTATTTGGAAATATAATAAAATCAATTTGGCTATAAATGATTTGTAACATTACACGATATTAAGTGTAAAGGGGTACAAACCAATGAATTATGAGAATTTTGTTAAGAAAATTCACGGGGAATTTGAAATGCTTGCTGAAAGAAAAGGTCTTTCAGGCAGAGTTGTTATTAGGGACATAGTAAAGAATAACAATGTACATCTAAAATCTATAAGTGTTGTTAATGATGAAAATCGGGCAACGCCAACAATCTATTTGGAATCTTACTATGAAGAATTTTGTCAGGGAAAGGATATTTCGGATATAGCGAATGAGATATTTGAAATGTATATTATGAATTCCTGTGGACTAAATTTTAGTATGGAAGATTTTATGAACTATTCCTATATAAAGAATAAAATAGCATATAAAGTAATTAATTACGATATGAACAGAGAGATGCTTAAGACTGTTCCACATTTACATATTTTAGATTTGGCAATTGTGTATAATATTGTGATAGAAGAAGATGCGTATAATTCAGCTACTGCGATGATTAAGAAAGAACATTTAGATATGTGGCAAGTCAGCAAAAAAGAAATTGAAGAAGTAGCGTTAACTAATACACCTGAATTAATGCCTCCGGTTATAATGAGAATGGAAGATTTACTTGCTGAGATGATTATTAATGATATTTCGATGCAATGGGATGATGAGGATGAACAGGAACAATGGGATTTTGTTAAAGAAGATTGTGCTTATGGTGGACATCCGAAAGAAAAAGTGTCAGAATATGTACGTGAAGAAATTGAAAAAATGAAATATGATGATAAGATTGATATGTATGTTCTGACAAATGAAAAAAGAATTAATGGTGCAGGAACGATGTTTTATGATGGATTACTTAAGAAGTTTGCGGATAAAATAGAAAAAGATTTAATAATAATTCCAAGTTCTGTTCATGAAGTAATATTGATACCAAAAGATAATGAAATTTCAGATGAAGAAATAAATGAGATGATTGGTGAAGTTAATGAAAATGAATTAGAAACAGTTGAAATTTTATCAAATCATATGTATTTATACTGCAGAAGAGACGACAGAATATACATGTAAAATAAAAAAGGACAACAGTTAATTTGACAACGGTTGTCCTTTTTATGGTATAAAATAAATAAACTATCTATATTCTAAATTATCTAATTCACGCTGAAGTGCATACATATTATTTCTTGCTTCGTCAATTTTAGCTGTATATTGATTGAAAAATTCAACCTCTTCTTCATCTGGATCGCGCTGCTCGAGAATAGCCTGTACTATCGCAGACTGTGAACGTGAACGTTTAGATTCAAGTAGAGTGATTTCATCTTTACATTTTTTAATACCTTTACGTAATTTTGATTTCTTAAACATAGTCCATTCTCCTTTATAAATAGTTTACATTGTAAACTAAAATATTAATTAAATCCTAGCAAAACCTCTTTTTAAATTGTATCAAATTAAAAGGCATAATGCAATAAATATATGGCTCTTTGTCAAGAGTGGGGGTAAAAAGATTTTTGACACAGTTGTGAACTATTGTTCACAACTGTGTTTTCTCTTTTAAGCAGAAGTCATAAGGATTCTATTCCTAAAGTTCTCGAAATTTCTATATCCATAAGCATTTCGTTTAATTACTTTAATCTTATTGTTTGTTCCTTCCGTAAACCCATTTGAATATGAACAATCGAAAGAATTGAGTATGTATTTAGCCCAGTTGGATAACATTGTTAATGTCGCATTAAATTCTTCTAACTCGCTTGCCTGTGCTGCTAATATAAATTTCCTAAGTTTCTTATAAGCTTCATTTTTGTCTTTTGATTCCATAAAATCATAAAACTGCTCTTTTAAATAATAAGCCACAGCCAGATCATGAGATTGCGTGAGCATTACTTCTAAGGCCTGTTTGTTTTCGCTGTTAAGCATCCAATAATGAGATAACAGTATTCGCCGGCTTCTCTTAAAATACTTACGCTTTGAAGGATGCATATCCTTTTGAATACGTTTTCTTACATTTTCTAAAGCCCAGGTAATATATCTGACCACATGAAACCTGTCAATGACTATGTTTGCATTAGGAAAATAAGTTTCTGCAATGTCTCGATAAACATAGTTCATATCTATAATAAAATATCGTACATCTTTTCTGTTTTGAAATTCTAATAGATAATCCTTCAGTTTATATTGAGTTCTTGAAGGAAGAATATCAAATATTTTATGATTTTTCGGATCAGTTAGTATTGCCTGAAACTTCTCACCGCCTGCGTTACCTTTGAACTCATCAATGGATAAAACCTGTGGGAGAACAGAAGGTTTAGGATATTTAATATCTTCTATTCTTCTAAAAATGGTAGAAGGCGATATTCCAACCTGTTGGGCTACGGCGGAAACATTTTGCACCGCCTTAAGCATGTTTATTGCAAGAAAATTTAGTCTGGTTGTAATTCTGCAATGTTTAGGAAGTAAAGCAAAGTTTTCGTTAAAATGTTTGCCACAGCAATCACAGTGATATCTTCTTTTTGAGTAATGAAGATACGTGTTTTTACCCATTATTGGTGCATCTTTTATAATTGAAGGACGATAGTCATGAACTTTATTTGTCACTGCACCACAACATGGACAAACGTGATCACGACGTTCAATTTTAAAGTAAATATGCATTTCTTCTGGATATGATTCAACATTTGTTATAATTAAGTCTTTTATTTCTAGGATATTTGATATAAAATCATTGTTAGGCATAGGCAATCTCCTTTCGGTTATTTTGTGGTGAGTTAATTATAAAGGTTATAGGTTCCTGTGCCTACTTTTTTTACTTAAAACTTAAAAAGGTTCTAAACCTTACCCCCAAGTAAAGTTTAGAGCCTTTATTTTGCTTTTTATAACTGAAAATAGTGAAAAACAATGGAAAATTATCGAATTATGGATAATAATAATTGAGTTAAATGTGAATTTGTAAAAAACGCGCCTAACAGGAGTCGAACCTGCGTTACCGCCTCCGGAGGGCGGCGCTCTATCCACTAAGCTATAGGCGCATAAAAATATAATACAGGAATCTTAAGAAAATATCAAATATTTTTGTTGTATAATAAATAGTGTCGTATTGAATTTGGAGAAATAATTTGATATAGTTTAAGGAGGTTTTGTTTAAAATAATATAGAAATATTTAAATAAAATTATGTATTGGACAATGAGTATTGGAAAACGACAACAGGAAGTCGATAGAAATACAAAGATAATACAAGGAGCATTTAATAATGGGCTTTAAAAGTAATGGAATAAATGATTTTGATATAGAAGCATTAAAAAGAGAACAGGAAGAAAAGAAGAGATTAGCTAAGCTTGAAGAAGAAAGAGCAGCAGCTGAGAAGAAAAGACTTGAAGAAGAAGCTTTAAAACAGCAGGAATTACAGAAGCAGGAAGAACAGGCAATTTCTAATGACACAGAAGTTGTTGAACTTCAGGATACACCTGACGGATTAACAATGATGGGTGAAGATGGCAATGAAATTTCAATAGATAAAGAACAGAATGGTAATCCGGTAGATGTATCAACAGATATAACAGAAGATACAGTATCTGAATCACAGACATCAGATACAGTTATAAATGATACAGAAAGCGAAGATGAAATTAAGTCGGAAGAGGCTACGCTTGAAACGTTAGATAATGCATATTTAGATGAAGTGATGAAACAGCAGCCGGAGGAAGAAGAACCTCAGGATGAAGTAAGTAGATTGTTAAAGCAGATTTATGCTGATGAAGAAGCTGCCAAAAAGGCAAAGAAAGCCAAAGAGGAAAAAGAAGAAAAAGAAAAGAAACAAAAAGGAAAAAAGAAGAAAAAGAAAAAAAGTGCTAAGAATAATAAACAAAAAGCCGGATATAGTCATTCAATATATGGAGAAAATGATGATGATGACTACGATGATGACGATAAAGGTATTAGCCGATTTATTCCTGTAATAGGAATTGTTGTGGTAGTTATAGCGGTAATTGCACTTATAGCAGTTGGAATTAACGCAACAAATTATAAGAAAAATGACGAACCTGAAACAACATCATATGATCAGGCAAGCAATCCATTACAGGAAGATTCATATGAAGATATCTCTGATGTTGTAAAACTTTACTATCAGGCAAAGGCAGCAGGTGATGTTAATGCGTTAGCACAATATGTAGACAATATGGATGGTATTACTGAGGATAGCTTAGCAGAAGAATCATCTTATATAACAGGATATTCAGATATAACATGCTACACAAAGAATGGATTATATGCTAACACATATGTAGTATTTGTAAGATATTCATTACAGATTAAGAATATTGCAACTCCTGCACCTGGAATCTCTATACTATATGTAATCAGAGATGATGAAACGGGAAATATTTATATTCATAATGGAGTTACAGACAAAGAAGTTCTTGATTATATTAGTATGATTTCTCAGGATGATGATGTTGTAGCATTGTATACGGAAGTTAATAATTCATTAAATGATGCATTGAATGCAGATGGAGATTTAAAGAATTTCTACGATGCACTTGCAACTCAGAACAATGCAAATCAGAGTACAAATGATGGAGCAGCTCAGTAGCATTTGAAAATTAGAAACTTTAGAGATATATAAAGAGAGAACAAAATGAATAATATATGCTATATAGTTGGTGCCGGAGATAATACCGGCACCAATTTTACAAAAAAAGAAAATGATTATGTAATAGCAGTGGATGGCGGATATAAGATTGTTAAAAAATTAGGAATTAGTCCTGATTTGACATTAGGAGATTTTGATTCATTAGGTTATGTTCCTGATGAATTAAATATAAAGACTTTTCAAGTAGAAAAAGATTATACAGATACAATGATTGCCGTTATGGAAGCTATTAAGCTAGGATATACAGATATTAGAATTTACGGTGGTACAGGTGGAAGAGCTGACCATACATTTGCAAATATACAGACTTTGCTTTATGGTGCAAAAAAAGGTGCAGATATGCGTATGGTAGATAGCGATAGAGTTTACAACGTAATAAATGATTCTAAAATCATATTAAAAAATAGAATTTGCGTAAATCTGTCCATTTTTGCTTTAGGTGATAAAGCGGAAGGAGTTTCTATTTTAGGAGCAAAGTATGAACTTAAAGATGGAACTTTGACAAATGATTATCCACTTGCAGTAAGCAATACATTTGTGGGAAATGATGTAAGTATTGAAGTGAAAAAAGGTGCACTTTTAATTATTTATGACCGTTAAAATATTGGTGATAAGATAGATGTAGAAAAATGTAAATAGCGTTGGGAATAATCCCGGCGTTTTTCATTATAAAGGAACATGATATGGATAATAAAAAGAAAGAAGTAAAAGACGAACACGAATTAATAAGGTTAAATAAATTTTTAAGTGATGCAGGAGTATGTTCAAGAAGAGAAGGGGACAGACTTATTGAAGCAGGTAAAGTAGTTGTTAATGGTAAAGTCGCATTAATGGGACAAAAAGTGACTATAAATGACGATATTGTTGTAAATGGACAAAGGGTTTCAAGAGAAGACGAAAGAATACTTATAGCACTTAATAAGCCTGTTGGAATAGAATGTACAACAGATTTGAATAATAAAGATAATATTGTTGATTTTGTAAATTATTCAAAGCGAATTTATCCTGTGGGACGTTTGGATAAAAATTCACAGGGATTAATATTAATGACAAATGACGGCTCGTTAGTTAATAGCATTTTAAAAGCGTCTAATGGACATGAAAAAGAATATCACGTGTGGACAGATAAGCAGATAACAGATGAATTCGTTGAAAAGATGAGTAGTGGAGTTGAAATATTAGATACGGTTACAAGACCTTGTAAAGTAGTCAGATTAAAGAAAAATATGTTTTCAATAGTTCTTACACAAGGGCTTAACAGACAGATTAGAAGAATGTGTGAGGCATTAGGTTATAGGGTTGTAAAATTAAAGCGCATCCGTATAATGAACATCGAGTTAGGAAATCTTCCAATTGGAAGTTATAGAGATGTGACAAAAGAAGAATTTGAAACAATGGCAGAAAGTTTTAGAAAATAAAAATTATAAATAATTTTGAAAGGTAAATAAAATGGCGCAGTTAGATAGAATAAAGGAGTTAGTTGAGCTTTTAAACGAAGCTTCAAAGGCATATTATCAGGAGAGCAGAGAAATTATGCCTAATATTGAATATGACAGGTTATACGATGAATTAGTAGAACTTGAAAAGGAAACAGGCATTGTATTGGCAAATAGCCCTACTGTAAATGTAGGTTACGAGGTTATTAGTGAATTACAAAAAGAAACACATGAAAGTCCTATGTTATCTCTTGATAAGACAAAGGATGTAGCAACACTTGCTTCATTTGCAGGAGAAAGAAAAGCACTTTTGTCATGGAAACTAGATGGACTTACTGTAGTTTTAACATACAATAACGGAACTCTTGAAAAGGCAGTTACAAGAGGAAATGGTATTGTAGGAGAAGTAATTACAAATAATGCTAAAACATTTAAAAATATTCCAATTAATATTTCATATAAGGGACAGCTTGTGCTAAGAGGAGAAGCGGTAATTAAGTATTCGGATTTTAAAAAAATAAATGCCACAATAGAGGATGCGGATGCAAAATATAAAAATCCCAGAAATTTATGCTCGGGCTCAGTACGTCAGCTTAACAATGAGATAACTGCAAAAAGAAATGTAAACTTTTTTGCATTTGCCCTGATTAGTGCTCCGGGAGTAGATTTTGGAAATTCTATGGCAAATCAGATGAAATGGCTTGAAGAACAGGGATTTCAGGTTGTAGAACATAAAGAGGTAACTGAAGCAAATATGCAGCAGGCTGTAGAATATTTTGCAGAAAAAATAAAGACATTTGATGTTCCATCAGATGGACTTGTATTAATGTATGATGATTTAGCTTATGGAGCATCTCTTGGCTCGACAGCAAAATTTCCTAGAAATGGAATAGCATTCAAATGGGCAGATGAGCAGGCCGAAACAAAATTAAAATACATTGAATGGAGTGCAAGCAGAACAGGTCTTATAAATCCTGTGGCTGTGTTTGAACCTGTTGAACTTGAAGGGACAACTGTTAGCAGGGCAAGTGTTCATAATGTAAGTATTATGGAAGAACTTGAACTTGGTGTGGGTGATAGTATTTTAGTTTATAAAGCAAATATGATTATCCCGCAGATTGCAGAAAATCTTACAAAAAGTGGAAATGTAGAAATTCCTGACAAATGTCCTGTATGTATGGGCAATACAATAATAAAGAATGAAAACGGAATTAAGACTTTGTATTGTGACAATCCTAAATGCCCTGCAAAACATGTTAAGGCATTTTCTCATTTTGTATCAAGAGATGCAATGAATATAGAAGGACTATCAGAAGAAACTTTGGAAAAATTTATAGATGAAGGTTATATTAAAGAATTTGCTGACATTTTCCACTTAGACAGATTTAAAGAGGAAATAGTAAATAAAAAAGGATTTGGTGAAAAATCATATAATAATATAACAGCAGCAGTTGAAAAATCCAGAAGAGTAACTCTTCCTTCGTTTATCTATAGTCTTGGAATTGCTAATATAGGAATTTCAAATGCAAAGATGATTTGTAAGCAGTTAGATTCTATCGACAAAATCAGAAATGCAACAGTTGAAGAACTTGTGGCTATTGATAGAGTTGGAGAGATTATGGCAAAGAAGTTTGTTGAATATTTTGCAGATGAAGAAAACAATAGAAAGCTTAATAATTTATTATTAGAGGTTGAACTTTATATTGAGCAAAGCAATGATGAACAGGTACTTGAAGGAAAAACGTTTGTTATAACAGGAACTGTAAATGAATTTGCAAATAGAAATGAACTTAAAAAGTTTATTGAAGATAGAGGGGGAAAAGTAACAGGTAGTGTTACAGGAAAGACAAATTATTTGATTAATAATGATATAAATTCAAATTCATCAAAAAATAAAAAGGCAAAGGAACTTGGTGTTGAAATAATAGATGAACAGGGATTTATGAAATTAGTGGCACAGAATTAATTCTAAAGGGATTTTATGATTGGGTAGGATTGTGGGAGTGTATGGCACGGAACAATCCGTAGGCATCAAAGTTGAGGCTTTTGACTTCAATCTCATTTTATAAAAATATAAAGCAACAGAAAATTGGAAAAGTTAAACAAAAAACTTTTTTAATTTCCTGTTGCTTTTTTGATTATAAGTGTTATAATGATTTGGTAATTTGAAAATAAAGTTATAATACATATAACTAAAAGGTAATAACTTAATGTGAGAAGGAGAAAAAAATGAGAAAAAAGGTTATAGCATTAGCTATGATAGCTGCAATGGTAGTATCATTAACAGCTTGTGGAGGAAAGAACAACGATAAGCAGGGAAAGGATAGTACTGAATCTTTAAAAGTTGCATATCAGTCAGGAATTGCATATGCACCAATTTTAGTAATGAAGGATCAGAAACTTATTGAAAAGAATTATGATGGAAATGTTGATATTGATTGGCAGTTGCTTTCGGGTGGAGCAGCAATCAGCGAAGGATTAACTTCTAATACAGTTGATGTAGGAGCAATAGGAACAGGAGTTGCAATTACAGGGGCTAAAGCAGGAGCACCCTATAAGATTTTTGCAGGAATGTCATCACAGCCTTATAGAATATCAACAAATAAAGAAGAAATTAAGACTTTAAAGGATATAACAAAGGAAGACCAGATAGCAATTACAGGAATAAACAGCCAGCCACATATAGTTTTGGCAATGGCAGCTAAGGCTTATCTTGGAGATGCTCATGCATTGGATGCTAACCTTGTAGCACAGCCAAATGCAGACGGATATACATCATTAGTAAGTGGTGCAGTTCAGTGTCACATGATAATGTCACCGTATTGCTTTATGGAACAAAACAAAGAGGGAATTCATCAGATTGAGGTTGATGAAAGTGTATGGCCTGTAGGAGATACAACTATTGTAGGTGTTGCAACAGAAAAATTAAAAGAAGAAAGACCAAAGTTATATGAAGCAGTTTGTAAGGCAATGGATGAAGCAATTGAATTTATAAATGATAATCCTGAAAAAACAGCAGATATTTTAAAAGATTATTACGATGCATCGCAGGAAGAAATTGTATCTTGGTTAACTGATGATGCGTCAGTATTTTCAACAAAGCTTCAGGGCGTTATGAAGTTATCTGACTTTATGGTAGAAGAAGATTTCCTCGATAAAGGACCTGAAAGCATAAGTGAAATAGCATTTGATAATGTGGAAGGAAATTAAATTGTTTAAATAACAAAGTTGAATAAGACTAGCCTGTTTAAATATTTTAGCTTGTTATTAAAAATAGTTGAAAAATCAAAAATAAGTAACACAAAAGAGAAAATTAAACATTTTACAAAATGAAACATAAAGGAGCATGGAAATGAAGAAAAAAATTGTGGCATTGATTATGTCAATGATATTGGCAGTAACATTTACAGCGTGTGGAAGCAGTTCAGACAATACAGAAAGTAAGAAAGATAACGGTAAAGAAAAAATCACAATAGCATATCAGTCAAGTATTGCATACGCACCGATACTGGTAATGATGAATCAAAAACTTATTGAGAAACATTATGACGGAGAAGTGAATATTGACTGGCAGATGCTTGCAAATGGTGCAGCTATTAATGAAGGTTTAACATCAGGCTCAGTTGATATTGGTTGCATGGGAGCAGCTCCTGCGATTACAGGTATTAAAGCAGGAATTCCGGGAAAGATTTTTGCGGGAATTTCATCACAGCCATATGGTATTTTAACAAATCAGGATGATATAAATTCATTAAAAGATATTACAGCTCAGGATCAGATAGCAATTACAGGATTGAACAGTCATCCACATATTTTGTTAGCAATGGCGGCTAAGGCATATCTTGGAGATGCACATGCACTAGACGGAAAACTTACGGTTTTATCAAATGCAGATGGATATACATCATTATTAAGTGGTGCAGTCCAATGTCACATGGTAATTTCTCCATATAATTTTATGGAAGAAGCAGCGGATAATGTTCATAAAATTAAAATAGGTGAAGATGTATGGCCTAATGGAAATACATTTATTGTAGGTGTTGCTTCAAATAAGTTAAAAGAAAATAAACCTGAATTATATCAGGCAGTTTGTGATGCAATGGAAGAAGCAATGGAATACATTAATGAAAATCCACAGGAAACAGCTGAAATATTGTCAGATGGATATGATGCAACAGCAGATGAAATTCTTTCATGGATGAATGATCCGGCTTCAAGTTATACAACACAACTTCAGGGAATTATGGATTTAGCAGACTTTATGGTAGAAGCAGGATTTCTTGAAAATGGTCCAAAAGATATAAGTGAAATTGCATTTGACAATGTAAAAGGAAATTAATATTAATAAAAGAAACTAATAATGAGTAGAAAAATTTAGTAACCATATAAATAAAAATACTGCTAAGTGGTGTGAATACGACTTAGTAGTATTTTTGTGTGAATAAATGGGAAAACCGTATATGGATAAAAGCATAAGAAAGTAGAAAGGAACAGGAAAAACAGTGAAGAAAAATACAAAGAGATTAATTGCACAGTTAGTATTTATAGTTGCAGTTTTTACAGTGTGGGAATTGTATTACTATAACGTGATTGAACCAAGTGGTAAGACACTTTTATTCCCTGAACTTAGAAGTGTGGGTAAAGCATTTATGAATGCGTTTACGGTAAATGGGTTTGGAGCCATGGTTGCACATTCAATGCAGCTTATGTTAAAAGGTCTTTTAATAGGTGTAATATTGGCACTTATTTTTTCAAGTTTAGCAGTTGTAAGTGATACATTTTATGCTATTTACAATATGATTGTATCAATGTTTGACCTGATTCCGGGTATTGCGTTGACACCAATTGCAATTCTTTGGTTAGGAATTGGAGATGCATCAATTATATTTATCGTAATTCATTCAGTTGTATGGCCGATGTCAAGAAGTATTATAGATGGCTTTAATGCAGTTCCTAAATTATATTTGGAAGTAGGAGAAAACATTGGACTTAGTCCTGTAAGATTAGTATTTGGTGTATTTTTGCCGGCAGCTCTTTCGAGGATTTTCTCGGGTATAAAAATGGGATGGGCAAGAGCATGGAGAGGTTTAATAAGTGCAGAAATGCTTTTTGGAAGTGGCGGTTCAAAAGGAATTGGTTACTACATTACAGATAGAAGAACAAATATGGATATTGCCGGAGTATTTGCAACAATTTTAGTTATCATTTTAATTGGTTTAGTTGTTGAATACGGAGTATTTAGAACTATTGAGAATCACACATTTAAGAAATGGGGGATGTCAAGATAATGGATAAGAATATTTTAAAAATCAGAAATTTGGTAAAACAGTACGATAATTCACAAAATGTAATTTTAAAAGGAATTGATTTAGATTTAAATGAAGAGGATTTCTTATGTATATTAGGACCGTCAGGATGCGGAAAATCAACAATGATTAGATGCATAGCGGGATTTGAAGGATACGAAGGAACGATTGAAGTTAGCGGAGAAAAAGTTACAAAACCGGGACCTGACAGAATTATGGTTTTTCAGGATTTTAATCAGTTATTTCCGTGGAAAACAGTTTTAGGAAATATAACATACCCACTTAAAGTAGGTGGAATGAAGGATAAGGAAGAAAGAAAAAAGAGAGCTGAAAAGTATTTAGATAAAGTTAATTTGTTACAGTATAAAGACTATTATCCACACCAGTTAAGTGGTGGTATGAAACAGCGTGTAGCAATTGCAAAAGGACTTGCGTTAGGTTCTAAGATTATATTAATGGATGAACCATTTGCAAGCTTAGATGCCATGACAAGAAATAAAATGCAGTCGGAATTACTTCATATTAAAGAAAAGGAAAAAATGACTGTAATTTTTATCACACATAATATTCAGGAGGCAATTTCTCTTGGAAACAAAATTATGGTTATGTCTAAAAATGGAACAATTAAGGAAAAAATGGATAATCCGATTTCTAAACCTGTAACACCTGCAAGCGAAGGATACGGAGAATTGTGGGAGCATTTGAATAATGCATTAACAGAGGAAAATAAAGAAAAATGATCAGAATCAATATGAGGAGAAAGCAATAATGAATAATGAAGTAGCATCAATTTTAGAAGCAATAAAGATACATGCGAAAGAAACTCCTGATAAATTATGTGCCGGGGATAAGAAAAAATCAGCAACCTACAGCGAATTTTGGGATATGATTCAAAGGGCAGCGACATATTTGAAAAATAGTGGAGTAAGAAAGGATTCCATCGTCGTAATAAGAGGAGTTCAGAAGGTGGAATATCTTGTGGCAGCACTTGGAATACAGTTAGCAGGAGCTGCATATCTTCCTCTTGAAAAAGCAGTAAAAGATGATAGAATTCTTGAAATTATGAAGTTTGTTGAGGCAGATGTTTATGTGGCAGAAAAACCTGTGAATAATGAAAATGTGAAAAATATAAGCTTAAAAGAATTGCTTAAAATTGTGACGGATAAGACAAGCCCAATAGAAACATTTGAAATGCCTAAGTCGAATCAGTTGGCCGAGATTTTATTTACAACAGGTACAACAGGAAAATCAAAAGGAATAGAAGTTACATTTAAGACAGATATTGCTATTGCACAAAATGTTATAGACAGCGTTGAAATGGGCAAAGATGAGGTGGAATTGCTTTCAACTCCGATTAATCATTCTTTAGCAATTAGAAGATTTTATGGAGCAATGTACAATGGAAGTACAGCCATTTTGACAGATGGTTTTGTATTTGTGGAAGATTTCTTTAAGCTGCTTGATAATTATAAAATTACAGCTATTACATTTGTTCCTGCAATATTAGATATGGTTTTAAAATTTGCAAAAGATAGATTTGCAACATATGACAGTCAGTTTAATTATATTCAAATGGGTTCAGCACCATTGTCAGAAGCAGATAAGGAATTATTAACTAAGATGTTTCCTACTGTAAGACTTTACAACACATATGGTGCTACAGAATCAGGGTGTACAGTAATCCTTGAATTTAATAAATATGCTGATAAGAAAAACTGTATCGGAAGAACTACAGTTAATACTACAATTTTCTTTGTGGATGAAAATAGAAACGAGATTGAAGCATCATTTAAAAATCCGGGATACATGGCATTTAAAGGTGACATGAATATGCGTGGATATTACAAAGAACCTGAAATTACAAAAGAGGCATTGGAGAATGGAAATATTTATACAAATGATTTAGGATATGTTGGAGATGATGGACTCGTATATCTTCTTGGCAGAAAAGGAGATGTTATTAACATGGGTGGACTAAAGATTGCTCCTACGGAAATAGAAGAAGTTGTTGTAACGCATGAAAAAATCAAAGATTGCGCATGTATTCCTATTAAAGATGAAATTACAGGTGAAGCACCAAAACTTTTTGTCGTAATGAATGAAGGATGCGAATTTGATCAGAAAGAAATTGCAAAATTTATGCTAAATAAGCTTGAAGCGTTTAAAGTTCCAAAAGTTTTTGAAGTTATAGATGAAATTCCAAGAACTTTTAATGGAAAAATTATAAGAAAAAAATTAAAAGAATTGAATAAGTAACAAATATGTGATAGATATATATGTATATAAAAAATTGCCATGAGGAGGAAGATGAAATGAGAGATGAAGTTATTGAAATTTTAGCAATGATTAATCCAGCAATTGACGCTGAAGATGAAGACCTAAATATTGCAGAAGATCTTGACTCTATGGATATCATCGCATTAATTGCTGAACTTGAAGATAAGTTTGATATCGAAATCACAATGGAAGAAAAGACAGAAGAAAACTTCCAGAATGTAGATACTTTAGTTGAAATGATTAAGCGTTTACAGTAATTTAAAATAACAAAATAGGAAAAAGGAAAACAAAAAGAGCCAAGCGAATTATTTTTATGAAAAATAAAAATAATTGAACTTGGCTTGTTTAATATAAAGAGGAAAAAAGATGGCAATTATTGATTATAATTTTATGTCTCAATCACTAATGCATCCCACAACAGTCAAACTAGTTATGCCTTGTAATAATAAGCCTGAATATGTAATGATTTTTTTGCATGGAGTGTTAAGTGATGCTAATAATTGTGTTAGTAATATGGATGTGCAGGGAATGGCTGATAGATATAAAGTAGCATTTATAATTCCAAGCTGCGGAAACAGTTTTTACATAGATCATGGAGTAGCATTTGGAAATTATGGAAAATTTGTAGGCACAGAACTTCTTGAGAGAATGAGAAAGCAATTCAGTCTTCCAATGGACAGGGAACACACCATTATTGCAGGATTCTCAATGGGAGGATATGGTGCAATAAGAAACGGTGCAAAATATTGTGATACATTTGGCACCGTAATAGGTTTATCTTCGGCATGCCTATATGAAAAATCAGTCAATGAACTTAATAAAGGAAAATTTGGTTATTACAAATTACAAATGTTTGATAAGGTCTTTAAGGAAAAATCAGTTCCGGGTAATTTTAGTGAAAATTACAAATATGTAATTGAAGAGAAATTAAAGAAAGGCAAAAAATTACCTTTCTTTTACATTTCATGTGGCAGGGAAGAAGAACTTAGACAGATTAACACTGAATTTGTTAATTATTTAAAAGAATTACATGTAAAATGTTATTACAATTTATCTCACGGCGAACATAATTGGCAATTGTGGTCTAGGGAAATAGATAAGGCTCTTATGTATGTTACCGGTGGTGAAGGTGAAAATAGTTTTGTGGGTAAAGGTGTATAAAAATAATGAAAAAAATTGAAATTAGGAAAATGACATATACAGAAAAAAGGTATTGGGACTAAATGAAAATTGCTGTAATGACGATGAATTAAATTTGTGTCTCGTAAAGGAATTATAATTTGTATAATTGTATTGCAGAAATTAGTCATGCAGTAATATTAAATATAATCAATATATCTATACAGAAAAATCAAAATAAAATATTAAATAAAATCAAGGATGTTTTAGAACAAACATAGAGTTAAAGGGCTTTTGACAAAATTATAAAAATAAATTTAGTCTTATGAGTATTCAAATGTTGACATTGAAATAATTTGTGAGTAAAATTTATCTTATGGGTCGAGTAAAGTATATACGAGACTAAATAAAGTGCAATAGCAATCAGAGATAACTTGCCTTTTGCAGGGCACCAATCCTTACTGATAGTATTACACAGATAAATCGGAGGAAAAAAATATGGACAAGAAGAATATTGATTGGTCAAATTTAGGTTTTGGTTATGTTCAGACAGAAAAGAGATTTGTCTCAAATTTTAAAGATGGTAAATGGGATGATGGTCAGTTAACTGATGATGCAACAGTTGTTATCAGTGAATGTGCTGGTGTATTACAGTATGCACAGACATGTTTTGAAGGAATGAAAGCTTACACAACAGAAGATGGTCGTGTAGTAATATTCAGACCTGATTTAAATGCAAAGAGAATGGAAGACTCAGCAAAGAGACTTGAAATGCCGGTCTTCCCTCAGGATAGATTTGTAAAAGCAATTGAAGAAACAGTAAAGGCTAATTTAGATTATGTACCACCATATGGTTCAGGTGCTACATTGTATATCAGACCTTATATGTTTGGAAGCTCATCAGTTATTGGTGTAAAACCGGCTGAAGAATATCAGTTCAGAGTATTTACAACACCTGTTGGACCATACTTCAAAGGTGGCGCAAAGCCTATCACAATCAAAGTAAGTGATTTTGACAGAGCAGCACCTCATGGTACAGGTCATATCAAAGCCGGACTTAACTATGCTATGAGTTTACATGCAATCGTTACAGCCCATGCAGAAGGATTTGACGAAAATATGTACTTAGATGCAGCAACAAGAACAAAGGTTGAAGAAACAGGTGGAGCTAACTTTATATTTGTTACAAAAGACAACACAGTAGTTACTCCTAAGTCAAACAGTATTCTTCCTTCAATCACAAGACGTTCATTAATGTATGTTGCAGAACATTATTTAGGGCTTAAAGTTGAAGAAAGAGAAGTATATTTTGATGAAGTAAAAGATTTTGCAGAATGTGGTCTTTGTGGTACAGCAGCAGTAATCTCACCTGTAGGAAAGATTAATGACCATGGTAAGGAAATCTGTTTCCCAAGTGGAATGGAAGAAATGGGACCTATTACTAAGAAATTATACGATACATTAACAGGAATTCAGATGGGAAGAATTGAAGCTCCTGAAGGATGGTTATACGAAATTAAATAAAAGTATATAATCTAAAAAATAATATACAAGTTAAAAGATGCAGTTGTGGACGAGTGTTTGCAGCTGCATTTTTGATTTTAAATGACCACTTTATTTCTTGATAATTAATTTGATTAATTATATACTTAAGTTGCAACAGCAAAGTATGAATACAATAGTAAGAATTTGAAGTTTTGATAAAAATTAAATTACGAAAGAATAGGAGTGACAGGTTGTAACCTGAGAAGATAGAAAATTATGCAAAATAAAGACAAATGTATTGCTATATTTAAAACATTTATGAAAATTGGAGCGTTTACTTTTGGTGGTGGATATGCGATGTTACCTATGATTGAACGTTCCATGGTTCAACAGAAAAAGTGGATTACAGAAGAAGAAATGACAGATATGGTTGCAATTTCAGAAGCAACTCCGGGACCGATAATGGTGAATCTTGCTACATTTGTAGGAAGTAAAATCGCAGGAGTGCCGGGAGCAATAATGGCTACATTAGGAGTGATTGTTCCATCATTTTGTGCAATAACAATTATAGCTATGTGTATGAGACAAATAAGTGATATGATGCTTGTAAAATACGCTTTTGTTGGAATAAGAGCTGCGGTTTTAGTATTAGTTGTAAAAGCGATAGGAGTTGTTTATCGTGGATGCAATAAAAGTGTATTTGCTTATATAATAATGGGACTGGCATTGTTGTTGGTTGCATTTTTTAATGCTAATGCAATAATGGTACTTATAATAGCAGCAATATTAGGAATAGTGTATTCAAAACCATGGAAAGGGGAAGATAAATGATATATTTAAATTTATTTATTAACTTTTTCAAAATTGGTCTTTTTACCTTTGGTGGCGGATATGCAATGATTCCCATGATACAGGAACTTGTACTTAGCAACAAATGGATGGACACAAAGCAAATGGTAGATTTTATTGCAATCAGCGAAACTACACCAGGACCGCTTGCAATTAATATGTCAACTTATGTTGGATATGAGGTCGCAGGAATACCAGGAGCAATCTGCAGTACATTTGCAGTAGCATTACCATCATTCATAGTTATTATTCTTGTCGCAAGAGCTTATAAAAAATTTAAAGATAATAAAGTCGTTGTTGCAGTGATGAACGGAATAAAACCGGCAGTCGTAGGACTTGTCGGAGCAGCGGTTTTATCTGTTGCAGGAAATGTATTTACCGTTGGAAACTCAGTTTCAAAAATATTAACATCGGATAATCTTATATCATTAATAATAGTTATTACGTCAGCAGTTATGGCGATAAAAAAGAAAAATCCGGTAATCATTATATGTATTGGAGCCTTGTTGGGCATTATATTAAAATTTGCAGAAAGCATAATAATGTAGAACTGCAAATTAATTGTTTAAATCTTAAAATAAAAAATTAGGAGGGTTTTATGGAAAATTTATACGACAAAGCAAGCGAAATTTTAAATCAGGTAAAACAGGCGGTTGTTGGCAAAGATGATGCAATAGATAATATATTTGCGGCAATTTTAGCCGGTGGACATATTTTGATAGAAGATATGCCTGGAGTAGGAAAAACAACAATGGCTTTATCATTTGCAAAAGCAATGGGAATATCAAAGAAAAGAATACAGTTTACTACGGATATTATGCCGTCAGATTTGGTAGGTTTTTCAATTTATGATAACGAAACAAAATTATTTAAATATCAGTCAGGAGCTTTGATGTGTAATTTATTTTTGGCGGATGAAATAAATAGAACATCACCGAAAACACAGGCAGCGTTATTAGAGGTAATGGAAGAAAAACAGATAACAGTAGATGGTGTTACAAGAAGTCCGGGGAAACCATTTGTTGTAATTGCAACAGAAAATCCGGAAGGCTCAGCGGGTACACAACCGTTGCCGGATTCTCAATTAGACAGATTTATGATTTGCATTCACATGGGGTATCCGTCAGTTGATGAGGAAGTAGAAATTTTAAAAAGAAGACAAAAAGGAAATCCAATAGAAAATGTAAGACAGGTTTGTACTGCAGAAGATATTATTGCAATGCAAAATGAAATAAATGATATTTATATACATGATTTAGTATTTGATTATATTGCAAGGATTGCAAAAGCAACGAGAGAAGATGAATTACTTAAAGCAGGCTTAAGTCCAAGAGGAACAGTTGCACTTGCAGGTATGAGCAGGGCATTAGCATGGATGGACAAAAGAAATTATGTTATTCCTCAGGATGTAAGCAATGCATTTGAGCCGGTTGCATTACATCGAATTACATTAAGCACAAAAGCAAAAGTAGGAAATGTAAAAAAAGAAAGCATTACAAAGAAAATAGTGGCACAGGTTAAAGCACCAATTGTTAGAAATAAGTAGAGAGGACGCTATGATAAAAAGATTAATAGAGTATATTATTTTGATTCTACTTACGATAATATTATTTTTCTTATACGATGATGAGATAGTAGGAATGATGCTTGTTATGGAGATAGTGTATTTACCGGTTTCTGTTATTTATATAAATTTGTGCAAATTATTTGTAAATGTACAAATGAAAAATTTGCAGCCTGTTGTAGAAAAAAATGAAAAATGTTCAATATTATTTGAAACAAGCAGTAAAGCATTTATTCCTTCGGTAAATATTGTGCTAAATATAGCTGTCAAAAACAGATTTACGGGAAAAAGTAAAAAGATAAAATTACGTGGGAAAACAAATGGAAAAAATAAGAATGAAATATATTATGACGTTGAGTTTAACCAGTTCGGAAGCGTAATTATCTCATTTGACAGTTATGAAGTACTAGATTGGTTTGGCATTTTTTCTTTAAAGAAAAAAGTCGAAGAGAAAGAAAATATATTAATATATCCGGAATTAAAACTTGTAAATGTAGAGGTAAAACAAAGTACAAGAAAATTTATAACTGAGGCGGACTATTATTCTACATATGAATCAGGAGATGACCCGTTAGAAACTTATCAGATAAGAGAATATAGAGAACAGGACTCAATACATGATATACATTGGAAACTATCAGCAAAAAATGACAAGCTTCTTGTTAAAGAAAGGGGAAAACCTGAAGGGTGTGCAGTGTTGATATGGGTTGATTTCTGTGGCAATAGCAAAGATAAAAAAAGCATAATTGAATCAATAGAAATTGCAACCGATATTTCATTTTCACTGCTTCAGGAAAAATGCAACAATGTGGTTTCATGGTATGACGGACAAAGATTGAAAACAGTTAATTTTAAGATAACATCATTGGAAAATTTATACCAAATGCTAAACGAAATATTGATTACAGATGTACACAAACTGCAGGAAGAAAATAGTTATGCATTAAATGATAAATTAGAAAAAGAAAACTATAGCACTGTCATAGAAATGAAATCTAATGGAATTATAAAAATTAATGATAGTGAACTTAGAATAACGAAAAACAAAAATAAAATACAATGGAAAAAATTATATTTTGAAGTATAAAAAACAAATTTATATTAATAAAATTGTCTGAATTATGTTTTAAAATAAAATAGTAAAATAGTTTATTACTAATTTTAAAATTAGCAAATTTCGTTGAAAGGCTTATATAAAATTATGGAGAAAAATGCATTGAAGGGTTGGAATAATAAAAGCATACTAGATGTTGGTGTTAAAATCTGTATTTTAGCTTTTTTAATTGTGACTTTATTTAATACAATTTTTTACGAATTTAAAATAAATGCAAATATAAAAAGATTGATATTAACTGTATCAATAACATTAATTATTGCGTATATATTTGTATATTGTTTTAAATATATTTACAAATGGATACTTATAATTGGGGGAATGAGTTGTGTAACTTTAGTTACATGGACTTTCGAAAATCCTGAAGTTGCATGTGCTCATCTTATAAGAGGTATTTCGCCTATTTCTGAAGCCTATTATTCTATTTATAAAAAATATAATAATATTTTAAATTCAAATTATATCCTTGAGTATTCAAATTTAAATAAAATAGGAATTAATAAATATTTGTCATTAAAAGAAATAACTAATGTAAATGATAACTGGGAATTTTGGGTTATTGTAACATTAGTGATTTTTGTGATTTCGATTACATTTGTCTTAATTACAAAAAAGGAAAAAGGATTTTTCGTGGTTACTTTATTTATGGTAATTCCTATTGCATTAACATGTACTGTTGGAGCATTCCCATCAACTGAAAACTGCTTATTTATAATTGGCGGAGTAATGGTATATAGATTATATTTTGTTTTGAAAAAACATGGAAATGCAATTGGGAGCATAGTTGCCGGAGGGATAGTTTTAACTGTTCTTATGTGTTTGGCTTTTGGAATGAGACCATATATTAAGGAAAATAAAAAAATAAATGAACTTAAATATATTGAGGTAAAATCCAGTATTCAAAATTTTCAACTTAAAGAATTACCTACACAGATATTATCGTTTTTTGGAGGACCGTTTAGAAATGATAAAATAGTTTTGAATGGTAATTTGAATAATAGTAGTGAACGTACAATTACGGGAACAAAAATGCTTAAAGTAACATTAACTCAAATGCCAGAGGGAACGTTTTATATTAAAAATTTTGTGGGTGAAACTTATAAAAACAATAAATGGAGTGAGTTTAGTTTATCTGATTTAGAAAAAGATTCTAGTGGCTATAGATTGATGAAAGAAGCTGACAACCGAAAAAGAATATATGGTGAAACCTACAATAGAATAAATCATTCAAGAGTGCCGGCAGCATTACAAATTGCAACATTAGATGTTTTTACAGAATGTAAGAATATTGCATTTGTGCCATATTATGCAAAAGTCACAGATGATGATACGGTGAATGGACATGGAAATCTAAATTTTATAAGTGGAGAGAATTCAAAAACATATCAGAAATATAATTATTTTCCAATGGAAGATGCTATGGCATTAGATGAGATGGATTATGGTAGTGATTTTGAAGACTGGAAAATTTATGAAAACAAAGTGGCGAAAATTGTAGATGAGCAGATTCCGGACAAATTGAGTAAAATAAGAGAATATAAAAGTAAGATATATTCTGACAATATAGATGATGTATCAAGTAATATTGATAAATTATTTTCAAATGGATTTAAATATACTTTAATGCCGGGAAAGACTCCGTCAGGGCAGGATGTATCAGAGTATTTTTTGACAGAGAGCAGAAAAGGATTTTGTGTTCATTTTGCTACAACTGCAACATTAATGTATAGAATGTGTGGAATTCCAGCAAGATATGTGGAAGGATTCGCAATCCCATCGAGTGCATTTGAAAGAGATAAAAATGGACATTATACGGCAGTTGTGACAGATAAGATGGCGCATGCATGGACAGAAGTGTTGAATTCATATATCGGGTGGGTTGTTAAAGATCATACAATAGCTGACACATCCTTAACTGAAGCTGAATCTGTTAATAGCCCGGAAGAAAAAGAGACTGAAAATTTAACTAATAAAATTGTAGAAGCAACAACTTCACAGACACAGGCTAATGAGACACAAAGCAATGAAAATAAAAATACTGATTTAGAAAATTCAAATGAGAGTGACACTAAAAATAGTGATAATACAAACATAAACGAAAATAGAAAAGTGATGGTTGGCATTATGTTGCTAGTTATAATTGCAGTCGTGATTTTATTTGTCGAATTTAATGCATTAAAGAAGAAAAAATTACGAAAATGCAGAAATATGTCTGCTGTTGAAGCGTATACTTATCTTTATTGCGTTGGAAGAAGAATGTGCGCAGGCAAAAATAATTTAAAAAGAAAAACATTAAGTGGTGCAAATCCAATAAATGTGAAGGCTAGAAGTTTAAATAAAGGAAACAGAGAAGAATCAAATATAAACAAGAAGAATAATTTGAATAAACAGACAATTGAATATGATGAATTTGAATATATAATGAATGAGTTGGATATTGTGAATAAAGAAGAGTGGAACTGGTTATACAAAAAGGCTTTGGAAGAAAAATTTTCTGATAAAAAGATAGAAAGTGAAGATGAGAAAAAAGTATATTTTATTTATATTAATTTTAGAAATAAATTAATTAAGAAAATGAAAAAAGATAATAGATATGGTAAACTAATTTGGCTTAGAATTAAAGGAATGTAAATTTTATAAACTATAGAAATGTTTTTCCTTTAATTATTTAAAAATTCGATATTTTTCACCTAATTTTTTATATTTCACTAGACAAAGAAAATATAATTTGTTAAAATTATAACAATCTCAGTGGACATAGGGATAACTGCGTGAATTAATGGTATTCACACAAATTTTACATATATTTTAAATGCGGTTTATTGCAAGATATATTGGCCTATGTTATCATTGAACAAGAGTGTGTCGTAAGGGATTACTTAGAATATATATTACAAAAGCGACGCGTAATTAAATTATTTTATATGGAGGATATTTATCATGTCAAAGAAAGTAGTTATTGCAGGCGCATGCCGTACAGCTATTGGTAAAATGGGTGGAGCTTTAAGCACAACTCCAGCACCTGTTTTAGGTTCTATCGTTATTAAGGAAGCTCTTAACAGAGCAGGCGTTCCAGCTGATCAGGTTGATCACGTATATATGGGATGTGTTATCCAGGCAGGTCTTGGACAGAACGTTGCACGTCAGGCAGCACTTAAGGCAGGACTTCCAATTGAAACACCAGCTGTAACAGTTAACGTTGTTTGTGGTTCAGGTCTTAACTGTGTAAATATGGCAGCACAGATGATTCAGGCAG
>ENA-OWPM01000048-OWPM01000048.1-human-gut-metagenome-genome-assembly--contig:-NODE-48-length-157660-cov-9.816376_pt1 | contig 157660 bp, 135 predicted proteins | sample MGYA00248267_ERZ651852 | MGnify/ENA primary metagenome ERZ651852 (study PRJEB26924, sample SAMEA4378228) | human gut metagenome | biome: human gut; feature: human-associated habitat; material: faeces... | reverse complement strand
AGCTGATCTGGAATGGATTTTTGCACGTAACTATGAAGGTACTGAATAGTTACCAAAATTTATTATATCTCAAAGTCACACTTGAATCAATCATTCTTTTTCCGCCTGTTTTGCCCGCTCCTCCACTGGACATGTTTCCATTCTGATGTTATACTTGTTCTGTTCTCATACAGTTTTCAGGGAGGTTTTTACCATGTCCGAAGAAAAAGATGCAAAAATCCAGGAACTGGAAGCCGAAATTGCCCGTTTAAAGGACGAAAATTCAAAGCTTCAGGAGACCGTCCAGTGGATGCACGACCTGATCTGGAAGATGGTCCGTGAACGCGAGGGACAGAAAGGAGATCCGTCCGATGGTACATACGCTTGTCCCGATGTCCGTGAAAATTAAGATCAAAAATTTTGAGACACCGGCGAGACTGATCAACCATATGGAATTATCCTGCGCAGTCGGCATGGCGTGCCGTCAGGCTTCGCTTCCGTGTCCGGAGGGAACTGCCGGAACAGATCTCAAGGAATTCGTAAAGTCGGTTCCGGACACGATCTATTCGAGTTCTGCCGTTGACGAAAAGCTGAAAGTGCTGATCCGCGATTATATCTACAAAAAGGGCGAGGTTCTGGATGATGATTCTCTGGTCACCCTGAAGCTCGGATATGAAAACACTTAAGTGATCGTGAGGATCCCGAATCATCACGCACTACGATCCAAGTCCGGATCACAGGAAAGGAGTTTGCAGCTATGGATTTTACACCAGCAGAATTTCCAACCACTGGAGTTTCTGAAAAAGAATTCATTGATAAGATGATCGCTCTGGCAAAGGCCGGCGAAGACGAGATGGAGCATTTAAAATGCGTATTCTACACATGGGCTGTTTTTTATGAGGCTGACGAGGAGACCACCAGCGGTATCGCTGAGTTCCTCGCAAATGCGGCTGAGATTGCAGAGAAAGACGCATTTATCAAAAGTCTGACTTGCATTTTATAAGAATTCGCACGTCCACGCAGTGCAGAGGCTGACTATTTTTTCTATGCCGTGCTCATATAAAAAGATACCGGTATGACCGCGAAACGCACAGCTCATACCGGTATCTTTTTTGTTTAACAGGAAGACACATTCTTTTTTATCTTCATTTATTCTTCAGTGCTGTCCTCTTCCGGGCAGAGATACTCAATCAGAGCGTCCTGCTCTTTTCCGGAAAGGCGGAAGAAACCTTCGCCCACGCAGAGGTAACCGTCCTCAACATAAACTTCGCTGGAATCGAAATACTCGCCCTTCGCGAACTTGCGGTTTAACTCCGCGTTGATCTCGCCATAGTTCTCCACCTGAAGGATCTTGTTTTTCTTCTGCTCGATCTTCATTAAGTGATAATATGCTTTCTTTAAATAGTCGCCCCGTTTTTTCATTAGAGTTCTCCTTTACTTTCGTTTCATATTTCTCCCGGCAGTTCTTGGTTCCGGGAAGTGTTCTGTAATTTAAAGTGTAAAGCATGAAAATAATTTTGTCAATCTGTGCTGTTCTCTTTCCAGTATAAATAGCTTTTCATGTAATATTTCGTGTGATACTTCCCCCGTAGATATGCACTTTTAGCGTTTTATTTGAGCTGATAACATCTTTTAATATTTCTCGCAAACAGGCATAAAATAAGGGAAATCCCGATTTCTCAAGACTTCCCTTATAGTGGACCTGAGGGGAATCGAACCCCTGTCCGAAAACCTATCCCCTGTTCTTCTACTATCATAGTCTGTTATTTAGAATTCCCGCCCGAACCCGAAAGCAGACATCCTGATCCGTTTGGTAGCTTCATCATACGCCCGCGTGCGCAAAGCTTTGCACGTGTCGTTTCCTGCTTTAAATGATGCCGGTTACTTAAAATGCAGGTATTCTAAGGCCGACAGCTGCCTAAATTAGGCTGCGTATGCTAATTCGTCGTTAGCGTTTATATTTAGGTTTGCCATTTAACGCATTGCATGCGGATAGCTTCACCAGCTTCAAAGCCCCCGTCGAAACCAGTACAAGCCCTTACTGGCACTCTCTTCGGAGTTTTTCGCATCGCCCGATCCGCAATGGGCCGCAGACATTCTTCCGATGCGTTCGCTTTTGACAGTGTTCAAAATCCAGGCGACCCCGAATTCTATACTGGTACTGTTCTCGCGTAACACAAATCTTACCATCACTCGCCCAAATTGTCAAGGGTCCGCAGTATAGATCCGCTCTAGTACAGGTTTTTCACCTTGAATTCCTTCTCCAGCTCTCTTCTCTGATCCTTCTTCGCGATATCAGCGCGCTTATCGTAGAGCTTCTTACCTCTTGCGAGACCAATCTCCACTTTTACGAGACTTCCCTTAAAGTATACCTGGAGCGGCACTAAGGTATAACCTTTTTCCTGGATCTTTCCCTTTAATTTGTTGATCTCGTAGCGGTGCATCAGGAGTTTTCTCTCGCGGAGCGGGTCCTTGTTGAAGATATTTCCCTTCTCATACGGGCTGATGTGCATGCCGTAGATCATGACCTCGTCGTTTGTGATCCGCACGAAGGATTCCTTGATGCTGCACTTGCCCATACGCATAGACTTTACTTCCGTTCCCGCAAGGGCAATACCGCACTCGAACTTATCATCGATAAAGAAGTCGAAATACGCTTTTTTATTGTTCGCGATCAGCTTAAAGCCGCTGCTCTTTGCCATAATCCTATCCTCTTTTCTGTTCCAGCCGGGAACTCATCCGACCGGAACTTATCTCTATATTATAATACCATTTCACTGCAAAGCAATGTTTTCCGGGAAATTTTCGCCGCCAATCCGTCGTGTCCGAATCATTTCGCCTAATCAAATTTTCTTACCGGCAGAAAATCAATGGTCTTCAAATATCTGTCCACAGAGACCACCTGGATCTTCACCGTCTGTCCCAGCTTATATTTCTTTCTCGTCCGCTCTCCCACTAACTCATAGTGTTCCTCATCGAACACATAGTAATCGCCATCCAGGTTCGCAAGGCGTACCATGCCTTCCACAGTATTCGGGAGTTCCACATAGAAACCGTAGTTGCTGATTCCAGAGATCACACCGGTGAATTCCTCGCCGATATGGTGTTCCATGAACTGGACCTTCTTCGCCTTGTCGGTCTCCCGCTCCGCCTCGTCCGCAAGGCGTTCCCTGGATGATGTCCAGACCGCAACCTCCGGCAGGATCTTCTCGTAGTGGGCCACGCGCTTCTTCGTAAGCTCACCGTGAAGATTCTCCTTGATGATCCGGTGGATCTGAAGATCCGGGTATCTGCGGATCGGGGAGGTGAAGTGGGTATAATAGTTCGCCGCAAGACCGAAATGTCCCATGCAGTCCGTCGTGTACTTCGCCTGTTTCATGGAGCGGAGCGCCAGTCTCGCGAGAAGCGCCTCCTCCGGGGATCCGGCCACCTTTGCAAGAAGCTTCTGCATCTCCTTCGGGTGAAGCTCCCCGTTCTGGAGACGGATCGAGTAACCGAAATTGTTGATCAGGATTCCGAAGCGCTTGATCTTCTCCCCATCCGGCTTCTCATGGCTGCGGTACAGGAACGGCGCCTGCTGCCAGTAGTAATCTTCCGCAACCGTCTCGTTGGCCGCCAGCATGCAGTCCTCGATCAGCATTGTCGCCGCGTTCCGCTCGTATGGCTTGATCTCCACCGGGCGTCCCTTTGCGTCCAGGATGATCTTGCACTCCGGGAAATCGAAGTCCACAGCACCTCTCGCCATGCGCTTTTCTCTTAAGACGCGAGCGGTCTCGTCCAGAAGCAGGAACATCGGGACGAAATCCTCGTACTCTTCCAGGCACTTTTTCGCGAATTCAGCTTTCTCTTTCGCTGCGTCTTTCTTTTTCTCGAGATCATCTGCCTGTACATTTTTCAGACTCCGTTTCGATTTTTTCTGTTCATCATTCTCAAAACGCTCGTCCTGGTTCCGTCCATTTGTCTCTTCTAACTCAGCGTCCTCCCCGCTATTCTTTCCATTCTTCGCTTCCAGGATCGCATTCACCGCCGTGTACGTCATTCTCCGGTCAATGTTCACCACAGACTCGCAGATCTTATGCCCCACAATAATACCCTTTTCATCGATATCCATAAGACAGCTCATTGCCAGCCTGTCATATCCTGCATTCAGGGAACAGATTCCGTTGGAAAGTCTGTGGGGCAGCATCGGGATCACGCGGTCCACAAGGTACACGCTGGTTCCCCGCTTGTACGCGTCCTCATCGAGAGGACTCTTCTCCTTTACATAATGGCTCACATCCGCGATGTGAACGCCGAGATGGTAGATCGTCTCCCCGTTTACCGTCTCCTTCGACACACTGACTGCATCGTCCAGATCCTTCGCATCCTCTCCGTCGATGGTCACCATCGGCACATTTCGAAGGTCCACTCTTCCGTTCTTCTCGATCTCCTCCGCTACATACTCCGGCGAGAGCGTCTCCGGGACATGGGAGACCTCCTCCATCACCTCTTCCGGGAACTCCTCCGGCAGCCCGTAGGCCCGGACGATGGACAGGATATCCACCCCCGGATCATTGATATGGCCCAGAATTTCCTTTACATGGCCTTCCGGATTTTTATTTTTCGCCGCGTAAGTATCCAGCTTTACCACAACTTTATGCCCGGATACCGCGCCGTTTTCCTTTCCCTGGGGGATAAAGATATCCATGGTGATCCGCGGGTTGTCCGGGATCACGAAACCGAAATTCTTGTTTTTCTCGAAGGTTCCGATCAGGGTCTCGTTGGCATGCTTCAATACCTTTAAGACTCTCGCCTCCGTCCGGCCGCCTCTTCCGTTCTCATTGATGACGACCTGGACCGTATCCCCGTCCATGGCATCCCCGGTATCATCCGGCGGGATAAAGAGATCATCCTCCCTGCCCTCGATAGTCACAAAGCCGAAGCCCCGGTGATGAGCCGCAAAAACTCCCGTCTGGGCGAAGACCTCGGATCTCGCATATTTTCCCTTTTTCGAGATTCCAACCTTTCCAGACGCCACCAACTCATTTAAAACTTCTTCCAGCTCGCCGCGCTGCTCCTTTGTGACACCAAGAAGCATCGCCAGCTCTTTTAATTTCATCGGAACATATGTCGGGTCCTTCATCAGGTCCAGCAGCATATTTTTCCGCTCTTCCATTAACCTTTCTTCCATTCTTCTCCTTAAATAATATCCGTTAAAATCCAAACAATCTAAAAGTTCCCAGCGCAGTATTCACACCGGGCAGCCGCAAATGATCAAATTAATAAGATTCTGCAGACCATATTATAAATAATAAAGAGCGCGCCCTTTTGTCACCCGGAATCTTCATCGAAATTTCCTGTTAAACAAAAAACACTCCTGCACGGAAGTTATCGCTGCAAGAGTGTTCGTCATCTTAGAATTAAATTACCTTTAAATTTAATACCAGGGCAAGTACAAAAATCAGGATTGCCGCAATTTTTGTAAACTTTTCAAGGTTGCCTTCCATAGAACGGCCTTTATTTTTTCCCCAGTAGCTCTCAGCTACACCACTGATCGCGCCAAGTCCGGAAGTCTTTCCTTCCTGCATTAACACGATCACTGTCATTGCGATACATAAGATAACGAATACGATCGTCAGAATAATTCTAATCACCGACTACACCTCCTGTCCACAGATAAAGTCATCATAACATAAAAACTCAGGGCTGTCAATCTCCAGCTTGCGGCGCTGAAATCTCAGGCAGCATGCGGGCAGTTACTGACATTGCCCGTGTACAATAACTACGGACTTACTGTCTGCCGCGCTCGAAAGCGCATGGGGACGGTACGAAGCAGGCAGGCAGGCAGAAGAATGCCTGCCTGCTTCAGAAGTTTTTTACGGATCACTGGAGCTTTTTCCAGTCGATCCAGTCGCCGTAATAGACGGTCTGGTCTTCCCCGTTTTTCGTCCATATCTTATATGGGTAGGAGCTCCCCGATAAGTCTGCGCTGAAACTGAGCGTTTTATCCGCATTGTTTTCGTTTCCGGAAGATAGGATATTAGACATGGACTCCTCTCCCGGCACTGCCGCCAGATTTACAATATCAAAAAATGTATTGAGATAAAAAATGAGTGATGCTCGGTCTTTCAACCTGGCATCACTCGTTTTTCGTTGTTTCTTACCAACCCCGTTTGACAGATACCGTAAAATAGTTGAGTTTTTGGTTTAACTGTTTTACAAACACCCGGCATTGCAACGGATCATTTTTTGAGCCAGAAGATCCTGGATCGTCTCCGCGCAGAGTCTGGCATCCGGTTTCGCTCCTTCTTCGATCCGTTCTGAAATACACTCCTTCAGCACGCCTTTTTCCATATACGCGATCTTGATCCGGTAATTTCCAATCTCAATTCCCAAACAATTTTTCATCTTGAAGTTCTCCATTTCAGAACAGGCCAGTATACCAGCCGGTCAATTTTTCTCCGTATAATATCATAATAAAACAGGCCGCCGCGATCGCCGGGCCAAAAGGAACACGTTTTTCTTTCCGGAAAGACGCGAACCCCAGACCGAAGAGACAGCTTAAGATCAGGTAAAACAGAATCTCCCAGGCCGAGCTCAGGTAAAGTCCTGTCATAAAAAACAATTTGATATCGCCCCCGCCAAGGCTTTCCTTCCCTGTGAGCTTGTCAAAGACCAGAGATACGAGAAACATCCCCCCGCCGAGGATCAATCCAAGGAAGAGACCTCCAAAGATTCTCTGGATCGGGTCCGGGAGAAACAGGGCGGTCGCTAAAAATATCACACAGCCCGCAATCTGTAGGCGGTCAGGGATGATCCATCCATGAAGGTCGGTCAGGCTGAGGATCAAAAGGACTACTGTCAGAAGAATTCCCCTGAGACTCATCACAGACATATCATAGCGATACACGATCATACAGCAGGCAATTCCCGATACCAGTTCCACAAAAAAGGCTTCTGCCGGTATCTTTGCCCTGCAGTAGCGGCAGTGTCCTTTTAAAAGGAGCCAGGAAAACAGCGGGATCAAGTCCAGCACTCCCAGGACATGCCCGCAGTGGTCACAGTGGGACCGCCCGGCAACCACTGACTCTCCGGAAAGAAGCCGTCCCGCCGCGCAGTCCGCAAAGCTTCCGAGACAGCAGCCCAGGATGAATGTGATCGTTAGGATGTATATTGTAATTTCCGGGCTGATGTGCAGCATATTGATACTCCTTTATCTTTTTGCTAAGGATCCTTTGTAGTCCTATTTTCGAGGGCCGAATGGGTTCTGTCCCTGGATCTTTCCTACGTTTCCATCCTCGTCGTAGTACGGGGCTGTCTGGATAATATTTTCGCCAGGCTTTGGTACATATCTGGACATTTCCGGCGTGATATCCACCTTCGAGAGATCGATATATTCGATGCCAAGCTGGATCCGCAGTGTATCGATCAGCTGTTTTTCCGTTATATAGTTATGTTTGACCAGAGTCGTTCCCAGTCGTTCTTTTTCCTGTGCCTGATATTTTAATGCCTCGCCGAGCTGCTCCTCCGTGATCAGCCCAGCCTCAAGAAGCATATCCCCTAAACGTTTTGTATGCATAATTTGTCACCTCTGCAAGGATTCGGTCATATCTGACTGCCAATTTTCTGAACAGACATGTTCTTTTGTATTGTACCATAGGGAAACGTTCTTTTGTAATTTTTCTGGCGAACGTCTGATTTTTATCTTCCAGCCTTTTTGTTTAAGCGAAAAAAGCAGTCATCCGGTGCAGGTTCATGCCTGCATCAGATGACCGTTTTTTCAAACATTTGATCAATATTCCATTGATCCTACCGGATATCAGCTCCAAGACGGAACTTCAGGTTTCCGAGGATCTTCTTTACGAATCTCTCGATATCCTTCGGATCAAGTGCCTTGTCCTCCGGGACAAAGGTGATCTTGAATGCCATGCTCTTCTTACCCTTTCCGAGCTGCTCGCCGCGGTAGATATCGAAGAGCTCTGCGTCACCGACCTGCTTGCATGCCTTCCTGATCTCATTGATCAGGCTGCCGCAGCTTACATCCTCGTCAACGACCATAGCCAGGTCACGGGTAACCGTGTCATACTCGGAGATCGGTTTGTAGCGCAGACCTTCCGGCATATGGGAAGCAAGTGCCGCGAAGTCGATCTCACCGAGATAGATCTGGTTGTTTGCCTTGCTGTCTTTCGGGAGCTTTAACTCACCCGCAACGCTGTTTGCAAGCTTACCGAAGGAACCGACGCGCTCGCCATCACAGAGAATGTATGCGGAGATTCCCGGATGAAGATACGGAACATCCTCTGCTCTCTCGTAGTCGAAGCTTACGCCGAAGGAAGCTGCAAGCTCTTCCATGGTTCCTTTGACGGTAAAGAAGTCTTCTTCCTCACCGAATGCCGCGAATCCCACATGCGGAATCTCATTCGGAAGTTCTGTAAGCGGAAGTGCCTTCGGATAGTACACGTTCGCGTACTCAAAGAAACGTCCTGCCGTGTTGCCCTTCTTCACGTTCTCAACAACTGTATTCAGCATGGACGGAGCCAGGGTTGTTCTCATGATGGAAAGGTTTGTGGTGATCGGGTTTAACAGGCGGATCACGTTGCGCTCCTTCGCGTCCTCAGCGATATGAAGCGCGTCAAGGTCAGTGTCCGAGTAGAATGCCAGAGTGGATACCTCGAAATAGCCCTGGGATACCATCACCTGTTTTAATTTTGTTCTTCTCTTCTGTGCCGGGTTTAATCCACCGTTTGTAACTGCGGAATCCTTTAAGAAGGTCGGAACGATGTGCTCGTAACCGTATTCACGGATCACTTCCTCCGCGAGATCCGGCTCACCAACCTCGATATCCTCACGGTAGCGCGGTGCTGTCACAGTAAGAACATCACCGTCGCGCTCTACCTCGAAGCAGAGTCTGCGGAGAATGTCAAGAACATTCTCTGCCGGAACCTCGATACCGAGGATCTTGTTGATGCCACTCAATGTCGCGGTAAATTTCTTACCTTCTCTCGGTGCGCCTGCGCTCACATCGAATGCGCTGGCTGTGATCTCGCCGCAACCGAGTTCTTCGATCAGGTGAAGGGCCCGGGCCATACCGATCTCTACGGTATACTCAGCGATACCTTTCTCGTAGTGGCTGGACGCATCGGTGTTCTGTCCGAGGCTTCTCGCTGTCTTACGGATGTTGTCACGCATGAATTTTGCCGACTCAAAGAGAAGCTGCGTGGTGTTCTCTGTGATCTCACTGTTCATGCCGCCCATAATACCCGCAAGGGCTACCGGTTTGCTTCCATCGCAGATCACGAGATTGTTCTCGTTTAACTTGAACTCTTTTCCGTCCAGGGTCTGGATCATCTCGCCGTTCTCCGCGCGGCGGACGATGATCTGGCTGCTCTCTAAGGTGCTCATATCGAAAGCATGCATCGGCTGTCCGATCTCAAGCATCACGTAGTTTGTGATATCGACCACATTGCTGATGCTCCTTAAGCCGCAGAGTGCTAACTGGCGGCGCATCCATCTCGGGGACTGGCCCGGAGTGATGTTTCTGACACCATGACCTAAGTAGCGCGGGCAGAGATCCTGTGCCTCTACTTTGATGTCAAGGTTTTCATATTTATAATCGCTCTCTTTGTAGTCGAGAGCCGGCATTTTAAGCGGTTTGTCTAAGACTGCGGCAACCTCTCTCGCGATTCCTAAAACAGACTGGCAGTCCGCACGGTTCGCCGTTACAGAGATGTCGAAGATATAGTCGTCTAAGCCAACGACTTTCGCGATATCTGTTCCCGGGACGGTGTCCTTCGGAAGGTCTAAGAGACCGTAGACCTCAGAACCTGGATACAGGTCCTCGTTTAAGCCCAGCTCTTCACCGGAGCAGAGCATACCGTTGGACTCGATGCCGCGCATCGGTTTTGCCTTGATCCTGATGCCGCCCGGAAGTGTGGAATTGTCGAGGGCTGCCGGTGTGTGCATTCCTGCATACACATTCGGGGCGCCTGTGACGATCTGAATATCGTTTCCATACTCGCCGCAGTCTACTTTACATGTGCAAAGATGCGTTCCCTCCACCGGGGTACATTCTTTTACAACACCGACAACGACACGGTCGATCTCAGCGGAGAGATCGATCAGTTCCTCTACCTCGAATCCGCAGCCGAAAAGCTTATCCTCTAACTCCTGGGCTGTCACGTCAATGTCAACATATTCTTTCAGCCAACTAAATGGTACTTTCATGATCTTCTCCCTCCCCTATTAGCCTTTGAACTGCTTCAGGAAACGAAGATCATTCTCATAAAGCAGGTTGATGTTGTTGATACCGTATTTTAACATGGCGATACGCTCGATACCGATACCGAAGGCGAGACCGGAATACTCATTCGGGTCGATTCCGCAGTTTTCCAGGACCTTGTGGTGTACGATACCGCCGCCGAGAACCTCGATCCAGCCGGTGTGTTTGCAGAGCGGGCAGCCTTTTCCACCGCACTCGAAGCAGCTTACATCGACCTCAACGCTCGGCTCCGTGAACGGGAAATAGCTCGGACGGAGACGTGTCTTAACTTCGCTTCCGAAGATCGCCTGTACGAACTTGTCCAGCATACCCTGAAGGTCGCAGAGTGTGATCTTCTTATCCACAACAAGACCTTCCATCTGATGGAACATCGGGGAGTGGGTCGCGTCGCTGTCGGAACGGAATACACGTCCCGGTGCCAGCATCTTGATCGGCGGCTTCTTCGCGTCCATGACACGGATCTGTCCCGGGCTTGTGTGGGTGCGGAGCAAGATATCTTCCGCCACATAGAAGGTATCCTGCATATCTCTTGCCGGATGGTTCTTTGCAACGTTTAATCTTGTGAAGTTATGGTCGTCATCCTCGATCTCCGGGCCGTCGTAGATCTCGAAGCCCATTCCGGCGAAGACATCGATCATCTCATTCTCTGTGACGGTGAGCGGATGAAGTCCTCCTGCCGGGCGCATCTTTGCCGGCATGGTGATGTCGACCTGCTCGCTCTTGTTGCGGGCTGCAAGCTCCAGCTCATCCATCTTATTTTTCATTTCCTGGTAGCGTGCTTCTACCTGATTCTTAAATTCGTTGATCGTCTTACCAACGTTCGGGCGCTCCTCCTTCGGAACGCTTCCAAGACCTTTCATCAGGTCCGCAATGCTGCCTTTCTTTCCAAGGAAGTTCTGCCAGAACTCACCAAGCTGTTCCTTGGACTCTACACTGCCGAGAGCGGCTTCCATCTGCTCTTTCAGTGCCTTGATCTTCTCTTCCATAGTCCACCTCATTCTTTCGGTATGGTTTGGTTATCTATCAGTGCGGCGGTCAGGCTTTTCTGCATGGCCATATCTTCTTGTTTTCTCTTTCACGAAAACAAGAAGCACGGGGCGTTCCCCGTATGATGATTTTTTCTGAAAAAGGCTTATGCAAGCGAGCTTGCAGCACCTTTCTCAGGAAAAATCATCGCATGGCTGAGCTGTTAACATGAAAAAAGCCCCGTCCCGCGCTATGGGACGAAGCTGACTCTCCGTGGTACCACCCAGATTCCGCATGATTTATATGCGGCACTCTAACGTCTGTAACGGGACTTCCCGTCCTGCACTACTGGAATTTCTTTCGCACAGGCTGCTCAAGAGTGAATTTACAAAAGTTTCCTTCGGAAGGTCTTTCAGCCGGTGAACCTTCTCTCTGTCATACCGGAATTTCCTTGTACTGTCTCTGTCATTGCGTTTTACACATTGACGATGGTAGCACAATCCGTAATATTTGTCAAGTGGCGGGCAATCTGTCGGAATGGGATCCATGTTTTAACCGTTACTGTTTACGCCTTGCGCAAACAGTAACTGATTTTGCCGATGCTTCGCATTCCAAATCGGCAAAATCCACTACCACCACTGTACTGTACGGAATTTTCAGTTCAGAAAATTCCTACCCGTGTACAGTAACTTTTAACCTTCCTTATTAATTTTCCGTTTATATCTGTGAATTTATTTCGAAACATTGCCCGCATTTCTTGACACAATTCCCGTTTTATGGCATTATCACCTTGTGGTAGCAAATTATCTGCATATTATCTTTTATTTCATCCATTCGCATTCGCAATATGCAGGTCTTTTCGAGACAACACCTGTCAAAAAGGAGGAATTTCTATGGATTTTCTGACACTGACCATCGGTAAACAGAAAAACATCGCTCTGATCGCCCATGACAGTAAGAAGCATGAGATGATCGAATGGTGCGAGGCAAATAAAGAGATCTTAAAGGGACATTTCCTGTGCGGCACAGGAACTACCGCGAGAATGATCACCGAAGCCACCGGTCTCCCGGTAAAGGGCTATAACAGCGGTCCTCTCGGCGGTGACCAGCAGATCGGCGCGAAGATCGTGGAGGGGCGCATCGACTTCGTTGTTTTCTTCTCCGATCCCCTGACTGCCCAGCCCCACGATCCCGACGTGAAGGCGCTTCTTCGTATCGCCCAGGTCTACGACATCCCGATCGCAAACAATAAGGCAACGGCAGATTTCATGATCTCCTCCCCGCTTATGAACGAGACATATGACCACCGGGTCATCAATTTCCATGAGGCGATCGCGGACAGGGCGAAGACGCTGTAAGATTATTGATTTCAACCAGGCGGCACAGATATCAGAAAAAGCAGAAAAACATTCAATGTGGATGTTCTTCTGCTTTTCTTGCTTGCCAGTATTTAAATATACACAGATCTAAGAAATAATTCTATATTTGTAACTGTTCAGTACCTTCACAGTTACATGCAAAAATCCATTCCAAATCGGCTACGCCGATGGGATTTTTGCCTTTTAGCCTAGGTTTTCTTACGGTCAGCGCAGCAAGTGCGCAGACCTACTGAACAGTTACCTATATTTTTCTTATTTTTAAACCTCTAAACCATCAAGTGAGCTCTCCGCTGTTGATCACTGCTTCCAGTTCTTTCAGCCGGCTCTCCCCGTACACTTTCAGTCCATACCCGGCAAGCAGGGCCGCAGTCTTTCCCATTCCCTCGCGGAGTTTATGGGAAAAGGTTCCGTCATAGATGCCGTTTGAGCCGCATGACGGGCTTCTTTCTTTTAAAATCGCGATGGTGCAGTCATATTTTTTCGCCTCCCGGAGCGCGAAGTCGGCGCCGAGGAGGAATTCTGCCGTGACGTCCTCGCCTTCCGTGTTCATGACCGCCTCGTCCGGCATATGGATCTCGGAGGCCGCCCGCGGGGTCGGAAGTCCGCCCGCCTGTTCCGGGCAGACCGGATGGAACTTTGCCTTTCCTTCCATTTTTTTCATAAAATTGAGCACATCCTGATTGCGGTTGTTCGAGCCGTCCCACTTGCAGTTTTCGCCGATGAGACAGGCACTGATCAATATCTGAAGCATAATTCTCCCTCTTTCAATGCACGCCGGACAGAGTTCCAGGCTCCTGCATCAACACATTCTGCTGCTCAGATGGCAGGAATCATCACACAGGTTTCTTATTTCTCTCAATCCGGCTGTATGATAAAAGCAGGATCGTCCCACACTTTTTCATGCGGAAGCGATCCTGCTTTCTTTCTATCCTTTCATAAGATCACGCTGCGTCTTCGTGATCCTATCTTCGTACGTTTCCGCGCAGATGGTGATCAATGATTACATCTGGCTCTTCTTGCTGATCATTGCTCTCTTTCTGAGGGTCGGATCAAGGATCTTCTTTCTGATACGAAGGCTTGTCGGTGTGATCTCAAGAAGCTCGTCCGTATCGATGAAATCCAGACACTGCTCCAGGCTCATAATCTTCGGCGGAACAAGCTTTAATGCCTCGTCGGCGCTGGAGGAACGTGTATTTGTTAACTTCTTTGTCTTGCAGACGTTGATCTCGATATCCTCCGCCTTCGGGCTCTGTCCGACGATCATACCGGAGTAAACCTTTACGCCCGGTCCGATGAACAGGGTACCTCTCTCCTGGGCGTTGAACAGACCGTAGGTGATGGACTCACCGGCCTCGAACGCGATCAGGGAGCCTGTCTTTCTGTAGCTTAGCTCACCCTTGAACGGAGCGTATCCGTCAAAGCTTGTGTTCAAGATACCGTTACCCTTTGTATCTGTCATGAACTCACCGCGGTAACCGATGAGACCTCTGGACGGGATGGAGAACTCAAGTCTTGTGTAGCCGCCGTTTGTCGGACTCATTCCCTGAAGTTCACCCTTTCTGCTTGTAAGCTTCTGGATGACAGCTCCGGTAAACTCATCCGGAACATCAACGTAAGCGAGCTCCATCGGCTCTAACTTTCTGTTTCTCTCGTCGTATTTGTAGATAACCTCTGCCTTGCTGACTGCGAACTCAAAACCCTCACGGCGCATATTCTCGATCAGGACGGACAGGTGAAGCTCACCACGGCCGGATACCTTGAAGCAGTCTGCGGACTCTGTCTCTTCTACACGGAGGCTGACATCCGTGTTTAATTCACGGAACAGGCGATCGCGGAGGTGACGGGAAGTGATGAACTTACCTTCCTGGCCTGCCAGCGGGCTGTCGTTTACCATGAAGTTCATGGAGATCGTCGGCTCGGAGATCTTCTGGAACGGAATCGCCTCCGGCTTCTCCGGGGAGCAGAGGGTATCACCGATATGGATATCCGGGATACCGGAGATCGCTACGATCTCACCGATGGTCGCGTTCTGTACTTCGACTCTCTTTAAGCCGTCGAATACATAGAGCTTACCGATCTTAACCTTCTTCATCTTGTCCGGATCATGATGGTTTACGATCACGCAGTCCTGATTTAACTTTAAGGAACCGCTGTCGATCTTACCGATACCGATACGGCCTACGAACTCGTTGTAGTCGATGGTGCTGATAAGGACCTGGGTCTCAGCCTCCGGATCACCTTCCGGCTCCGGGATATAGTTGATAATGGTCTCGAATAACGGGCTCATATCCACTTCAGGATCATCTAATTCTTTCTTTGCGAAGCCTGCACGGGCAGACGCGTAAACGAACGGGCAGTCAAGCTGCTCATCAGATGCGTCGAGATCCATGAATAATTCAAGAGTCTCGTCGATCACTGCTTCCGGTCTTGCCTCCGGGCGGTCGATCTTATTGATGCAGACGATAACTCTTAAGTCAAGGTCAAGTGCTTTCTGGAGAACGAACTTCGTCTGCGGCATCGGTCCCTCGAATGCGTCGACAACAAGGACAACACCGTCTACCATCTTAAGGACACGCTCAACCTCGCCGCCAAAGTCCGCATGACCTGGGGTGTCGATGATGTTGATCTTCACACCCTTGTAGAATACGGCTGTATTCTTGGAGAGGATGGTGATTCCTCTTTCTCTCTCGATGTCATTGGAGTCCATGACACGCTCTTCTACTTCCTGGTTTGCACGGAATACGCCGCTCTGCTTTAATAACTGGTCTACCAGGGTCGTTTTACCATGGTCAACGTGGGCGATGATCGCAATATTTCTGATATCTTCGCGTTTGATCTTCATAATCAATCCTCTTTCTTCATCTATAACTGTCCTCTCACCGATCATTTCCCGACCCGTTTTGCACAGTCATCTTACATTGTATACACTACATTTCCTAATTTTTGCATTACCGACTCAAAATTATAGCATTCATGAAATCAAAATGCAATATATAATCTTTCAAAATTCGGGGCAGATCTGCCTTTTCTGTGTGTTTTTTTCTGTCCAATCGGCAGTTAGTTTTCTCTCACCCATTCGAAATGTCAGAACCCCCGTTTATACTGGCTTGCTGCGGCATTCAAGGATCAGCCTGATATCCCCTTCAAGACATAACTTCTGTATGTGCAGACTGATGCCCCGGCCGGCAGTTAAAACAGAATCACTTCCTTATTAAGTGTGCCGTACCACACCTCATCGCCCTTCCCGATCTTCGCGCCGCCGCTGGTCCCCTCGGTGATCTTCTTTTCCAGGACATCGTACTCTGCCACCGGGACGAGAACGGAAAACTCCACCTTATCCGTGTACACGCTGTCTAACACCGTCATGTTTTCCTGTCCCAAAATGTACTGGATCTTTCCGACACCTGTGTAGTCCGTCACGATCTTCATCTCAAAGGCGCGCTTCTTCTCGACGATCTCGGAAGCCGCAAGTCCCTCCTTCACAGCGCCGGAATAAGCCCGCACAAGACCGCCTGTTCCAAGCAGGGTCCCGCCGAAATATCTCGTCACGACGACACAGACGTTGTGGACATCCTCGCCTAAAAGCACGTCAAGCATCGGCCGTCCCGCCGTCTGGGCCGGTTCCCCGTCATCGCTGCATCTTGTGAGCTCGTGGTTCATGCCGATGGTAAAGGCCTGGCAGTTGTGGCGGGCGTCCCAGTATTTCTTTTTGATCTCGGCGATAAACGCCGCTGCCTCCTCCTCGGACTCCACCGATTTCAGGTTCGCGATAAAGCGGGATTTCTTCACTTCGATCTCCGCTGTGCCGCCTTTGTATAAAATTTTCACGCTGTCAAGAGCCATATCTTCTCTCCTTCATATCCCGTCCAAACCTGCTGTCCGTCCCGTATATTTTTCCGTTATTTCCGGTTTCCGGGCAGAACCGGACAGGCAACCCTCATAATTCCGCATTGCGGAAAGATATCCCTGTCATTCATATTTTTGTCATGTCTTTGACGATTCCGACCACAAAATGTAATTTTTCCTTCATATTTTCCCACTTTGCGGTCAAAAATATCATAATACAAACCAAACTTTTCCACAATAACTATTTATAAATGAATGAAACTTTGCTATAATTAGGGAATGATAAAGGAGGCATCCTGAATGAATTATGGAAAAAACGAGGTGGAAAAGACACTCCGCAAGACAAATTCCAGATCACAGAAGATCACCTCACATCTGGTGCTTCTTCTCACAAAGATCATCCTGATCCTGGTTCTGTTTGCAGCGGTGCTTGGAATCAGCTTCGGCTACGGAATCTTCAAGGGCGTTATCGACGCAGCCCCGGAGATCGATGTAGCGAGCATCGAGCCAAGCGGTTATGCCACCATGGTCTATGACAGTAAGGGAAACCTCACGGAAACGCTCGTAAAATCAGGAGCGAACCGTCTTGAGGCATCCTACGAGGAACTTCCCCAGTGCCTGATCGACGCTTTCGTCGCGATTGAGGATTCCAGGTTCTGGTCCCACAAAGGCGTTGATGTCCGTTCCATGGTCCGTGCGGCCGTCGGAATCATTACCGGTGACTCCAGTGCCGGCGGCGGAAGTACCCTGACCCAGCAGCTCATTAAAAACAATATCTTTGAAGGCGGCAATGAGGACACCTTCGGGGAGAAGCTTGAGCGAAAGATCCAGGAGCAGTATCTGGCGATCCAGTTAGAGAAGATCATGGATAAAAAGATCATCCTCAAAAACTACTTAAATACCATCAACCTCGGAAACAACACTCTGGGCGTAAAGGCGGCGGCTCTCCGTTACTTTGATAAGGATGTTTCGGACCTTACACTCTCCGAAGCGACCGTCATCGCCGGAATCACCCAGAACCCGTCGAGATTCAACCCGCTCTCCGAGAACGGAAGAAAACGCAACGAAGAAAAGCGCCGCGTGATCCTCCAGTACATGTACGAGCAGGGAAAGATCACGAAGGAAGAGCAGGAGGAGGCTCTTGCCGATGACGTTTACTCCCGGATCAAAAACGTGGATATCGTCACAAAAGAGACCCAGACGCCGTACTCCTACTTTACCGACGAGCTGATCGATCAGGTATTAAAAGCCCTGCAGGACAAGAAAGGCTACACGGAGACGCAGGCCTACAATCTCCTCTTCTCCGGCGGTCTTGAGATCCACACCACCCAGGATCCGGATATCCAGTCCGTGGTGGATGAAGAGATCAGCAGACCGGAAAACTACGACGTTGTCTACTACTCGATCGACTACCGTCTGTCGATCCAGCATCCGGACCAGACAACAACGAACTATTCCGATGAGACATTAAAAACATATTTCCGCAAGGAACTCGGCGAGACAAACTTCGACGGTCTCTTCTCCTCAAAGGAGAAGGCGGATAAGGCCATCGCGAAATACAAAGCTGCAGTGACAAAAGACGGGGATACGGTTCTCGGCGAATCTGTCCACTATGTACTTCAGCCTCAGGCGTCCTTCGTCCTCATCGACCAGTCCAGCGGCTATGTGAAGGCGCTCAGCGGCGGCCGCGGCCAGAAAGAGGTCAGCCGTTCCTTAAACCGTGCCACAAACACCCTGCGCCAGCCTGGTTCCACCTTCAAGGTCATCACATCCTTCGCCCCGGCGATCGATACCTGCGGCGCTACCCTGGGAAGTGTCTACTACGACGGCCCGTACACCATGGGCACAAAGACGTTCCGGAACTGGTACAGTAGCAAGGGCTACATGGGCTACAGCACGATCCGTGACGGTATCGTCTACTCCATGAACATTGTTGCCGTCCGCTGCATGATCGAGACTGTGACACCGCAGCTCGGCGTGGAATACGCGAGAAACTTAGGGATCACTTCCTTAACAGATACGGACTACAACGCTTCCACCGCTCTCGGCGGTATCACAAAGGGCGTTTCAAACCTGGAGCTCACCAATGCCTTTGCGGCCATCGCAAACGGCGGTATCTACACGAAACCAGTGTTCTTCACCCAGATCCTGGACCACAACGGAAAAGTGCTTCTGGAAAATGCGCCGGAGACAAAGCGTGTACTTAAGGACTCCACCGCATTCCTTCTCACGGACGCGATGTCCCAGTCCATGGAAAGCAGCCGCATGTTCGCGTCCTCCGGAGTCAGCTTGAACTCCACAAGTGCCGTGGCAAATATTCCGGGAATGTCCAACGCCGGTAAGTCCGGTACCACAACAAACAATAACGATATCTGGTTTGTCGGATTTACCCCGTACTACACGGCGGGAATCTGGTCCGGATGTGACGATAACCAGAAGATCTCAGCCATCGGAAGCAGTACTTCCTACCACAAGAAGATCTGGAAAGCGATCATGACAAAGATCCATGAGGGGCTTGCGGACACCGGTTTCCCGGTTCCGTCCTCCGTCACAACTGCCCAGATCTGCCGGAAATCCGGAAAGCTTGCGATCCCTGGTGTCTGCGAGAATGATCCAAGAGGAAACGCCGTTTACACCGAGTACTTCGCAAAGGGAACTGTTCCAACAGAGGTCTGCGACCATCATGTACAGCTGACCGTGTGCAGCGAATCCGGCGAACTTGCAACGGAATACTGCCCGGAGAAGAATACAAGGACCTTCATGGTGATTCCGGACGGCGAATCCGGCGGAACAGATGATTCTAAGTACCGTTCTCCTGGAACCTGCACGATCCACAGCTCGACCTCCGTTGTTCTTCCGAGCGAAGAAGACACTGAGAACATGGGTTCCACAAAGGTCGAGACTGTTCCGGAAACCGTTCCGGAGACCACAAAAGCAGCGCCGAAATCGCCGCTTGACCAGGTATATATTCCTGTGGGACCTGGATATAACTAATCCTAAGTAAAGCAATACGCCGGATAGATTGAGTTCTATCTGGCGTATTGTTATAGAATTTTAGTAACTGTTCAGTAGGTCTGCGCACTTGCTGCGCTGACCGTAAGAAAACCTAGGCTAAAAGGCAAAAATCCCATCGGCGTAGCCGATTTGGAATGGATTTTTGCATGTAACTGTGAAGGTACTGAACAGTTACGAATTTTATAAGATTCCAGACACTGCCTGCGGCGAATTTATAGTCGATAAAATTCTCTGTTGATTCGCAAATAGTAGTAAGCTGCAAAGCACCGCTCAGAAAGTTATACTTCTGAAAAATCCCCCAGCTTTAATACCGGGGGACTCTCTCTATTTACATCATGGCTTTTGTAAATACGACCTTTATTCCGCTTTTCTTTTCTTCATCTCTTCGATCATCACCGGAAGAATCTTTGTGACATCCCCGACGATTCCCGCATCTGCCACATCAAAGATGGACGCATCCTCATCCTTATTGATGGCTACGATATAGCCGGAACCGATCATGCCGGATACATGCTGGGTGGCTCCGGAGATTCCGCATGCGATGTAGAGCTTCGGAGCGACGATCTTGCCGGACTGCCCGACCTGGTGGGCTCTGGATACCCAGCCTTCCTCGATTGCAGGTCTGGTGGCTCCCACAACGCCTCCCATAACCTCCGCGAGTTCTTCCACAAGGGCAAAATTCTCCTTGCTGCCCATTCCTCTTCCGCCGGATACGATGATCTGTGCTTCCTCGAGGTTGACGGTCTCTGCGATCTCTTTTACTGTCTCAACGACCTTTGTGCGGACTGTGTCTGCGGAGGCGTCCTCAGCGATGACTTCGCCGGTTCTGCTCTCGTCTAATTTTTTTGCGAAAGAACCGGAACGTACGGTCGCAACATGCGGAAGGTTCTCTCCCATCTTCATGTCATTCAGTACATTTCCGTTGTAAGAAAGGGATGTGTAAACGCCGTCTGCAGTGATCCCTGTCACATCTGTCACACAGCCGGACTCAAAGACTGCGGAGACTGCCGGGGCGATCATCTTTCCCTCCGGGGTTCCTGCCATATAGACTGCCTTCGGCTGATATTTCTCCGCAAGTTTTACGAGGATCTGTGCCTTCTCCTCAGCCGGAAGTCCTTCCTCACCTGCCACAAGGACCTTGGAAGCTCCTGCTGTGATCACGGTCTTTGTATCAGTGTCCTTTCCAAATACAACAGCGATCACTTCCGCGCCGTTTGCCTTTGCAAGCTCTGCGGCCTTGCTGACTGTCTCAAGTGCTGCACCGACCGGTGCACCGTCTGCGCTCTGGGCGTAGACCATGATATTCTTTCCATCTGTATATTTCATCGTCTCAATTTCCTTCCATGCTTAATTCCGGCTGACATTCACGTTTTGTGCGGGCCAAAGCCGGTTCTGCCGATCCAGCATTTATCAGATTGCTTTTGCTTCGCTCATCATGGCGAGCGCCTGGCTTACCGCCTCCGCCGGATCTTCTGCCTTGATCTTCACACCTGCGGCTCTCTTTGCCGGTGCGTAGACCCTGAGGACCTCGACCTGTGCAGCTCCTGCCTCTTCTGCAGCGAGCTCCTCGATCGGTTTCTTTCTCGCTGCCATCTTGCTCTTGATCGTCGGATAGCGCGGGTCATACTCCGGCTTATTGACAGCCACAACGCACGGAAGCCCTGACTCGATCATGCAGTAACCTTCCTCCGTCTCCTGCTTTACTGTCACTTTTCCCTCTCCTGCTGTGATATCAACGGCATCTGCTGTTACCGGAGCGGAAAGCTCCTTCGCCAGGATCGTTCCCACCTGTCCGGAAGCGAAATCTGTGGTCTCTTTGCCGCAGAACACGATGTCAAATTTCTTTCCTGTCTTCTCCTCGATGGCTTCCTTCGCAGCCTTCAGTTCCTTTGCGATGATCTCCGGATCAGCGCTCTGGTAAGCGTCATTTGCCGAAAGGTACGCGTAATCAGCGCCCACTGCCAGACAGTTCTTTAAGGAGTTCTTAACGCTCTCATCGCCGATGGAAAGAACGGTCACCTCTCCTCCTGCTGCCTCTTTTAAGCGGACTGCCATCTCCAGCGCATATGTATCAAATGCGTTTACTACCGGTGTCACACCGTCAAGAGCCGGTGCCCCTGTCTTCGGATCCAGGGAGATCTCAACGGAATCGTCCGGAACCTGTTTTACACATACTAAAATTTCCATGTTTTCCTCCAAAATTCATCCGGTTCCGGCAGAACCAGTTCTTCACGGATACTGCCGGACCGGTGTAATATCTCGAAATTTGGCGGCTTTCACAGCCGTTTCTCCGCCATTCATTTGCCTTTACGCGCAAATTGCTTTTACTTTCCTATCACGCTGTTTGCCACAACAATTCTCTGTACCTCATTGGTTCCCTCAAAGATCTGGAAGATCTTCGCATCTCTAAGAAGCTTCTCGACCGGGTACTCTCTGCTGTAGCCGTAACCTCCGAACATCTGGATCGCCTCAGAAGCAACCTCCATTGCGATATCGGACGCATAGCATTTCGCGATAGCGGATTCCTTCGTGTACGGAAGTCCCATATCCATCTTTGTTAAAGCATGGGCAACCATCTGACGGGCCGTCTCTGTCTTGATCTCCATGTCGGCTACCTTGAACTGTAATGCCTGGTTCTTGATGATCGGTTTGCCGAACTGGATCCTCTCCTTGCCGTATGCGACTGCCTCGTTGATGCCTCTCTGGGCGATACCTGTGGCAACGCAGCCCATCCATGCGCGGGCCTGGTCGAGAGTCTTCATAGCAATTCCGAAGCCCTTTCCTTCCTCTCCGATGAGGTTCGCTGCCGGGATCCTGCAGTCCTCGAATACAACGTCACAGGTATTGGAGGTACGGATACCCATCTTGTTCTCCTCATGTCCTGTGGAGAGACCCGGAGTTCCGGCATCTACCAGGAACATGGAGATTCCCTTTACCCCTTTGGATTTATCGGTCATGGCTGTCACGCAGTAGAAGGAAGCAATACCGCCGTTCGTGATGAAGCATTTTCTGCCGTTTAATACATACTCATCTCCGTCTTTCACCGCTGTGGTCTTGCCTGCGCTGGCATCGGAGCCTGCGCCCGGCTCTGTCAGACAGAACGCACCGAAGCCTCCGTCGAGGATCAGGTCGCAGACATGCTGCTTCTGCTCGTCGGTGCCCGCGATGAGGACCGGCTTCATGCCGAGCCCACTGGCGGAGATCGTTGTGGCAAAGCCTGCGTCCGCGATCGCCATCTGCTCGATGAGGGCAGCTACATCCACACGGGAAAGGCCCGGGCCGCCGAACTCTTCCGGAACCTCGAGAGCCTGATAGCCCTGCTCGATCGCTTTATCATAAATTGCCTTCGGCCATTCGCCGGAAACATCGTATTCCTTGCACTGCTCTGCAACTTCTTTGTCACAGAAATTTTTAACGTCCTGCAGGAGATCCTGCGCCTCTTCAGAAATTAAGTATGCCATAATGAAATTCCTTTGCTGCTATGTCTTCTGCGGCCGCCCTGGAAAATATGCGGGCTTGCCGGACAGCAGCTTTCCTTTCTTTTTTATTTGCGCCGGCCGGTTCACGGGGGAGATTGCCGGCCGGCAGACAGTATCAACAAATATATTGGTGTACGGCAGCCGTCTCACAGGGAGGAAAAGGACTGCTGCCGGGGCTAAACAGAATACTTTACGCCTCTTCCTTCGGATCATAGCAGATCTTGCCCGGGTTTAAGATCATCTTCGGGTCGAAGGTCTCCTTGATGCCGCGCATCAGGCGCATGTTCACCGGACCTGCGAACTCTGCAAGATAGCCTTTCTTTCCAAAGCCGATTCCGTGCTCACCGGAGATCAGACCGCCCAGCTCTGCTGCCTTCCTGTAGATGTCTGCCATGAACTCGGAAACCTGTTTCTTGAAAGTCTCCTCGTCCATATCGTTCGCGCATGTATAGATATGTAAGTTACCGTCACCCGCATGTCCGAAGCTCTTGACCTCGAAGTCATATTTCTCGGACGCGCCCTTGACGTATGTCAGGTATTTCGCGATCTGGTTGACCGGAACGACGACGTCGCACTCATCGAGAAGCTTTGTCTCCGCCTCGATGGCCTCAAGGAAGGAGCTTCTCGCTGCCCATGCGTCTTTCTTCTTCGCCGGGGTATCAGCAACGAGAACATCCACAGCGCCCGCGTCGAGAACAACCTCAGCCGCCTGCTCTGTGAGCTCCTCCAGCTGTTCCATGTTGTCGCCGTCGAATGTCACAAGAAGGTAAGCGCCGATGTCAACACCCTCGACCTGCTTCGGGAATACGCTCTTTCCAAGGTAGCGCTCGGAAGCGAGAACGATCTCTTTCTCCATGAATTCCAGTGCCTGCGGCTGGAAGTGGTTCATGAAGAATTTCGGAACCGTCGCAATACAGTCTTCCAGGTTCTCATACGGGATGATCAGGCTGATGGTCTCCTTCGGTGCCGGGATGAGCTTTAAGGTGAGCTCTGTGATGATACCTAAGGTTCCCTCGGAACCGATCATTAAGTTTAACAGGCTGTAGCCGGTGCTTGTTTTTGAGACGGTAGCGCCCAGCTTTACGATCTCACCGGTCGGAAGGACAACGGTCATGGCGCGCACATAATCTCTTGTGCATCCATATTTGACGGCGCGCATGCCGCCTGCGTTCGTGGAAACATTTCCGCCGAGAGTCGCAAACTTTTCACCCGGATCCGGCGGATATAAGAGACCCTGCTTCTGTGCGTCCTCAGCGAGGTCATTTAACAGAACGCCCGGCTCCACGCGGACTACGAAGTTCTCGAGATCATAGCCAAGGATCTTATTCATCTTGCTCATGTCGATCATGACCCCGCCATCTACAGCTACTGCCGCGCCGGTAAGACCGGTTCCTGCTCCTCTCGGGATCACCGGGAGGGAGTTCTCATAACAAACCTTCACGATAGCCGCGATGTCCTCTGTGGTTGTCGCCTCGATCACGACCTCCGGCGCGCCCTTTCCGTAGATCGGCATCTCGTCGTGGAAATAGTCACTGTTGATCTCTTCGCCTGCGTATACTTTTCCCGGAACGATCGCTTTGAACTGTTCCAGGATCTCAGGCGTTACCTCATTATACTTCTTTGCCATGTTTGCTTTCTCCTCTTCTCATATATTGCCGCCACCCATATGACACATGTGCGGTTTTGTGGAATGCAATTGATTCTCTTTAATATTGGTAGTACCAATTATGATATATTTTAAACACCATGCACATTTGTTTGTTTATTGCGCACAATGTTGATTGTTTTCTCTTTATTGGTAGAACCAATTCGTTCTAAAAAATAACTGCTATCAATAAGCAGTGTATTTTTTCCAATACAAGGATATCGCTGTCCCGGATTTTTGTCAAGACTTTTTGTTTTTCTTTGCGCAAATTTCGCACAGATTGTCTGATTTTTGTCAGGCTTGTTAGAATTATATCATAGTCATGGTTCCCGCTCTTTTCCCTGACTCTCAAAGCACTGGCTTATCGAAATAATCAGTCGGAACTCTGTCATGATTTTTATAAGTACTGGTAAATATAGTGGAAATGCAGCTTCAGTCCCTCTCTCGCCTTCTCGATATTTCCCTCCGCGAAACCTTCTGCCAGTGTCCTGTGGGCGCGGCTTAAGAACTGCTCGCTGTGCATGCCCTCGATGATCTTTCCACGCATCTTCGGGATATACTCGTCCATGATCTTGTTGAGGGCCTTATAGTTTGCCAGCATACAGAAGTTTCCGGATGCCTCGATGAGAAGGTAGTGGATCGCCTTATCCCAGCGGACACGCTCCTCCTCCGTCTCCGCCCGCTCCAGATTGTCGAGATAGGACATCATCTTCTGGCGCTGCTCCTCCGTCGCCTGTTTCACCCCTGTCTCAACGGCCCCCCACTCCAGGGTAGAACGGAATTCCGTGATCTTATCCACGTCGATCTTCTTTAAAATATACATGAACGACAACATCTCCGCCAGGATCTCGTCAAAATTTCCGGAGACATAGTTTCCCGCACCCTGCTGGCTCTCCAGAACTCCCATGTTTTCCAGGATCCGGAGTCCCTCTCTCGCGGAATTCCGGCTGATCTCCAGCTTCTGGGCAAGTTCCCGCTCCGGGAGAAGCTTCTCACCCGCCTGGATCTCCCCGCTTCCGATTCCATGTTTTACATATTCAATGACTTTCTCGTAGGATTTCTCCATTTTTGATTCAGCAGTCCTTTCTTTTAACCAGAACTCCTGTACTTTCTACCCTGTTAGACTGATACACCGTTCAAACAGATCCAGCATCTCTCAGCAGACCGTACATTCATTCAAATAGAAAAGCACAGCCGCTGCCCCTTGAAACAGAGCTGACGTTCCATCTCCGCATCCATAACAAACTGCAGTCCGGCTGTGTTCTTAAATGTCTTTTTTGTGCGGAATCTTTTCCATAAGATTCCTGCTATTCTTCCATCGCCTTTTTGATCGCCTCAAAGAGCTCATCATACGTCTCGAACGCTGTGATCTCCGGATGATCTTTCTTGATCTGCTCCGTGCTGCGGAACAGGAATCCCGCCTTGCTCGCCTCTATCATTCCGAGATCATTGTAGCTGTCCCCGCTGGCGATCGTCTCAAAGCCGATGGACTGAAGTGCCTTCACCGTCGTATACTTGGACTTCTCGATCCGCATCTTAAATCCCGTGATCTCCCCGTCCGGAGCGACCTCCAGGGAATTGCAGAAGATCGTCGGCCAGCCAAGCTTCTTCATCAGGGGCTTCGCAAACTGCGTAAACGTATCACTGATAATGATGACCTGACCAAGCTCACGAAGCTTATCCAGGAACTCCTTCGCGCCCGGAAGCGGATCGATCTTCTCGATGGTCTCCTGAATCTCCTTCAGCCCCAGTCCATGTTCCTTCAGGATCCCGATTCTCCAGCGCATCAGCTTATCATAATCCGGCTCGTCCCTCGTCGTCCTCTTAAGCTCCGGGATCCCGCTGGCCTCCGCAAACGCGATCCAGATCTCCGGCACTAAAACTCCCTCTAAGTCAAGGCATGTGATATACATAGCTGTTTTCTCCTCATTCCCGTGCTTTATTGTCATAATGAAAATATTATAACATTATCATCCAGAAAAATCTATAACCGCTTTACCCGCCCATAAAAATATGCTGCCCGCTGAATCTCCCAGCCAGACAGCATATCATTAAATTTATAGTCTTTTCAAAAAATATTCCCGCCGATTATTTCGCCGTCTCTCCCTTTAAATACTCATACATCACCCGCGCCCCATCACAGATACTCGTAATCTCCGCATGCTCCGACGGATTGTGTGACACACCGCCCCGGCACGGAATAAATACCATACCGGAATCACAAATCTCCGCAAAAGACATGGCATCATGCCCCGCACCGCTCGGCATTCTCCGGCTGGAGATTCCAAGCCGCTTCGCCGCCTGCTCCAGACCGTCTTCCACTGACTCACTCATACTGATCGGAGGAATGCTGTTGATTTTCTCCGCCACATACTCAACGCCGCGCTTCTTGCAGCTCTCCCGCACCGCGGCCTTAAACGCCCGCTCCATACGGTCCAGACTGTCCTGATCAATGCCACGCATGTCCACACCAAGCTCCACCCGTCCCGGTATGACGTTCAGAACATTCGGATGGTTCTGAACCACGCCCACCGTCGCCACCGACTCGTACGCAGATTCCCACTTTCCGATCTTCTCCATCTCCAGAATGATCTCCGCAGCCGCACAGAGCGCGTCACTCCTCATATCCATCGGCGTAGCGCCAGAATGCTCTGCCATACCACGAAGATACACCCGATACCTCACCGGCCCCGCGATCGTTCCGACAATACCGACCTGCGTCTTACATTCCTCAAGCACCTTTCCCTGCTCAATATGTAACTCCAGATATCTCCGAAGTCCCGATATCTTCTTCGGATGAAGCGTCAACCCCCGGTGCTCAAAAATACTCTCCAAAGACTCCCCGTCCTTCGACATCAGATGTCCGATATCCTGCTTATAGACCTCATGCGTGATCAGTCCACTACCGATCGTACAGCACCCAAAATTACTGGACTCCTCACACCGGAACGCCCCGACCCGAAGCGGGATCCTGATTCCATCCTCCTTCGCCCAGCGCATCACCATAAGCCCGGCCATCACACCAGCCACTCCGTCATATCGGCCACCCTCAATAACAGAATCCAGATGTGAGCCAATCAACGTATATCCGGTCTCGTCCGTATTTGCCGCATAAGTATTTCCAACCTCGTCCGTATCAATCTTTGCTCCGAGTTCCCCTGCGAGTTCCTTGAAGGCTTCGTGCATCGCGTCCTCCGTCTCCGAATACCCAAGCCTCGTCACGCCGCCCTGCGGTGTACTTCCGATCTCATAAAACCTCTGAAATAACCTTTCACAATACTGAATATCCGCGTCCCGATGTTCCATGACCAGTACCTCCTGAGTTCTTTGAATACTTTCCTCCCATTTTCTCTATTGCCATTGTTTTCTCTCAATACATGGATATTTCTGATAACATTATCATACCATTAAAAGTCTCAGAATTCTACACTTTTTCATTCTCTCATCACTCCTTCATCCCCGGCCTGAAGATAATCGCACCCAGATATCCAAACACCAACGCCCCACTGATCCCCACAGCACTGGCTGTAAATCCCCCTTTAAAGATTCCAAGCACTCCATCCTCTGCCATCGCCTTCACAACCCCTTTCCAAAGTGTATTTCCAAATCCAAGCAGCGGCACAGTCGCTCCTGCCCCGGCCCACTCGGCAAACGGCTCATACACTCCCAAAAATCCAAGGACACTCCCGCTGACCACTAACAGCACCATGATCCTCCCCGGCATCATCTTTGTCTTATCCATCAGGATCTGCACCAGCATGCAGATCAGACCACCCACAAGAAAAGCTCTGATATATTCCATAGCCACACTCACTCCACTTCTCATTCCTAAGATTTATATTTTCACACTCTGTATGATCCACGTCCGTCTTCCCTTAACATTTTTCCAACAGATTGTTCCTCCTTCGAAAATCCCCGGCTAAGTTCTTACAGAAAATCCGGCGTCTCCAGCACCACCCCATGCGCGATCCCCGGCACACTCTTCCCCTCATTAAAGCTCACCGTAGAAAGCAGAGCCCCCGTCGGCAGAAACAGCACCCTTTTCCACTCCCCATTCCTGATCTTCGGCAAAACAAACCCGCAAAGCACCGCCGCTGAACACCCACATCCGCTTCCCCCGGCATGGGTATCCTGCTCCTCCGGCGAAAACATCTCGATCCCGCAGTCCATATATCTGCTCTCGATCCGGTATCCTGCCTTCATAAGATAATCCAGCAGAAGTCTCCGTCCCACTGTCCCCAGATCCCCGGTGATGATCTTATCATAATGTGTCTCGTCCACCCCGAGATCCCTGAAATTTTGCAGGATCGTATCAAGCGCCGCCATCGCCATCGCAGCCCCCATATTCATGGAGTCATGAAAATCCATATCCACAATTTTTCCCGTCGTCACCGCCGTGATCTTCGCAAGCGGCGCTTCCTTCCCCCGGCAATCCCCGGAGGACACGATCACCGCTCCGCACCCAGTCACCGTCCATGTAGCCGAATACGGCCTCTGATTCCCATATTCCAACGGAAAACGGAACTGCTTCTCCGCCGAAGCGAAATGGCTGGAAGCGCCTACAAGAACATGATCCGCAAATCCACCCTCCACGCACATGGCGCCCAGCCCCAGACCTTCCCCCATGGTGGAGCATGCTCCGTAAAGCCCGAACATTGGGATCTCCAGATTTATATTTCCAAAAGAAGTGGCGATGAGCTGTGCCAGAAGATCCCCCGCAAACGAATACCTGATTTCTTCCTTCGAAAGCCCGCTCTTCTCGATCACAAGACCTGCAGTCCTGCTCTGAAGCTCACTCTCCGCCTCCTCCCAGTTTTTCTTTCCCAGCATGGGATCCAGCTCCACCCGGTCAAAAAAAACGCCAAGAGGCCCGTCTCCTTCCTTCTTTCCCACCGTCGACGCAGCCGCCATGATCAGCGGCGGATTTTCAAACACCACACTGGCACGCCCGCGCTGCTTTCTTAACGTTCCTGTTTTCTCATCCATTTTTCTATCCACTCCCATCTTTATTTTGGTCTCAATTCACCTATCAGTTACATCCATACATATCGTACTTTTTGAACAAAAACGACTCCAATCGTACTAAATAAATATACCTTAACACTCCAGTACCCCGTGCAGTCATTCGCAACAGGCTTCATCCTCACATAGGTACACCAAAATAAGGTCTCCATGCAAATAGAATCCCCAAAACAAACAAAAAGATGCAGGAATCCGAAGTCCACCTCGAATTTCCGCATCTTTTCCCACGACACACATTCTATAAATTTTTCACTCACATCGCCTGAAGCAGCCCCAAAATCACCGAGTACACCGCCTCATTCTTTTTCACCACAAATGCCAGCTCCTCCTTTGCCTGGTTCAGCCGGTGAAACAGCCGCCTTACACTCCGGTTCCCAGACCGCAGATATCCCGTCTCATCATAAAAATATCTCTCATCCAGCAAAACGACAAGCCGCTCCACATCCTCGCTGCTCCCGGCATTCTCCTCAAAATACCGATATCCCAGCGCCAGATACCCTTTTAAAAGCTTCTCTGCTTCCTCCTCATCATTCCCGTACCCAGCCGAGACATGGGGATACGTCCGTCTCCCCTTTCCTCTGGTCAGGCGCATCATATTCTGGATAAAAACAGACAGCTCTGCGTTCGTCCGGATCCGGTTCGTCATCCGGAATGTCTGCACACCCGGCACAGATTTCCACACCATCTCAGCGCTCTCCCCCAGCTCATCCGGCGAGATCACATCCTCGCAGTCCCCGGAAAAGATCACCGGCCGCCGGGTACTGATCCCAGCCAGCAGCTCCCTCGCCCCAGGCTCAAGAAGATGTGCCTCATCCACCAGAACCGCGGAACACTCTTCCAGACCGCACTCCGCCCCAATTTCGGAATCTGGCAGATACTCCACCCGCCGGAGTCTCTCATGAAGCCGCTTCCAGTCCTTCTTGCTCTCCCCGCAGTGGATCATGCAGACCCTCTGCTTCCCGGAAAGCTTCATAGCGATATCGTAGAGCAGCAGCGTCTTTCCCGTCCCCGGAAGTCCCGTAAACCAGTACGCCCCGGTCCGCTCCGCCCGGATTTTCTTTAAGATCTGGCGTTCAATATCCCGCTGCTGGGCAGTCAGGAAATATTCCTTGTTCAGGAATCGCTCCGGCTCTGTGAGAGGCGAGATCAGATACAGTTCCGCCTGAAACAGCTCCTCCACATCGCCCTCATAGTCCTTTCCGCCATCCCTCAGATCCGCGCAAAGCTGTTCCCAGTCCGCGTCCACGATCCGGTCGTGGTTCGTAAGGCGGACAAGCCGGTTCTGGCTGCTGATATATGTATAGGACCGGATCGTCTTTCCCTGCACCGCGAGATAATATCGGTTCTGTATCAACTGTTTCCGCAGTGCCTCATCGGAGACTGCTCCGCTCTTCAGCTCCACATTCACGATCTGGTCCTCCCTGATCTGCAGAAGGTCAAACTCCTTTCCCAGTCTCGGAATCTGAAACGAGTAAAAGAACCAAAGCGCATACACCTCGTCCATATGCGTCTCCAATTCCCTCACAAAGGCCTTCATGCTGTCAAGCTCCCACTCCCGCATCTTCAAAAAGTACCCACGCCCCGACATCTGTCTCTCCAGCTTCTGGACGCAGGAAATATTCTGATTTCTTGTGAGCGTATAGATCGATACTGATTTCACGTTTTCCTCCGCTTATTCCATGCTGACGCTGTTCATATGCTACACAGCCGCCGCATCTTCTCTCTCCATTATACGTTCCTGCCGGTTCGTTTACAAGTATCTCCAGAAATACTTCACCATCCCCAGCACCCAGCTCGCAAGGATCCCGTAGAGGATCACCGGTCCCGCGATCGTAAAGATCTTGCAGCCGATCCCGAAGACATGGCCCTCCGCCTTGTACTCGATTGCCGGGGACACCACGGAATTCGCAAATCCTGTGATGGGAACCAGGGCTCCGGCTCCACCGAATTTTACGATCTTCTGGTACACATGAAACCCCGTCAGGATCACGCTGAGGCCGATGAGACTCAATGTCGTCCACGCCGCCGCGCTCTCTTTCTCGATCCCGAAGGACATGTAGACGGATGTGAATACCTGTCCCAGCATGCAGATCAGTCCGCCAACGAGAAACGCCCGCCAGAGGTTCTTCCAGGTGTTGTGAACCGGTGTCACCTGCTTCACATATTTTCCGTACTCTTTCTTATCGATCTCCATAAATTCCTCCATGTATACTTTCAAATTGAACGTTCGTGAGACTTGGCGCGTGATTCTGGTCAGCGAAGCTGACAGATTCCTATCAGAATCACTGCGCATCCTCGCGGAGCGTTTATCTCAGTCGGAGATCAGACTCCCACTGAGATAAATCATCCGAATCCCCGCAGAAAATACACTGCCGATCCAAATGCCTTTCCCGCAGCCACCGCCAGGATCACATACTGCAGCCCCACCGCCAGCCCGATCCGGCGGTTCAGGATCGGCAGTGCCTTTAGCGTTTCCGCCAAAGACATCACAAGGCATCCCACGAAGATTCCGACAGCCGTTCCGCACACCGCAAGCACAAACTTTCCCGGAAACGGAAATGCCACACTGTAGAGATCCGCCAGATTCCCCCATGTTCCCCCGAGGATCAGAAGCGTCTCATAGAGGAGCACATGCTCCGCCGTGTGGGTCACGCCGATAAGTCTCGGGAACACGCCGATGATAGCGAGGAAGGCAAAGATTCCGGCGGCGATCACTGCTCCGGCACTGAGGCCCGCGAAACCCAGGATCCCAAGCTTAAGATACATCGACCCTTGACTCCTTTCTCCCGCCATTTTTGATCAACGTCTTATTTAAGTTCTCCTCGTAGAGCCGCATCTCCACCTCTATGGGCGTAGGGTCCACCGTGATCTTCCAGGATGCGAAATGGTTGAAAAACAATAAAATCCCCAGGGCCAGTCCCACGGAGTAGGATGCCTCCAGGATCGTCGGCCCATCCGCCCGGGTCCCGATAATCATTTCATAGAGCTTCGCGAACACATCCGTCACGTTTGCGTCATTGTTGAATGTCATGATGGCAAACGCCGCCCCGAAAAACGCCACTGTGGACACCATGACCGTCTTCATCCACTCCCATACCAGACTCTTCTTTCCTTCCCGGTATGTGACCACGAAATCCGATTCCCCGAGATTGTCCACCTGGATATTCTGACCGGTTTTCTCGATCTTTTCCACGAGATCCATGACATTTCCCACAAATGCTGCCTCTTTTCCCTTCCCGGAAAACGAGGTAACTTTCACGGCTTTCACCTTCGCCTCCGCAGCCCTGTCGCTGCTGTGGACATCGGCGATCATTCCGAGGTACACTTCCGGCTCATAAACTTCCTTCACCTGGGGAAGCTTTAAGTAGATCGTCGTGCTGCTCATGCGCTCCACGGCTTTCTGTCCATATCCCCAATGGTCTTTAAAACCCCTGTGACAGTGCCTCGGCAGACTTCCATTTCCGTCCCCGGCACCATCACGAATGTCCCCGACTGCTCCGCTTTCTTTGCCGGGACCGCCACGAGAAAATACCAGAACACAAACACCAGTCCTGCCAGCGCCAGCACCGCAAAAATGATCTCCACGTAGTCCTTTAACGGTTTCATAATATTCCACCTTCTCATCCTGTTTATCGCATTGCTTTACGCAAATAGGATGTTCCGAATCAACGGACATTATACATAACCATGGGCAGAATCATTTTCATCTTTTATGAAGTCAGTCTCTCCCTCATCTCCCTCAAGATCTTCTTCTCCAGCCGCGACACCTGCACCTGGGAGATTCCAAGCCGCCCTGCGATCACGGTCTGGGTCATATTTTCAAAATACCGCATTTTTATGATCTGCTGTTCCTTCTCCCCGAGACCGGATAAAAGCTCCGCCAGCACGATCCGGTCCAGGACCCTGTCATTCTCCGATGTCTTTTCCGCGATCTTATCCGCCAGGCAGCCTCCGGATTCATCCCCGGCATCGAAGGGCTCGTAGATGGATCCGACTCTCGCCCCAGCTTCCATGGATGCCGCAACCTCCTCACGGCTGGCTCCCACCGACCTTGCAAGCTCCTCCACTGTCGGCTCCCGCCCGAGGTCCGCCTCCAGCTTTTCTCTCGCCGCCCCGACTTTTCCCGCCAGTTCCTTTAGCGGCCTGCTGACCTTGATCATCCCGTCATCCCGGAGAAATCTCCTGATCTCCCCGGTGATCATGGGAACGGCATAGGTGGAAAACCGGACGCCCAGTTCTGTGTCGAAATGGTCGATGGCCTTTATAAGGCCGATGTTCCCGATCTGGAACAGGTCATCCGGTTCCGGTCCTCTCCCGATAAATCTCCGGACGATACTCCAGACAAGGCCCGCGTTCTCCATGACGAGGCGGTCCCTCGCCTCTTTATCCCCTGCGTGTGAACGTTTTAAGAGTTCCGCAGTGTCCGCCATCCCGTCACCTGCCGATCTTCTTTTTCATGGTGACGGAGGTTCCCTTTCCCGGTGCGGAGACCACCTCCACCCGGTCCATGAAGGCCTCCATGAAGGAGAATCCCATGCCGGACCTCCCGTCCTCCGGACATGTGGTGAACATGGGTTCCATGGCCTGCTCCACGTCACGGATCCCGACTCCCTCATCCCGCACCGTCACAGAAAACAGCCGCTCCTTTTCCCATGCCGTCGCCGAAAGATAGATCTTCCCTTCCTGTCCCCGGTATCCGTGGATCACCGCGTTCGTCACTGCCTCTGAGACGGCGGTCTTGATATCGTCCAGTTCCTCCAGCGTCGGGTCCAGACGGCTCGCGAAAACGGCTGCCACGACTCTCGCGAACTCCTCGTTCTCTGACCGGCTCTCCATAATGAGTTCCATAGTCTCACACTCCGGCATTCCTACATTTTTCCCGTTCTCTCCAGTCTGCTCTGCCTGTACTTTCTGCGTTTCCTGTACGGTCTGTCCTGTCTCTTCCATCCCTATACCTCCCTGCTGTAGATTGCTTCTTCTTTCGACTCATACTGATGCATCAGCCCCAGAATTCCCGCAACCTTTAAGACCCGCATCACCTGCGGGCAGGCACCGTAAAAACTGGTATGGCCTGCTTTCATCTGCTTGTAGCGGTTTAAGAGGACGCCGATGCCGGAGCTGTCCATGAACCGGGTACGTGTAAAATCGAAAATGATTCTGGAGACATAATTTTCCGCCATCAGAAGGTCCGTCTCATATCTCAGATTCCGGCAGTTGTGATGGTCGAACTCCTTCGGCAGGTGAATGATGAGTGTGGGGCCTTTTGCCTCGTATACGAATGAATCTTCCATAAATTTTTCCTCCCATTTCAAAATTTTGCAGCCAAATTCAGCCCACAGCCTGTATCCCAATGCGAGGCTGATTTTCACAAATTTTTCTTACCTCAAAACAGCTTTCTAAATCCATTCTCCTGTAGTTTTCTAGTCTGAAACAACAAAAAAGAGACCTCACAGTATTTTCTTCTGTAAAGTCTCTTTTAAGTTTTTTTGAAGTAAGTTTTATCAACGAACCTCTATACACTCTCTGTGAAACAGAAACCAGAATTGCTCCTTAGTATCCTCTCTCTTCCTTCGCCTTCTCCGCAAACTCCGAATCCGCAAAGTTCATGATGACCTGTCCGAACATCTGGTTCGCGTTGTCGGTATCGCCCTTTGCCTTGTATACCATTCCCATGTTGTAGATGACTTCCGGGTTCTTGTCGTTGAATTCCATATATCTCTCATAATAGCGGAGCGCTGAGTCGTAGTCCCCGACAGAGTTTGACTGGGCTGCTGCCGCCATAAGGACTGCCGGGGCGTTGGCATCCATGTCCGCCTTGATTTCATTTAAGATCGCCACAGAGCTGTCATCCGTGATCTTCGACTGATCCATATCCACATAAGTCAGAACCGCCGTGTTCGTATCCCCTTTGCGGTACGCGTCCAGGATCTTTGCGAGCGCCGCGTACTGGTTCACCGTGCTTCCGGAATCGCCCTTTAAGTCATTTAACTGGCCTTCCGCGTCCTCCTTCTGCTTCTGGTAATCCTCAATCTGGAGCTTCAACTTGTCCGTCTCCTGGTTCGCGAGATTTAACTTATCCGTGTAGGACTGCATCTCCTGATTATGTTCATAGTTTAACGTTCGCTCCCTCGCCGGCATGATGAGGAACACGACCATGACCGCCCCCAGGACAAGACCGATACCGATGTTGATGATGGACTGCCAGCCCGTGTTCTCCTTGTAGGTCGGAGGCAGAATAACGTCATCGTCCTGCATCTCCCTGTGGGAAAACGCGTTCTTCATCTTCCGTTTCTCGACCTCCGCCTTGCCGGTCCGGCTCTTTACGTATTCCATGTACCGGGTGGCTTTCTCGTTATTGTTATCGATCTGAAGTACCTTGAACAGGGATTTTCCGGCTTTCGTGTAGTCCCCGTGCTCCATGTAGAGAAGCGCCAGAAGCAGATGCGCTTTCACGAAATTCGGCTTCTCGTCGACAATCCTCTTAAGCTGCAGGACCGCCAGATCATCACTGTCATTCTGGGCATAGAATAATGCCTGATTGAACTTCTTTACCATCTGGCTCGCGATCTCAAGCTGTCCCGGCTTTCTCTGGACCTCATCGAGGTAATAGTCTGCCCTGTTTCCGTCCGGCTGGAGATTGATGCTGATGACCCACTGGATCAGCGCATCTGACGTCTCACCCATCTCGTAAAAGATCAGTCCAAGAAGGTTTCTGGCATCTGTGTGGTATTTATTAAACTGCAGGGCGCGTTTTAAGAATCTCGCCGCCCCGGAAAGGTTTCTCTCCTTTGCCATTTCCAGACCGCGGTTGTAGTAGCTGTTGGCCGCGTACTGGATCTTCTGCATCTCATCCATATATTACTTTTCCTTTTTGATATCCTTCATGATGTCCATCATAATATCTGCCATATCTGTGAGGTCACTCTTTACGATGGCGTCGCTGACCGCCTCCACCTCAAGACTCGGCTTGAAGCGCTCGATCTCTTCCTCAAAGTTGATCATTTTTCTCCTCCTTTGATACCCCGGCAGCAGCATACTGTCACCGGAACTCACCGCATGTCAATCTGCACCTGAAAATGCTCTGTTGATCAGTTCTGCGGTTCCCTGTTCTGCTTTATTTGCCGCATACCGGAACGGTCCGGTTAACTTGTGCTTTTGCTGATCTGTTCCTTTACTTCCCCCGCAAGATACAGTGACCCCGCGATAAGCGAGAGATCCCGTTCCCCATGCAGGTCAAGTAATTCCTTCACGGCATGTTTCACATCCCGGCTCACCCGGTACTCCGTCTCTTCTCCACATTCCGCCCGCAGCTTTTCTGCCGCCACTTCCAGATCCTCCACGGAGAGGGTCCGGTGTGACTCCATTTTCGATAAGATCCACAGATCCGGTTTCAGCCGCTCTGCAATCTCACGCAGCATCCGTTGATGATCCTTGTCCGCGGAGACCGCAAACAAGATCCGCACATGATCCGGCTTCCGAAGTTCCTTTAATCTGCAGGCCGCGTCGAGAAATGCCCGGATCCCGTCCGCATTGTGGGCCCCGTCGAGGTAGACACCAGTGCTGATCTCCTCCATTCTTGCAGGCCATTTTGCCTTTTTTACTCCCTCTGCCGCCTGTTCAGGCGCCACCGGAAGTCCGGAAACCTCCAATGCCCGGATCGCCAGAGCTGCGTTCATGAGCTGGTAGGGAGCCGCAAATGGGATCTCAAATAAAGTCTCCCCGCCGCGGTAGGAAAAACTCATATTCTGGAATCCCGCCGTGCCCGGATCCACCGGATCCGGAGATTTTACGAGACGGGTTCGAATCCCGCGACAGACTTCATCCGGCGTCACGGGAAATCCTTCAGATTTCATCTCCTTTGCTTTCGCAAAGATCACCGCCGCTGCTTCCGATGAACTGTCATCATACACCACAGGACGCCGGGACTTTATGATCCCCGCTTTATGTGCCGCGATCTCCGGGATCGTGGATCCTAAAAACGCTGTATGATCGATGCTGATGGACGTGATGACGGAGACAAGCGGATCTTCCACAACATTCGTCACATCGTAAGTTCCGCCCATTCCTGTCTCTAACACGAGCACCCTCACACCCGCGTTCCGGAATATGCAGAGTCCCATGTAAAATAAAAATTCAAAATAGGTGGGATGGGGCTCTCCTCTCTTTTCCCATATCCTGCAGGCATGCTGTACCTCCAGAAATGCCCTGATAAAATCCGGCTCCGGGACTATCTCCCCGTTTATAAGGAACCGCTCCCGGATATCCACAAGATGAGGGGACACGAATGTCCCGCAGGGAATTTTTGCTTCCCGGATCATGGAGGTGAGGAATGCACAGACGGAACCCTTTCCGTTGGTTCCCGCCACATGGATCACCTGAAATTCCCGGTCCGGTTCTCCCAGAAGACCAAGGAATTCCCGTACTTTTAAAAGACTGCTCTTTTTTCTCGCATATCCCGGGATCGCCTCGATCTGATCCCAGACTTCCTGCATCGTTATGTACTCCAAGAAATCGCCTCCTGTTGTGACCTGCAATCGGAACGCTGTCTGGCGTTATTCTCGGTACAGAAAATATATGCCGTAAACGGCAGCGTTTCTTTCACTTATGATACCTGTTTATGGTATTTTTTGCAACCAGAACATGTCGGAAAGATTCGACAGGATTGCTGTATCCTACGGTATTTTGTGAACGAAAAAATGCTGTATGATACAGTGGCGGCAGCAGTCTGCTCCTCCCATAAAATGAACAGCCACAGGCCATAAAACCTGCGGCTGCCCTGACAGCAGGTCATGTTCCACCCGCTGTCCTTTCCTGCTGAAACCATTCAGCACTTTCATGCCATGGTCATATTTTCATCCATTACTTACCAAGCTGGGCCAGACGAGTCTTCACCTGCTCCATCATCTCGGTGTACTTCTGAAGTTTCGCCTTCTCCTCATCGATCTTCGCCTGCGGCGCCTTGCTTACGAACTTCTCGTTTGCAAGCATTCCGTTTACGCGGGCAAGCTCTTTTGTGAGGCGCTCTTCTTCCTTCTTTAAGCGCTCGGTCTCCTTCTCGATGTCGACAAGCTCCGCGAACGGCATATAGATCGCTGCCTTCGGGATCACTGCGGATACAGCGTCCTCGCCGATTCCTGTCTTATCTTTCTGGATCACTACCTCGCTGGCGGAAGCAAGGGTACTGAAGAATACACGGCTGTTCTCGAAGATATCTGTGAGATCGGCATCCTCAGTCACAACAAATACTTTTGCCTTTCTGCTCGGCGGAACGTTCATGGATGTGCGCACATTACGGATCGCGCGGACAGCCTCTTTGATGACCTCTACCGCGTGCTCGTCTGCCGCGAAGTTCCACTCTTCCTTATATACCGGCCAGGAGGAGATCATGATGGACGGCTCCTCGTCCTGTAAATTACAGAAGATCTCTTCTGTGATAAACGGCATGAACGGATGTAAGAGCTTTAAGGAATTGATCAGAACCGTCTTTAAGGTCCAGATCGCAGCCGCCTTCGTCCGGTCCTCATCGTTCCAGAGACGCGGTTTTACCATCTCGATATACCAGTCACAGAATTCCTCCCACACGAAGTCATAGACCTTCTGGAGAGCGATTCCGAGCTCGTACTTGTCCATGTTTTCCGTTACTTCCTTCGCAAGATCGTTGACCTTGGAGAGGATCCATTTATCTGCTGCCGTGAGGTCTGTAAGCTTTGCCTCGCCTGCCGGCGCTTTCTCGATATTCATCATGATGAAACGGCTCGCGTTCCATACCTTGTTTGCGAAATTTCTGCTGGCCTCGACTCTCTCCCAGTAGAAACGCATGTCGTTGCCCGGTGCGTTTCCTGTCATAAGCGTCATACGGAGAGCATCTGCTCCGTACTTGTCGATCACCTCTAACGGGTCGATACCGTTTCCTAAGGACTTACTCATCTTACGTCCCTGGGAGTCGCGGACAAGACCGTGGATCAGGACGGTGTTGAACGGGCACTCGCCTGTCTGCTCAAGTCCCGAGAATACCATACGGATGACCCAGAAGAAGATGATATCGTATCCGGTGACAAGAACGTCGGTCGGATAGAAGTACTTCATTTCATCCGTATCCTTCGGCCAGCCAAGTGTGGAGAACGGCCATAACGCGGAGGAGAACCAGGTATCAAGAGTATCCTCATCCTGCTTTAAATGTGTGCAGCCGCATTTCGGGCACTTCTCAGGCATCATCTTCGCAACCGTCATCTCACCGCACTCTTCACAGTAGTAAGCCGGGATCCTGTGGCCCCACCAGAGCTGTCTGGAGATACACCAGTCGCGGATTCCCTCGAGCCAGTGGAGATATGTCTTACCGAAGCTCTCCGGAACGAATCTTAATTTGCCGCTCTTTAAAGCCTCGATGGCCGGTTTTGCCATCTCGTCCATCTTTACGAACCACTGCGGTTTCACCATCGGCTCTACGGTTGTGCCGCAGCGGTCGTGGGTACCAACATTGTGGCTGTGCGGAACGATTTTTACGAGAAGACCCATTTCCTTTAAGTCCTCGACCATGGCTTTTCTCGCCTCGTAGCGGTCCATGCCGAAGTATTTGCCCGGAACATTGATGGTCGCGTCATCGTTCATGATGCAGATTTCTTCCAGGTTGTGGCGTTTTCCAACTTCAAAGTCGTTCGGGTCGTGAGCCGGTGTGATCTTTACGCAGCCGGTTCCGAATTCCTTGTCAACATACTCATCTGCGATCACCGGGATCTCGCGGTCTGTGAGCGGAAGCTTTAACATCTTTCCGATGATGTCTTTGTAGCGCTCGTCCTCCGGATTTACGGCAACGGCTGTATCGCCGAGCAGTGTCTCCGGTCTTGTCGTCGCAATCTCAACGAATCTTCCCTCTTCGCCTACAATCGGGTAGTTGATGTGCCAGAAGAAGCCGTCCTGCTCCTTGTGCTCAACCTCAGCGTCGGAGATGGATGTCTTGCAGACCGGGCACCAGTTGATAATCCTGGATCCTTTATAGATATATCCTTTCTCATAGAGGCGTGTAAATACCTCTAAAACAGCCTCGGAGCAGCCTGCGTCCATCGTGAAGCGCTCTCTGTCCCAATCCGCGGAGGAACCGAGTTTGTGGAGCTGCTTGATGATCCTTGTGCCGTACTCCTCTTTCCACTTCCAGGCCTCTTTTAAGAATCCCTCACGTCCGAGGTCGTTCTTGTTGATGCCCTCTTTCTTTAACTTGTCGATGACTTTGACCTCGGTAGCGATCGCCGCATGGTCTGTTCCCGGCTGCCAGAGTGCCTCATAACCCTGCATTCTCTTGTAACGGATCAGGATATCCTGCATCGTATTGTCGAGGGCATGTCCCATATGGAGCTGTCCTGTAATATTCGGCGGCGGCATTACGATCGTGAACGGCTTTTTGCCCTCGCGTCTGCCTCTCTCCGCGTCAGCGTGGAAATATTTGTTGTCCAGCCATTTCTGGTACAGACGGTCCTCAATGTCCGCCGGATTGTAGGTCTTTTCCAGTTCTTTCATGGTCTTCTCCTTAAAACTTTATCAACATGTTTCTTTTTTGTAACTGCAAAAATGTGGAGCAGTTACTGCTTTTCAATTTACTTTTTTATTATCAGCGCAAAATGCGCAGACTCACAAAATCATCTCGTTTACATCTGTTTTCTTACAACAGCGTACTCATCATCTGCCTGGTAAAAACCGCAGGAAAAGTCACTTCCGCGGAGGAACGCGGACATCTCGTCCTCGTCGAGATCTGCCTCACAGACATAATATCCATACTCGTCATCATATGTGTAAAAGGCGCAGGTCTCGCAGTTCGTGATCCGTACTTTTTTCTGTTTTGCATCTTTTTTTACCATCATGTACTCCTCTCGAAAGGCTGCTGCTGTGCGCCTGCCGGGCACTCCCTCAGCTGCTGCCAACATTCGTAATCCGGGCTATCGCCCTGCTTACTCATATAAGAAAAGCCCTCTGCACTCTCATGCAAAGGGCGAATCACCGCGTTACCACCTTTATTCACTGTCCGGATCCAGAACGATCCTCCAAACAGCATCTCTTCGTTCTTAACGAGGTCTCTCCCCGGGAACAGCTACTTTTTATTTCACCATTCCGGCTCCGAAGCTACCTTCCATTTTTGCATTCCCGGACCGACTTCCAGCCTGTGATCAGTCCTCTCTGAAGGTGCAGAAAATGTACTCCTCTTCTTCCCAGCCTTTCTTATATTCCATGGAGCAGGTCTCTTTATCAGCCGCCTGTTCCATATCACGGTCATCTGATTTTTCCGGCCGCTCTTACATAATATAGTAGAATCCTGATAAAATGTCAAGGGAAACTACAGCATTCTCCTGTATTCCATCTTCCACTGATTCAGGATATCCCCCGCCGCTGCGATCCGGCCAGCCGGGTCTTTCTCGAATACGGCGGCAAGCTTCAGCGTCTCCGGCGCCTTCTCTGACTCTTCTCTCGCCTCTTCCACTTCTTTATTCCAGACTTCCTTATCGTCCTCCCCGATCATCTCCCGGAATTTATCCTTAAGCGAAAGCTCCGGATTCAGTATCGTGAGGAAGTACATGCGTTTCACATACTCCGCCTCCGGCTTCGCATTCCAGGCATTCTCGTAGGCATGCATAGCTTTCTGGTAACAGAAGAGTTTCGCGTAGCAGGCCGCGATATTGTTCCAGACTTTTCCCCGGAAATCCCCGGAGAGATGGCGTCCGGCCCCATCTAAGATCTGCTCGTAGATCGTGACCGCTTTTCCGAAAAGATCCAGACCATAGAAATAATCTGCGCGGCGCTTCTCGTACTCTTCCTCTGAGAGTTTTTTAAGTCCGTTCACGGTCTGTCGGTAAGCCGCCTGCTCCTTCGGGGTATAATAATTGCATTCCTTGAGGATCAGGTACAGGATCTCCTCCGTTGCCCCGTGGCTGTCCATCCATTTTTCCACCCGTTCCGCAAGAAACGGCATCCGAAGCTCGCTTCTTAAAAACTCAGTCAGGCGTTTATCAATAAATCCCTCCAGCACCAGCAGCGGATTGTTGTAGATCACATAGCAGAGCTCCTGGGAGGAGTAGAGATGGATCCCAAGATCCTCGATATAAAGCGGAACCGTTACCGGTTCCTGTCTGCAGAGAATCAGGCTCATAATGTCACCTCCTGACGGACCACCGCGTCCGTTTTCGGGAACAGTTCCCCAAATCCCTGGTCCGTGAGCTTGACCACCATAGTCTTCTCATCTAAGAATCCCACAGCCACCCGGATCTTCGTCGTCTTATTCGGGCGGTCCGGGAATCCCTCCAGGGGGATCTTCACGGTCCGTTTTTTCTTCGGCTCCTGCTGCGGTGTGATCGTAAAGCAGATCTCCTTCTCCCCGTCCGGGATCACTTCCACCACACTTCTCGCCTCGTACCAGCTCTCACCGGCGGATGCCAGACTGATCTCCGTCTTTGTATCCCGCTTCATAACCTCCAGAGAGACTGTGGACTTTAATTTTCCCTCGCAGAGACATACAAAGGATCCGGAACCGCTCTCGTTTAAGTAATCCTCAGCCTTCATGGCCGCACCTTTTGCGAAGATAGCTGTCTCCACGAAGACTCTTCTCCGGTTACAGATCTGCTTCATAAATTCCGGCGCCCAGTCGGTTCTCGCGAAACCTTTTCCCGTCAGGAAGATCGAGGAAAAGATCTTTTTCTGTAAAAACCGCTCTCCGCAGGCGCACAGGATCTTGTCTGCCATCTTTGCCCCGGAGCCTGTATCGAGAACGCTGAGGCTGAAGCCCTCTTCCAGCTCCTCATGCTCCGCGATGGCTGTCATCCGGCGCGGTCCTCTCGTGACCTTCAGTTCATAGTAACGCAGGTCCTCATCGGATAAGGAAAACATGCCAACCTGACCGCCCCAGACATCTCTTCTCTGGTTCAGCACATAGTAGACGAAGCATTCCGTGTGGCTTGCGATATGGACATTTCCTCTTGGGATCCCAAGAGCTTCCACGCTGGCCGTAAGTCCCTCCAAAAGCTTCATCTCCAAATTTTTGAGGCTGATGACCAGCTCATCGATCCTCTGTCCGGCATACTCCGCACGCACCATGGCGAGGATACTGCCTAAAAATCTCTGCAGCAGTTCCATTCCACCGTACTTTACGCCTCCGATGGTGGATGTTCCTTCTTTTGCCGCCAGGCTTAAGAGCTTATCAACGATGACGCCCTCGCCCACCAGCGTATATTTATATGCATCTTCCCCCACATACCACTCTTCCGCGGATTTTTTTCTGCAGATGACGGTCGGGAGCATCCACGCCTCCTCACGGCCCAGAACAGCCGCCTGAGTGTAGGTATCACAGAGGTCGATGCCAACGATCAGTTTCTCCATTTATTTGCCCTCATTATGCCAGACGGAACAGCTTTTTCGCGATCTGACTGTCCATCACGTATTCTGTCATGCTTTCTTTTAATTTCCGGTCATCCTTCATTCCGAGATAGAGGTTCATGGCATTTAAAGCCGTGAAGCGGTTTCCTTTATCCCCCGTTGCCGGTTCGCTGCAGGTCACTTCGCCCTCCGCCTTTTTCACCAGTCTTCCGTCCTCATTCTCCCAGATCTCGTACTCCATGATCTCACCGTCAAACAGGAGTTTCTGGCGCACATAGATCCCTTTATAGACCATGTTCATCTCTTCCTCATGGAACTCTTCTTCGTCCGGCAGGATCCGGATCTTTAAGATCGGTCTTCCGTCCGGCCGTCCATGGTACTCGATGATCTCCTTATCCATGACCTCGCCCGGCATATCCACATATTTTGCAAGATCCTTGTACCACGCAAATACCATACCTCTGGCGGAAAGGATATCCATCATCCGGGATAGCAGGGCCTTCTGCTCCTCAGTAATCTGTGCCAGAGTCGAATAAAATTTCGCCAGCGCCAGAAGATAGATCTCCGGCACCTTCCGAAGCTCCATACCGTGGATCGCGCCTTCCAGATACGCGAATACCTTATCCCCCGGGACTGTGTCACGCAGGAAGTATTCCGTACACTTCACTGTAAAGTACGCCTTCACGATCACATCACTGGTCTCTTTTCTCGACGCGTAAAGGTCAAATACCGTGTCCATATGCTTCTCACAGCCGGAGAAAAGGCACTGGGCCAGCAGGCGCTCCTCAAGGTCGTATGTCTCCACATGGGTCTTCACTGCTTCCGCAAGAATCCTGAACATAGATTCCCCGCTGCCGTTATAATGCTCGCAGAGATAATCCAGGATCACGCTGTCCCCGTGTCCGTCCGAAAATACACGCCCCGCAAGGTGGAGGAGCAGGTCATCCTCCTCGAACATCCGGTCTAAGATCAGCTGGGATACCAGAGCCGCGAGACGTTTCACACGGATCTGCTCCTCGCCGAACTCCTTTATCATCTCGTATGCCTGAACCATGTAATTCTGGACGATCAGTGTCTCGCAGACATCCACACGTTCCGGTCTGGAGAGTGTCCTCTTGTCAAGCTTTAAGAGGTACGCTCCACCCTCCGCATCCATGGCCTCATCGTCGCCGAAAAGCGCCGCACGGTAGTAGGAAATGATCCTCGTCAGCATTTTCTGCTGGTAGGCCGGCTTCACCGGGAGTGTATCCAGAACAGTCTCGATCCCGGTCACATCTTCCTTCTCAAGGTCCTTTTTCTCCATGATCTCCAGACACGCCTTCATCTTTAACATCGGGTGGTCCGGGTACATCTCAAAGCATTTTTCTTCCAGTTCCTTCTCATCGAGAACCGGCTCCTTCGTATATTCCACGTCCATGTACCTGTTTCCGAAGGTATCCTGGAACATGATCACGCTGTCTTCAAAGAACAACGGCACATAGGCGGTCTGATTCTGCAACGGGTAGGCATCCTCACCGGTCAGGATCTCGTTGGAAACGATCACATACTTCATCGCCGCATCCTTCACCTGGATCCGGTTTGCCTTTAAGATACCGGGCAGCACCCGGGCCACCTGATTATCGATCATATCGCGGTAAATGATATGTTTGTAGATCACCGCAAGTCTCCTGTTGATCCGGGACTCGAAAAGCTGCTCCATGGCAAACTTTTCCATCTCCCGCTCGTACTTTTTATAGAGCGGATCGTCCTGCGGAATATAGGCCGCCACATTGGCATAGAGGGCTGCACGGCTCTTCTGGTCCAGATGGGCGCACTCATAGGAGAAGTACAGCAATACCTGGCGCGGCATCATCTTCTCATAGTCATCCGGCAGAGCGTAGAGGAAATATTCGTAGATCCTTGTGAGGCTGATCTCCTCATTGATTCCCTTCTCATACCAGGAGAAGCTCTCTTTTCCGCGGACATTTCCCTTAATTAACAGACAGCACACCGCCGTCAGCATGTCCTTCGTCGGGTATTTCTCGTAGAGCTTTGCAAGCAGGCGGTAATACAGGCGGTGGAAGAACTTCGCTCCCGGTGCCAGCGCGCAGATCCGCTCCGCCAGTTCCTGACCTACAAGACCATTCATAACTCCGTAATAGAGGGCATGGATCTCAAAGGCATCCATCGTCTTTAAGAGTTCCGGATTCTTCCCGAAGAGACGCACCGTCTCAATATAGAGGAACGGGCTGCGGCAGCCATTCTTATACTGCATCTTAAAGCTCTCCGCGAGGGCTTCCTCCTCCTCATACATCTCCGGCAGCATCTTTAACTGCAAAAGCTGCAGGTAGAACCGGCCATTGACATCCTCCAGTTTTTTCCTGAACAGGCGGACCACAGCGTCCTTCTTCTCCTCGTCCGGTTCCAGGCGGTACTGCAGGTACTGGTAATAACAGTAGAGTGTTCCGATCCGGTCTCTGAGGGCAGAAACGGTATCCCACGCATCGTCCAGACATAAAGCCGCCTGATCCGGTCTCTCCGCGTCCAGATAAGTCTCCGCCTGCAGGAGGGACAGGATCACAGAGCCGCCGTTTGCGCCGCGGATGGCATCCAGCTCGTTCTGGATCTTTCCGAGGACAGCTTTTTTCTCGTAGAGACCGCTCTCGTAGGCCTCACGGAGTTTCATGTACCGGCAGACACCGGCTTTGCTGATCTCGCCCTCAGCGCGCTTTCGATCCGGTTCCTCCCCCATAGCCTCGATCCGGATCACGGTGTCGCCGTGGACGGTGAGAAGTCTGATCGCGCCGAGGTTCTTTCCCTTATGCATTCTCTCCGGGTGGATCCTGAATCGCAGATCCAGACGGTCCTCCTCAAAATCCGCCTGAGTGATGACCTTCTTCGGGATCTCGATGAAATCGCCGTCGGCACGGACCTCCATGTAGAGATAGCCCCAGGTATTTTTCCGTAGGACGACCTTGTCATTCACGATGTCCTTCGGCTTGTCATAGACCTTCTTTGCCGTAGATAAGGTCAGCTCGATGGGTTCCTTCACTCCCGTTGCCAGAAAGAATTCTTCCAGGGCATTCTGGCGGTTTCCGTGCCCCCTTAAGCCTTCATAGATCGTGCGGATCCGCAGATCCTTAAACAGCGGCGCTTCCGTAAAATCCCGGTACTCCATGAGGCGCAGCGCCAGTTCCATATCCTTTTTCGCCAGCTCCACAAAATCATCCATAGACTTTAATGTGGACAGGACACGGACAGACTCGATCATTTCCACACGAAAAAGAAAAGGAACCTCCAGTTCTCCGCTGTTTGTTACAAGCGTGAAGTTTCCCTTGATCAGGTCTCCGTTCTCGCACCAGGAGGTGTCGACTTCGTAGACAATATGGTTTCTTAAGCCCCCGAATGCGTTCTTTAAGATCTTCACGCGGCTGTGGCTTGAGTAGGCAAGGCCTTTGATATATAAATTGTTTTCACTTGCTAAGTATAGTTCTCTTTTATAAACCGTATCGCTCCCCAGAGTCTCCTCGATCTTCACAGGATCCAGAAACAGCTTCGGCATCTCCGCGTCCACGATTCCTCTGGAAAGGCGCATGATCCGTTCTCTCATATATTTTTCACCTTATATTTATAGTCCGATACCTGACTGCCAGACGGTAGGCGCTTTGCAGTCTCGTAAAATATTCGTGGTATCATCATAGCACATTTTCAGATCAAATTCACTACAAATTTCGACCTTTTTCATATGATGGAAGAAAAAAGGCTTGAATCCATGAGGAGAAACCTGTAAAATAGAACATGTTCTACCGATTATATCGCAAAGGAGCCCCTGCGTATGTTATCTGATCCGATCACGCTCTACAAACTTATGATCCTCTACATGCTGGACCACGTCAATTTTCCGCTGACAAACTCCCAGCTCACGGATTTCTTTCTGGATCACGAATATACGACATACTTTACGCTCCAGCAGGCGTTAAACGAACTGAAAGAAGCAGGGCTGATTCGGATGGAATCCACCCACAACTCCTCCCGCTATGAGATCACCAAAGAGGGCGATGACACTCTCTCCTTCTTCGGAAACAATATCTCCCCGGCGATCATCGAGGATATCGACAGCTACTTAAAGGAGAACAAATTCCGCTTAAGAAACGAGGTCGGCGTCATCTCCGATTTCTATAAATCCACAAATCAGGACTATATCGTCCACTGTGAAGTCCGGGAAGGCAAATCTGTCCTCATCGGCTTCGACCTCTCCGTCCCCGACAAGGATCAAGCTGAGACTATGGCCAGCCACTGGAAGGAGCGGAGTCAGGATATCTACGCTTATGTGATGAAGACCTTGATGAAAGGTTAAGATATGCGTTTTGAAGTCTGCCTCCGGCAAATTTTCTGAATTGTACGCGAAAACGGCACCTGCCGCAGGGAAATTTCTGCGGCGGATGCCGTTTTTCAGTACTTCTAAAATTTAAAGGTTCTGCTGCGCCTCTTTCGCCGCCTTCTTCGCCGCCCACTCCGCAGCTTTCTCCGCCTGGATCTCCTCCTCGGCGGTCAGAAGATCTTCTCCTGCTGCCATCTTGTCAATAAGATTCCAGATGTCCTCCCGGCCCTGTTTTGTCTCGGCGGAGAACGGGATCAGGATATCCTGTTTTTCCATGCCGAGACCGGTGCGGATGAGTTTTACCTGCTTCTGGATCTGGCTGCGCTTGATCTTGTCGAGCTTTGTGGCAATGATGACCGGACGGAATCCGTTATAAACGACCCAGTCGTACATGGTCTTGTCATTGGCGGACGGCTCATGACGGATGTCCACAAGAAGGAAAACGCACTTTAACATCTGGGATTTGTGGAGATAATTCTCGATCATCCTGCCCCATTTTATCTTCTCAGACTGCGGGACCTTCGCGTAACCGTAGCCGGGGAGATCCACATAGTAGAGAGCTCCGTTGATATTATAAAAGTTGATCGTCTGGGTCTTTCCCGGCTGGGAGGACGTTCTCGCCAGCGCCTTCCGGTTCATGAGCGCGTTGATCAGGGAAGATTTTCCCACATTTGATTTTCCCGCGAAGGCGAACTCCGGCAGCGTGTTCTCCGGCAGCGTGCTCGTCACACCGCAGACGGTCTCAAGTTCCACATTTCTGATTACCATATATTTCTCCTTGTATGTAACACTTCAGCACTTTCCTTGTCACACGCAAAAATCCATTTCAGAATGACTTTGTCGCTGGGATTTCTGCCTGCCAAACTATGCTTTCTTACAGTCGGCGCAGCACATGCGCAGACCCTCAGAACCGTTACCCTTGTTTTTACATACCAGAGTCAACAGCCCTCCAACAGGCAGGACCTGTCAGAAAGCCGCCAACCTTTGTAGCCTCGCATTACACGAACGCCTCGCGTACTACGTCATCCATAGTCTTCACAAACACGATCTCCATGCCTTTCGTGATCTCCTTCGAGATCTCTGCCATATCCGGACGGTTCTTATCCGGCACGAGAACCTTCTTCATATGTGCCATTCTTGCTGCCAATGTCTTTTCCTTTAAACCGCCGATCGGCAGTACCCGGCCTCTCAATGTGATCTCACCGGTCATGGCAACGCTTGCGCAAACCTTCTTTCCGGTCACCGCGGAGAGCATGGCTGTTGCCATCGTAATGCCCGCAGACGGACCATCTTTCGGCACGGCACCCTCCGGGATATGTAAATGCAGGTCATGTTCCTTAAAATACCTGCTCTCCACACCGTACCGGTCTGCCACGGAACGAACGTAAGTCAGCGCGATCTGCGCGGATTCCTTCATGACATCACCCATCTGTCCTGTCATCTGAAGCTTTCCATCACCCGGCATTACATTCACTTCGATCTGAAGTGTGTCGCCGCCGACGCTTGTCCACGCAAGACCTCTTACGATTCCGACCTCGTCCTCCTCATTGGCATTTTCGAAGGTGATCTTCTCTTTTCCGAGATACTTCTGAAGATTTCCCTCTGTGATATGCACAGTTTTTTTCTTCTTTTCCAGAAACTCCCTCGCCGCTTTTCTGCAGATCTCACCGATCCGGCGCTCCAGATTTCTCACACCGGCCTCTCTCGTATAGTTGTGGATGATCTTCTCCAATGCCTTATCGCTGAAGGAAAGCATCTCCTCCGTAAGGCCGTTTCTCTCTAACTGTTTCGGAATGAGATACTTCTTTGCGATATGGAACTTCTCGTTCTCTGTATAGCTGGATACCTCGATAACCTCCATACGGTCAAGGAGCGGTCTCGGGATTGTCGACGCATCATTTGCCGTCGCGATAAAGAGAACGCCTGAGAGATCCAGTGGGATCTCCAGATAGTGGTCGCGGAACTTCACGTTCTGCTCCCCATCAAGGACCTCCAAAAGTGCTGAGGAGACATCTCCCCGATAGTCGGCAGAGACCTTATCGATCTCATCTAAAAGCATTAACGGGTTTGACACGCCTGCCTGACGCATTGCATCGGCGATACGGCCCGGCATCGCTCCCACGTATGTCTTTCTGTGTCCGCGTATCTCCGCCTCGTCGTGAATGCCGCCAAGGCTGATCCGGACATACTTCTTTCCGAGGGCGCGGGCAACCGATCTCGCGATGGAGGTCTTACCTGTTCCGGGCGGTCCCACAAGGCAGAGGATCGGGCTTGTGCCTTTCTTTGTGAGGGCACGGACCGCAAGGAATTCCAGTACACGGTCCTTAACCTTCTCCAGACCATAATGATCCTCCTCCAGGATCTCTTTCGCGTGAATGATATCCTGATTATCCCTTGAGACCTTCTTCCACGGCATCTCAAGCACCGTCTCGATATAGGTACGGAGAACATTCGCCTCCTGACTTCCTCCCGGCATACCCTTGAAACGCTGAATTTCTTTTTTGATCTTTTCCTTCGTTTCCTTGTCCGCGTTCAGCTTTTCCAGCTGTTCCATATATCCGTCGGCATCTTCCGTCCCGCTGTCATCTCCCAGTTCCTCACGGATCACTTTTAATTCTTCCCTTAAAATATAATCCCTCTGGTTCTTATCGATGTGCTCCTTCACTTTTCCCTGATAATCCCGCTTGATCATAAGGATCTCGAGTTCCCGCATCAGGTAGTACACGATCCGGTCATACAGATGGCTCCAGTAATCACACTCCAGCATCTCCTGCTTCACAGCAAAATCCCACGGAAATTCATTTGCTGTCTGGGTCAGAAGCTGCTCCAGATCCGTGATCACAAGAAGACTTCCGATAAAATCTTTCACAGCCTTCGGATTCGCGTTTCCGAATTCCTCTAATTTTTCCTTAACGATCCGGCTCATGGCTTCCTTCACAGTGTCGGTAAGCTGTTCTTCCTGCATCGGCGCTTCCGCGACCTCAGCTTCCAGATACGGTCCCTCCTCAAACAGAGTGAGAAGCGCCGCTCTCTTTTCGCCTTCCACCATCACACGGATGATACCGCCCGGCATTTTCACGAGCTGTTTGATCTGGGAGATCGTTCCCATCTGGTACAGATCCGCGACCGCAGGTGTTTCCTGCTCCGGATGACGCTGGGTCACGAGATATACCTTCTGGTTTCCCATCATGGCTGTCTCAATGGCGCGGATCGATTTTTCCCGGCTGATGTCGAAATGCTGTACCATTCCCGGAAGGATCGTGAGTCCGCGGAGTGCCACCGCCGGCATCGTAATTTTCTTATCTTCCATTATTTCTCCTATGAACGCAACTGCCCGGCTTCTTTCCGATGCCTGTCAGCAGTTACGGGCAAATTCTGTTGTGTAAAAAGGCTGCCGTGACATTTCTGTGCGCAGCAGCCCCTCTTATCTGCGGGATACGGGTCCTGCAGGTACAATTTTTCTCATACGGGAACGCCGTCCGTTACGCGATCTCCCCGTTACTCTCTTTTCTGGATCTTCCGGCCAATGCTTTTTTCGGCACCGTCACGTCGCGGTAAACGACTTCCGGCTTTTCCTTTCCGTCCACCGCGTCCTTCGTCACGGTGCAGATTCCCACATTGGAATCAGACGGAACCTCGTACATCGTATCCATCATGACGGATTCCATGATCGCGCGGAGTCCTCTGGCGCCTGTCTTTCTCTCAACCGCCATATGGGCGATCTCGTGGACGGCATCCGGAGTAAACTCCAGCTTCACATCATCCAGTTCGAATAACTTCTGGTACTGCTTTACGAGGGCATTTTTCGGCTCTGTGAGGATCCGCACAAGGGAATCCTCATCCAGAAGGTCTAAGGATACCATAACCGGAACTCTTCCCACAAACTCCGGGATCAGGCCGAATTTCGTGAGATCCTGCGGCATCGCCTGCTTTAACAGCTTGCTGATATCCGTATTTTTCTTATCCACGATCTTCGCGCCGAAACCGATGGAACTTGTCTCCAGTCTGGACTCGATGATCCGCTCCAGACCGTCGAAAGCACCTCCGCAGATGAACAGGATGTTTGTCGTATCGATCTGGATCAGCTCCTGCTGCGGATGCTTTCTGCCGCCCTGAGGCGGAACGCTTGCAACAGTACCTTCCAGGATCTTTAACAGCGCCTGCTGGACGCCCTCGCCGGAAACATCACGGGTAATGGACACATTCTCGGATTTTTTTGTGATCTTATCGATCTCATCGATGTAAATAATACCGTACTCCGCACGGCTCACATCATTATCTGCTGCCTGGATCAATTTTAAGAGGATGTTCTCCACGTCCTCGCCGACATAACCGGCCTCAGTCAGCGTCGTTGCATCTGCGATTGCAAACGGAACACCTAAAAGCTTCGCAAGTGTCTGCGCAAGATAAGTTTTGCCGGAGCCGGTCGGACCGAGCATCAGGATGTTGCTCTTCTGAAGATCAACATCACTTTCCATCTTCGATGTGATTCTCTTATAATGATTGTAAACAGCCACGGAAAGAACTTTCTTCGCCTCATCCTGTCCGATCACATAGTCGTCCAGAAATTCTTTGATCTCCTTCGGTTTTAAGAGGTTGATTCCGGAGAAATCCGGTCTCTCCTCCTCCTCGTTTCCGAGTTCTTCCTCAAGGATCTCACTGCAGAGTTCGATACACTCGTCACAGATATAGACGCCGTTGGTACCGGCGATCATTTTTCTGACCTGATCCTGATTCTTTCCGCAGAAGGAACATCTGATCTTTTCCTCTGGTCTTACTGGCATGTTCGCACCTCAATTCTAAATTCTTTATGTCTCGCTGCGCTCCGGCACTGTTTTCCGCCTTCGCGCCGTCCGGTCCTAGTGGCCGGAGATCACGCGGTCGATCAGACCGTATGCGGCAGCTTCCTCGGCTGTCATGTAGTTGTCTCTCTCTGTGTCGCGGGCAATCACGTCGAGTGGCTGTCCGGTGTTTGCAGCCAGGATCTTGTTGAGCTTCTCTTTTGTCTTTAAGATCTGCTCTGCAACGATCTTGATCTCTGTCGCCTGTCCCTGGGCTCCACCGGACGGCTGATGGATCATAACCTCAGCATTCGGAAGTGCGAAGCGTTTGCCCTTCGCGCCGCTGGAGAGAAGGAACGCGCCCATACTTGCAGCCATACCGATACAGGTGGTGCACACGTCACATTTAATGTAATTCATCGTATCATAGATCGCCATACCGGCCGTTACAGAACCACCCGGGCTGTTGATGTAAAGGTTGATGTCCTTATTCGGATCCTCGGACTCCAGGAAAAGAAGCTGTGCAACAACAAGGCTTGCTGTCACATCGTTTACTTCCTCTCCTAGGAAAATGATACGGTCTTTTAATAATCTGGAATAGATATCGTAGGAACGCTCTCCTCTGCTTGTAGATTCAAGCACGTAAGGTACTAAGCTCATATTTTTTCCTCCATCTTTTCTTTTATATCTGTTACCAAAGTATTCCTTTTTATGCATTTTCCGGGTTACTGTACACGGGTAGGAATTTTCTGAACTGAAAATTCCGTACAATACAGTGGTGGTAGTGGATTTTGCCGATTCGGAATGCGAAGCATCGGCAAAATCAGTTACTGTTTGCGCAAGGCGTGAACAGTAACTTTTCCGGTGAATCTGTCGCCTGTGTCTGGGACCGGCCCGGCAGAAATCCACCTTTTTTCACATATTTTGGAACTATCCCTGTATAACCGATTAGGGATTGCCGCAGAAAAACTCTCCGCAGCAACCCCCTCTGTATGTGGTTTCTGTTCCTCTGTCGGACCATTCCCCACCATGTTTTCCGTGCAGATTAGTCGTAAAGTATGTTGCTTTACTTAGTCAACGAACTTAGCCTCAGCTACAAGGAAGTCGATTGCTTTCTGAACTGCAAGGTCTTCCTTTAACTGTGCTATCTGCTCTTCGCCGAACATACCCTTGATCTGTTCTTTATCCATCTTGAAGTCCTCAGCCATCTTGTCGAACTGCTCTTCAACCGCTGCGTCGTCGGCCTGGATGTTCTCAGCCTTTACAACTGCCTCAAGAACGAGTCTTGTCTGGATTCTCTTGATCGCCTGCGGCTTCATCTGCTCGCCGATCTTCTCAGCTGTCATGCCTGTGATCTCAACGTACTGCTTGAAGGAAATTCCCTGGCTCTCAAGTCTGCGCGCATAGTCGTTCACCATGCCGTTTACCTGCTCCTCAACCATCTGATCCGGAATCTCCATTGTTGCGTTCTCAATCACCTTAGCAACGACCTTGTCCTCGTCCGCTGTCTTAGCTGCTTCAATCTTCTCAGCCTGTAACTTCTCTGTAAGGTCCTTCTTGTACTCTTCCATTGTATCGAAATCAGATACCTCGCTTGCGAAATCATCGTTAGCTTCCGGAAGCTCTTTTCTCTGGATCTCTTTTACTTTTACTTTGAATACAGCCGGTTTGTTCTTTAACTCTTCTACATGGTACTCAGCCGGGAATGTTACGTTTACTTCGCACTCTTCGCCAGTTGTCTTACCGATTAACTGCTCCTCGAAGTTATCGATAAATGTGTGGGAACCGATCGTAAGCGGATAGTCCTCAGCCTTGCCGCCCTCAAATCTCTTTCCGTCTACGGAACCGTCGAAATCGATCGTTACCTGATCTCCATCCTCGATACCTCTGTCCTCAACAGTGATAAGGCGGGAGTTTTTTTCTCTTGCGCGCTTGATCTCTGTCTCGATATCTTCCTCTGTAACCTCAGATTTTGTCTTCTGGACTTCTACGCCCTTGTACTCGCCAAGAGTAACTTCCGGCTTAACAGCTACAACTGCTGTGTAAACGAAAGCTTTGCCTTCCTCGATCTCCTCAATGGAAATAGACGGACGGGAAACGATCTCAAGACCGCTCTCTTTTGCAGCGTCCGGATAGCTTGCGTCGATCACTTCATCAACCGCATCCTCGTAGAATACGCCAACGCCGTACATTTTCTTGATCATGTTGAACGGAGCTTTTCCTTTTCTGAAGCCCGGGATATTGAATTTACCCTTATTCTTATTATAGGAGTGCTGTACAGCCTCCTCAAACTTTTCTGCCGGCACTTCAATTGTAAGTTTTGCCGTATTCTTCTCTAAATTCTCCACCTGTACGCTCATTTTATGAGTTCCTCCTTAAATATATCGATAGCGGGGAATAGAAATTTCCCGCCCGTATAATCTCGTAACTGCCGCTTTTTGGCGTTACACGTTTTCCGGCATTATGACCGCCGCTCAGCGAAAAATCCGCCCGCAGGCATCACTTCTCCGTCACGCGCACATAGCACCGCTTGGAATTATAACATAAGACGTTTGAAAAGACCAGACCTAAATTGTAAAAATTCCAGAAAAACACAGGGGTTTTACGGTTTTCCTTAATTTTTTCCAGGCGCAGACTGCCGTATCTGCTGTTCCTGACATTCTTTCAGCGGCCTGCCGTGCCAAAAAGGAATGCCCTGGTGCACCGGGCATTCCAAAACTTTCTGATGAATACCTGTATTTACACAAACATACGGCTATTTTATGTATTGGATCGCTGCCTTGATCCTTTCAGCCTCTTCTTCGCTGACCAGGAGTTTGATAAGCTCTAAACCAAGGTCGATTGCCCAGCCCATACCGCGCCCGGTGCTGATCAGGCGGTCTGTGATGATGCCGTCACCTCTGCAGTCCGCGCCCTCCATCTTCGTCTCAAAGCCCGGATAGCATGTGGCGCGGTGGCCTTTCACGAGGCCAAGCTCCCCTAAGATACTCGGTGCCGCGCAGATCGCAGCCAGGCGTTTTCCTGCTGTCGCATGGGCTTTTAACATCTCTGCAAGTCCCTCATGCGCCTTCAGATTGTTCGTTCCGGCAAGTCCGCCCGGAAGGAACAATACGTCAGCATCGTCCGTGATTTCCTCGAACAGGCTGTCCGCCTCGATCTTAAATCCATGGGAACCTGTCACCATCTTTCTTCCCATGATGGATACAAGCTTCACATCCACCTTTGCTCTTCTCAAGCAATCACACACAGCCAGGCACTCTACCTCTTCCATGCCGTCTGCCACAAACGCGTATACTTTTGCCATTTAAAACTTCTCACCTTTCTTTGCCAATCTGCCTCCGGAAGTTTTCCAGAGGTTACTGCTCGCTTTTCTCATCATCCGTATACGAATAAAATTTTCCATTCAGATAATATCCGCGTCCCGGTCCACCTTCCGATTTTTTCACATCCGTTCCGCGGTCATTTGCAGCGGCCTGCCCTGAAACAGACGGATTGATGGTCTGCTCCGGTCCGTTGTACTTATATGTCTCCTTCGGCACATCACTCCAGCTGTCCGGAGCGCTGTTCTGGTTCTGTCCATTTCCATTTCCATAGAAACCATAACCACCGTAATTTCCACTTTCACCGACATCTCTCACACTGTCCGGCTCCACATACTGACCACCGTAACGCGCATAATTCTGTACAAACGGTTCCCCGCCGAATCCATTGAGACGTCCGGAATACGGTCCGCGGAGGACTGCGTAGAGTTCCGCGAAGGTCGCGTCAACATACGGCTGAACGAAGAAGGTGCCGATACCGCAGAGCAACGTGCCGAGGAGCTGCCATCCTATAAAGGAAAGGCCGAGAACGAACGCGTTCCACTTCTGTCCGTCCATCATCTCTTTTGAGAGTCTCAAAGCTTCTCTCGCCTTCATATCCGGATTCTCGGCAAGAATATACGGCACCATCAGATAGCAGTACTGGAAGTAGATGGAAAAGCAGGCTCCCACCGCGGCACCACAGGCCATCAGAACAGCGCTTCCCACCCAGTCAGACAGGAACCTGTTAAATGCAAGTGTCAGTAATCCCGGTGCCATGCACAGGAACACGATGCCCTCTGTGATCAGGGAGCGAAGGAACTGGGTCCCCACAAGCTTTAAATATCCGTTGGAAAATCCCCAGAAAAGTTTTCCAATGCCCGCCGACTGTCCCGTCACGCGGCTCTCCATATAAAATCTGTTTCGTCCGATCTCAAACAATGGCTGTACAAAAATTCCGATCACGACGGAAATGATCACAATAACGATCACAGCCCCCGCAAAAAGCCGGTAAAACAGGTTGCTCGCAACCATAGATCCGGCATTTCCGGCTCCCGGTCCGTAGGCATCACCAAGTCCCGGGACAAGCTCGATCCCGCTGGCAAGACCACTCCCAGTATTTCCGCTAAGACTTCCATCTCCTCCCAGTTCGCCAGGGATGAGACTACTCTGATCGGTCTGACTGTTTCCTGATTCATTCTGCTCCAGATAACTCGTAATCCTCTGGGTATTCGCGTTCGATCCGCCAAATCCACTGAGGATCGCAAAGATCAGGCTCACAAGAAACGCCGCCCAGTAATAACGGCTCAGACACATTTTCGCTCTGTCTTTTAATTCTGCCCTTGTCCACATACGCTGTTCCTCCTTCTGTTTTCATCATCAAAGTATGACCAGTTGCCAGATATTTTTCTTTTTCCTGTTGCTGTTCGGGGATTTTTCATTCATAAACAGCAACTTTTCTTACAATGATTGTACCATATTTGCGAATAAAAGACCTTACTTTTTCCTTGCAATATGGTATGATTTATTACAATATGTTACTGTTCCCGCCTTGCGCAGGCAGCAGCCGAAAATCCAGAAAGGACATAATTATGGAAATCGAACGCAAATTTCTTGTCATGACCCCGCCTGAAAACTATGAGTCTTTCCCCTGTCATGAAATCGAACAGGCCTACCTCTGCACAGAGCCGGTAATCCGGGTACGTAAGGAGGATGATACCTGCTACCTCACCTACAAATCCAAAGGACTTCTCGCCAGAGAGGAATATAATCTCCCACTGACAAAAGAAGCCTACACCCATCTTCTCACAAAAGCTGACGGAAATATTCTCACAAAAAAGCGCTACCTGATCCCGGTTCCGGGTCGTGAGGATCTCACTGTGGAATTCGATGTCTTCGAGGGAAAATTCGCCGGTCTCATGCTTGCGGAGATCGAGTTTACCAGCGAGGATGATGCCAGAGAATTCCCGCCTCTCTCCTGGTTCGACCGGGATGTAACCTGGTCCGGGGAATACCAGAACAGCAGGCTCTCAAAAATGCCCTGAACTGTTCGTATTTTTATATGACAGGGAATTTCCTGTTACATGAAAAAGGCCACCGACGGCTCACAGAACCGCCGATGGCTTTATTAATTTTCCTAAAATTTTGCAGTTTCGGAGATGGATTACATCATTCCGCCCATTCCGCCTGCACCTGCCGGCATTGCCGGAGTCTCTTCTTTGATGTTTGCAACAACAGACTCTGTTGTAAGAAGTGTGGAAGCAACGCTTGTTGCGTTCTGTAATGCACTTCTTGTAACCTTAGCCGGATCAAGGATACCAGCTTTGATCATATCAACGAAAATCTCATTGTAAGCATCGAAGCCCTGGCCAACCGGGAGCTCTTTAACCTTGTTAACGATCACAGCGCCCTCAAGGCCTGCGTTGGATACGATATGGAATAACGGAGCTTCAAGAGCCTTTAAGATGATCTTTCCGCCTGTCTTCTCATCGCCTTCCATCTCATTTACAACGGCTGCAACCTTCTCTGCTGCGTGAACATAAGCAGATCCGCCGCCTGCGATGATACCTTCCTCGACAGCTGCCTTCGTAGCTGCAAGAGCATCTTCCATACGGAGCTTTGCTTCCTTCATCTCTGTTTCAGTAGCAGCACCTACGCGGATAACTGCAACGCCGCCAGCGAGTTTCGCAAGTCTCTCCTGAAGTTTCTCTCTGTCGAAATCGGACTTTGTCTCTTCGATCTGGCCCTTGATCTGGGCAACTCTGTCAGCGATCTCTTTCTTGTCGCCGAGACCGTCAACGATGATGGTGTTCTCTTTCTGAACCTTAACGGATTTTGCACGGCCAAGCTGCTCCATTGTAGCATCCTTGAGGTCAAGACCAAGCTCATCGGAGATCACAGTACCGCCTGTTAAGATCGCGATATCCTTTAACATCTCTTTTCTTCTGTCGCCGTAGCCCGGTGCCTTAACACCTACAACGCTGAATGTACCTCTTAACTTGTTGACGATAAGAGTTGTGAGAGCCTCACCCTCGATATCTTCAGCGATGATAAGAAGCTTTGCGCCTGTCTTTACGATCTGCTCAAGGAGCGGAAGGATATCGTTGATGTTAGCGATCTTCTTGTCTGTGATCAGGATATACGGATCGTCAAGAGTTGCCTCCATCTTCTCCATATCTGTGCACATATATGCGGAAATGTATCCACGGTCGAACTGCATACCTTCTACAAGGTCAAGCTCTGTCTTCATTGTCTTGGACTCTTCGATGGTGATAACGCCGTCGTTTGTAACCTTCTCCATTGCGTCTGCAACCATCTCGCCGACCTCATCACTTGCTGCGGAGATTGCTGCAACTCTTGCGATCTGGTCTTTGCTGCTGATCGGCTCACTCATCTCAGCGATCGCCTTGACAGCTTCATCTGTGGCTTTCTTCATGCCCTTTCTTAATACGATCGGGTTAGCGCCTGCGGCCAGGTTCTTCATACCTTCGTTTACCATCGCCTGTGCGAGAACGGTAGCTGTTGTTGTACCATCACCGGCAACATCGTTTGTCTTTGTGGCAACCTCTTTTAAGAGCTGTGCGCCCATGTTCTCAAACGGGTCTTCTAACTCGATCTCTTTCGCGATGGTAACACCATCGTTTGTGATCAGCGGAGCGCCGAAGGATTTATCGAGAACAACGTTTCTTCCTTTCGGTCCGATCGTTACGCGGACAGTATCAGCAAGTTTATTTACACCAGCTTCAAGAGCTTTTCTGGCTTCAACGCCATATTTAATTTCCTTAGCCATGTTAAAATTCCTCCAATCGAGATTTCCTGTAACCATTTTCCGGTTACTTCGTTCTGAATTCTGAATTTCAGACCGCCCTGAGTGCTTCGCACACGCGGTCCCGGATATAATTTCTCCGATTATTCGATCACTGCAAGGATATCATTCTGCTTAACGATGATATAATCCTCTTCCTCTACCTTTACTTCTGTTCCGGAGTACTTGGAGTAGATTACCTTATCGCCCGGTTTTACCTGCATCTTGATCTCTTTGCCGTCAACAACTCCACCAGGACCAACAGCGATCACTTCTGCCTGCTGCGGTTTTTCCTTTGCCTGACCCGGAAGAACGATACCGGATTTTGTGGTCTCTTCTGCAACTAACTGTTTTAAAACAACTCTGTCAAATAATGGTACTAATTTCATTACTGACTCCTCCTTGTCATTTTACAAGCTCTTGCGACTATCCTGTAATTTCAGTCACAATTCTTTTTCATTTTTATCTTCTTCAGTCTGACTCAGGTCTTTTCCCTGACCCCTCGTCACAAGTCATGTTATAGCACATGTTGTTAGCACTGTCAAGTCACGAGTGCTAATTATTTTATGAAAAATTTGTGAACCTCTCTGCGGGTCTGCATGCCGCTGTGCTGTCTAGTTCCCGTTTTCTGGTGAAATCCGGCAATTTACTTGAATAATTTATACATTTTTTTAACTTTTTTCATAATTATGTCTTTCATTTTCCCTGGAATTCGATTATGATTATAAATAGCAGACTGGCGGCTGCAGGCGGAATCCTCAGATTTTCGGAACCGCGTAATGCAGCGGAAAGGAGAATAAACCATGTCAAAAAAGAAATCAGGCCTTCTTATCGCATTTGGCGCGATGCTCGGCGGCGCAGTTGCGGCCGGTATCTCCTACTATCTGAAATTAAAATCCTTCAACGATGAGCTGGACCAGGATTTTCATGAATACGAGGAAGAGGAGACCCCTTCTGAGGAAACAGAAGAAAAGACGGAACCTGCTCCAGAGAGAACTTATATTACAATCAATTCCGGAAAAGACACAAACGCTGCGGATGATTCCGTAAAAAAAGAAGAGACTAAAGATTCCGAAGAGACGGCATGTCCGGAACCCACAGACGAAAAAGACTCTGTAAAAGAGGAAAACGTACCGGAAGAAAAAACATCCTCCGTTGTAGTTGAGGACGATACGGAGGAAGGAAAAACCGAATGATACAAAGTCTTCTCCGCTCCATGGAGCTATTGGAAGTCCTGAAAGAAAAAAACCGCAATTTCTCAATCGCGGAACTGGCGGAGGCGATGGATCTGCCCCCGAGCACGGTTCACCGGATTCTGCAGACATTCTGTGAGAAGAAATATGTGATCCGCGACGACAGATCCCACACCTACCGTCTTGGCCCGGCGCTGATTCCTCTGGGAAAAGCCGCTGCAAGAGGGATCCGTCTCCAGGATGCCGCCCACGGTATCCTGGCACAGCTGGCAAAACAGACAAAAGAAGACGCATACCTCGTAATTCCAGTGGGAAATAAGGGACTTGTGATTGAAAAGGTAGATGGTCCGAGCCACTTAAAAGTTGTTGAAGAGTTCGGCTATGAGATGTATATGCACTGCGGCGCGATCCGTAAGGTCCTCCTCGCATGGCAGACACCGGCCTTCATCGACGAATACTTCAAAAACATTATTCTCCACGATCAGGCTTTCCCTCATGTCCGCCCGGATGACCTGCGCGAGGAATTAAAAAAGATCCGCCAGGATGGCTACGCCATCACTCACGGAGAGTATGTCACCGACGCCCTTGGAATCGGGGCACCGGTCTTCAACTCCGACGGTGAACTCGCCGGTTCCATTGGAATCATCGCCCCGGAGATCCGGGTCGATACTCCGGAGTTTCTTGACACCCAGAAAGATCTCGTACAGTTCTACGCATCATCCCTCTCCGCCGATCTCGGATATGAGAAGCATGATGTGTTCCAGTAAACGGAATCAATCCTTGGGATACGCATTTTCGGATGCGTATCCCGTTTTTTTGCGCTTTGTTCCCATGCACGCCTGGTCACAAGCATATGCCCTGTCCCAATCTCTCCCCCAGTGCAGCTGTCTGTAAAACCTAATCTTGACTTAAGTCCGAAAAAAGCTGGCGCGCGTCTTTGCATACCAGCTTTCTTCTATCCAATCCGCTTATTCTTTACTCAAGAGCTTTCCGTAAAAGGTCTACTCCTTTTCGGATTTCCTCCTCCGTGAGTCCTGCATATCCGAGAACGATCGTACTCATCTCCTTCGCCTGCGCTCTCTCCATATAGAACCCGGAAAGTCCGTAGACGCGGACTTTTTTTTCTGCTGCTTTTTCTAAAAGCTGCTGTTCCGGCTCCTTCTTCCTGTCTTTTAAGAGCACATGAAGTCCCGCGAATTCTCCTGTGATCTCAAACCGCTTTTCCAGCGGCTTTAATTCCCCTAAAAGCGCGTCATGTTTTCCCTTATAGATCTCGCGCATCCTGTTCAGATGGCGCTCAAAATATCCGCCGGAAATAAATTTCGCCAGGATCCTCTGGTCGACCCTGGACACGGTGGAGGAATAAAATCTTCCTTTCGCCAGGTATACCGACAGCAGCGCCTCCGGCAGCACCATATATCCCACACGGATTGCCGGAGCAATGGCCTTCGAGAATGTTCCCATGTAGATGACACATCCGTTCTGGTCCATCCCCTGAAGTGCCGGGATCGGTTTTCCCTTGTAACGGAATTCACTGTCATAGTCATCCTCGATCAGGTATCTTCCGGGCTGCTCTCCCGCCCAGAAAAGGAGCTCCTGTCTTCTTCTCACCGGCATTACGGTTCCTGTCGGGAACTGGTGGGACGGCATCACATAGGCTGCCTGTACATCCTGCCCCTCAAGTTCCTTCACGCAGAATCCATTCTTATCGATCCCCACCGGCAGTACCTTATGTCCCACACCGGATAGCACCCGGTATGCCTGGCGGTAGGTGGGATTCTCCATGGCGATCACCGCGTCCCTTCCGATGATCTGGGAAAGCAGCATCAGAAGATATTCGTTTCCCGCGCCAATGATGATCTGGGAAACATCGCAGTTTACGCCGCGGGCTGCATGGAGATACTCCCGGATCGCCTCCCTGAGGATCAGATCTCCCTGGGGCTCTCCCTTCAAAAACAGCTCCCGGTCCTCTTCTTTTAAGACCGAGCGGCTGATCTTTCTCCAGGTCGCATAGGGAAATCCTTCCAGATCGATGCCTCTGGGAGAAAAATCGACTTCAAATTTTTCACGAAAAAGCTGCCCCCGGACACTTTCCTTTTTCATGCCCAAAGACAGCTCTTTTTTCTGATCCGGCCGGGCAGCAACAGACTGCGCCACCGGCGGAAAGATTCCGTCCAGTGACGCCGCAAAATAGCCTTTTCTCGGAACCGCCTCAAGGTAGCCCTCGGACACCAGCTGCTCGTAGGCGAGCTGCGTTGTGCTCCGGCTGACCTTCAGGCTCTTCGCAAGCTCCCTGGATGAAGGAAGCTGCTTTTCCGGCCTGATATTGCCCTTTCGGATCTCATCTTTGATATACTGATAGATCTGTTCGTACAAGGGTCTCCCCCCCTGTACGTTTAACGGTACGATCAATTCCATAAATCTTTATTTCGGAAGCTTGAAGGAGCTCTTTAAGGAAACGATACGGTTATATACCGGCTGTCCTTCCTTGCTGTCCTTGCAGTCTACGCAGTAGTAACCGTTTCTCATGAACTGGAAGCTGTCGTATGCCTTTGCTTCCATGAGTTTTGGCTCTACATAGGCAGTTGTGATTGTCTTGGAGTTCGGATTTAAGTTCAGGGTTCCGTCAGCGTTCAGCTTGCCTTTCTCCTCATCGACGATATTCTCGTAGAGACGGCACTCTACCTTTCCGGCTGTCGGAGCGGATACCCAGTGGATCGTTCCTTTTACCTTTCTGCCGGTAAAGCCGGAACCACTCTTTGTCTCCGGATCGTATGTGCAGTGGATCTCTGTCACATTTCCGTTCTCGTCCTTCTCGAAGCCTGTGCATGTCACGAAATATGCGCCCATGAGACGGACTTCGTTGCCCGGGAAAAGGCGGAAATACTTCTTCGGCGGATTCTCCATGAAGTCCTCACGCTCGATATAGAGTTCTCTGGAGAACGGAACCTCACGCTCGCCCATCTCTGGATTCTCAAGGTTATTCGGGATGCTCAACATCTCTGTCTGTCCTTCCGGATAGTTGTCAATGATCAGCTTTACCGGATCAAGGACAGCCATCATTCTCGGACGTTTTAACTTCAGATCCTCACGGATACAGTACTCCAGCATCGCGTAGTCTACGGAGCTGTTTGCCTTGGAAACGCCCACGAGTTCTACGAACATTCTCAGAGCTTCCGGTGTGTATCCTCTTCTTCTGAGGGCTGCGATCGTTACAAGACGCGGGTCATCCCAGCCGTCTACGATTCCATCCTCAACGAGCTTCTTAATATAACGCTTACCCGTTACCACGTTTGTCAGGTACATCTTCGCAAACTCGATCTGGCGCGGCGGGTTCTCGAACTCGCACTCTCTTACGACCCAGTCGTAGAGCGGTCTGTGATCCTCGAACTCAAGAGTACAGATAGAGTGTGTGATGTGCTCAACCGCGTCCTCGATCGGATGAGCGAAGTCGTACATCGGATAGATGCACCACTTGTCACCGGTATTGTGGTGTGTCATGTGAGCGACACGGTAGATGACCGGATCACGCATGTTGATATTCGGCGATGCCATATCGATCTTTGCGCGGAGAACCTTCTCTCCGTCCTTATACATGCCGTTCTTCATGTTCTCAAATAACTGGAGGTTTTCCTCGACAGAACGGTCACGGTACGGGCTGTTCTTACCAGGTGTTGTGAAGTCACCACGGTATTCCTTGATCTGATCAGCAGAGAGATCACAGACGAAAGCTTTTCCCTTTTTAATTAACTTTACAGCGCACTCGTACATCGTATCGAAGTAGTCGGAAGCAAAGAACAGTCTGTCCTCAAAGTCAGCTCCGAGCCACTTTACATCCTCCGTGATGGAGTGCACGAACTCCGTCTTCTCCTTCGTCGGGTTCGTATCATCAAAACGAAGATTGAACTTTCCGCCGTACTCTTTTGCGAGACCGGAGTTCAAGATGATCGATTTTGCATGTCCGATATGAAGGTAGCCGTTTGGCTCCGGTGGGAACCGGGTCTGGACATGGTCATATACTCCTTCCGCAAGATCTTTATCGATTTCCTGCTCGATAAAGTTTTTGGAAACTACTTCTTTTGTTTCCTCAGCCGGTGTCATATTCTCAGCCATATCAATTCCTCCATTTCGTTTTTTCAATAACATGCCCGTACATCTTTCTTCTATTATTTTAACTCCTGCCATTTTCCAGCAGGACCAGATATCGAACTGTTATATATAATATTTAATACTATCACACTTTTCCGAAGAATTAAAGGGGAAATTTCACATGTTTTTCTCATGTTTCCATCAAATTGATTCCTGCATCTGCATTCCGGTCGGTTCTTTCAGTTTTCTTGAAAATTATAGGCAAAAAACACTGAAAATCCTTTGACGAATTCCGTTTCTGGGATTATACTGTGAATATAGTATGCTAAAAATTTCACAAAACATATAGAACCCGGAGGAAATGATATGGATAAGAATTCTTTCGATCTGATCACATTTGGCGAGATTATGCTGCGTCTCTCCCCGCCGCGTCATGCCCGCATCGTCGATGGCGATATTTTTGAAAAACGTGCCGGCGGAGCAGAACTCAACGTTGCTTCCGGCGTTGCCCTTTTGGGACTTCGTACCGGTATCGTTTCCAAGCTTCCGCAGAATGAGCTCGGAACTTTTATCAAGAACAGGATCCGTTTTGTCGGAGTATCCGATGACTATCTGGTCTACGATGATACGCCGGACGCAAGACTCGGTCTCTACTACTACGAGATGGGCGCCGCTCCGAGAAAGCCTACGATCGTGTATGACCGCCACCAGGCTTCCGTCACAAGGATCAAGATGAGCGAGATCCCGGAGGACATCTACCACTCCGCGAGAATGTTCCACACAAGCGGAATCTCTCTGGCTCTCTGCCAGAACATGCAGAATGTCGCTGTGGAGCTGATCCGAAGGTTCAAATCTGCCGGAGCTACGATCTCCTTCGACGTAAACTACCGTGCGAACTTATGGGGTGAGGAGGAAGCGAGAAAAACCATCGAGGAGATCCTTCCGTTAGTCGATGTTCTCTTCGTATCTGAGGAGACAAGCCGCCGCATGTTCAAGAAGACCGGTGACCTGAAGGATATCATGAAGAGCTATGCCACTGATTACGGCGTAAAGATCGTTGCCACCACCCAGCGCACGGTCATCAGTCCAAGAAAACACAACTTCACCTCCATCGTCTACGATGCCCGCTCCGATAAATTTTACACGGAAGCGCCGTACAACGATATCGATGTGATCGACCGCATCGGTTCCGGTGATGCCTATGTCGCCGGTGTTCTCTTCGGTCTCTTAAAATATGGAGATCCGGAAAAGGCCATGCAGTTCGGAAACGCCACATCCAGCGTCAAGAACACCGTTCCGGGCGACCTCCCGTCCTCTGACTTCAAGGAAATCGACCGGATCATCCATGAGCATCATTCCACAGGACCTGTCAGTGAGATGAACCGGTAATTACAAATTTGCTCCGTATGAGAGAAAAGGTCTGAGTTTCAGCAGAAATCAGACCTTTTTCTTTTTCATCCAAATTTTTCTTTTTAAATCGATCTGATATACCGTTCTGATGCCGCTGAAAAATTGTTGCCAATAGTTTGTTTCGAGTACGCGACAACCGAAAAATGCCGTGAGAAGATTGCTTTTACCTCTCACGGCATTTTTATTATACTCTTTTACAGATCCAGATCGATAAACTCGAAGTCATCGTCATCCTCGTTCCTCTTCTCAGCCGGTGCCGCTTTCGGCGCTGCCTTCGCGGCCTCCTTCGCGAGGTTCTTTGACAGATCTTTTTCCATATCCGCCACATTCTTTCTCACCGGTCTCTCCGGAGTGTCTGTTCTCTCTGGAACATTCTCTGTCCTCACAGCTTCCCGTCTCTTCGCTGCCGGCCGGCATGTCTCGGCTGCCTCCGGTCTTCTTCGCGGGATCTGGATTTCTTCCTCTTCCTCATCGAAAAGTTCTTCCCGGCGGGCAGCCGGTCTGGACGCAGTTCTTCTCTCCGGCGCTTTCGCGGACTTTCCGGTCTTCTGAGCCTTTTTCGGCTCAGACTTTCTGTTTTTCCGTCCACCCTCGTAGTCACCGTAATCGTCATCATATCCGTCACGGTCCGGATTCTTCGGTGCCTTCGGCTTTCTGAGTAAGAGAACGATAATGATGATCACTAAGAGAATACTGAGTGCAAAAAGTCCGATCACGAACATTCCGCGGATCTCGTAATCCTTAAGCAGACTGTTGTAATCCTCAGCAACCTTTAAGTACTTGCTTCGGGCATCCGCTGCGTCCGGATCCTGGAAATAACGCTGAAGTGTCATCTCTTTCTGATCGTATCGGTAGAAACCTTCCTCACCATTCTCGTTGCGTCCGTAAACGACACAGTACTCCGGTGCAGAATCTCCGCTGTCTTTCCAGATCCAGCCGTGGACTGTGTGATCTCCAATATCGATGGTGCACTCAGCAAAACCGTCCGGGAGCGCTGTTCCCTCCGGGATGCACTCAGGCGGAAGCACTACGACTGTCTTCTCTGCCATCTTCACGACTACATAAGCGGATAAAGCACCGGTCTCGCTGTTGTATACAAAGAAGTCCCCGTTGCCGGAATCATCTGTCATGTAAAGCAAGGTCATTCCAGAGTCATCTGTAGCTGCCTTTACAGTTCTGCCCTCATACTCGATCTCCGTCGCTGTAAATCCAGACGGAAGTTCAGAATCATCAAAGGTATCCGCAACAGTCCAGTTGCCGTCCTCACCGACGACTCCTGCGTTCGTCTCTGCGGAATCCGAGTCTGTCTCACCGGCGGAAGCTGCCGCGTCGTCAGACTTTGTGACAACAATGGTGTAGGTCTTTGTTGTCTCCCCATCCTCCGCTGTTACGGTACAGGTGATGGTATTCTCTCCGTCCTGGAGGTCATCATTTCCGCTGACAGTCACCTTTGCGCCGCCGTCCTTTGCCGGTGCGCTGACCGTGATGGATGTCACATCGCTTGGAACCGCAGCGGTATACTCGGTCGTATCCGCGGAGAACGCCGGTTTTAAAGTACCCGGTGAGATCGTGAGGGACGCTAAGGACGCGTCCCTGGAAGAAGTATCCGCCGCGTTGATCTTTACGGAAGAGCTTCCAATATGGTTGAGAGTCACTGCCTTGGAGTCGGCATCGTAAACTTCCTGGGATTTCACCGTGATGGAGGAAGTTCCAGCCTTCAAGGCATTAAATTTTAATGTAAAGCTGAACGTCTTCTGGTCCGCAGCCTCCGCAGAGCCGATGACACGGACAGATCCTGCTCCGCCATTGGAGTTCGTACCGCTGACAAATTCAAGGGCATCCGCATCATACTGAAGCATCACATCGGAAGAACCGAGCGCTGCGTCCGCGACGATCTTCATCGTGACGGATATCTGGTCTCCCACCGAAACGGTCGGGTCGGAAAACGAAAGTTTTCCGCTGGCCGCAAATGAAACCACCACGCCAGCCGGCAACAGCATGACCATCAGTGCGAACGCCAACAGCCCCGCCGCCAGTTTTTTCATGTATTTGTTCATATTTCTTTATCTCCTATTCCAGCTTTTTCCAGGCTGATCATTGTCTTGTTTCCATAATTTCCGCCTGTACTTCCAAGCATAGTCTTTCCTGAAATGGATCTTTTTATGACCCGATATTCCCATATCAGTTGCCGGTCACAAGCTTTCCGCTGCCGGTCGCGCCCTCCGGATAAGAGCCGCTCGTTCCTGTCGATGACGTCACGAGCTTTCCAGATCCGGATGCGCCTTCTGGATAAGAACTCTGTGATCCGGAATTTGTGCTTCCAGGGCCAGTGGTGCCGAAACTGCTCCCGCTATTGGATATTCCGGTCGATCCGCCAGGGCCTACCGTAGATCCGGTCGTCGTAAAGCCCGAGGACGAAGAACCTGTGGAACTTCCCGTCGACGGGGAAACTACGGTGGTGCTGCCGTTTCCGTTTCCTTTCGCAATGGAAACCTGGTATGTGCGGACATCACCGTTCTCCGCCTTCACCTGAATCTTCACGATCGTCGTTCCGCTTCCGAGACTGATCGATCCTGCTCCACTGACTGCTGCCTTGGAGTCGATAGCCGTAGCACGGATATTTACAGAGGAAACTGAAGAGTCTACAATGAGATCATACTTCTCCGTATCTTTATTGAAGGTTGGTGTCAGGGAATATCCGTCGATGGTGATCCCTGACAGCTTGTTGTTCGGGCTTCCCGTCACGGTCGGCTTCGCGCAGGCAGTTTCCGGCATGTTGTTGAATACCGGGATCTTGAACACGAGCGCCTGTTTCTTCATCTCATCCGTATAGGCCCTCGCGAGCTTCGCGCCCTCCCCGGCCGCTCCTTCCACGTTTGTCATATACTGATGCTTGTAGGGGCTGCTGCCCTGCACATTAAATTTCTTTAAATAGAAGGTATCCTGTCCATTTTTCAGGAAATTCTCACTGTAGTAGGTCGCGCCGCCGATGATGGACTTTTCGATAGAATTCCACGGTCTTCCGTAGCTTCCCGACTGGGACGCGTACCAAAGACCTCTCGTGACGGCTGACATGGAGCCGGAAGCGAAAGCGCCGATATTAAAGAAATTATAGTAGCCTTCATAGCCGGAGGTCTTTCCTGAAATACTTCCGGATTTACCTATCCCCTGCTCCTGAAGGATCATAGCGCCAAGGACATACGGGTTGACGCCAGTCTGGGCCGCCGCCTTCATAATAATATCCACATAAGTCTGTCCCGTCGGTACCGGTGAAGTGTTTGACGCGCCGGTATTGTCATCGGTGATGGCAGACGCGTCCATTCCCGGACCATACTCTACCTCCGGGAGTGCCGTTGTATACATCTTTCTCTGGCTGATCGTGGAGCTCACCGTAGAACCCGGCCCCTCAAGGCTCACACCCTGATTTTCGCTGCCAGAGCTTATGTTGCCGCTTCCATAAGGACTTCCGCCGGACGTTCCAGAACTCATTCCCGGTCCGTAGTTTTCCCCCTGCTGCAGGGAGCCGGAAACTTCAGTATTCGTTTTACTGTTTATGACTGCCGCTGTACCGGACCCCGAAGTCTCCTGGATACTCTGGGCTGCCGTCGTCTCCTCCGGCGTCTTTTCCAGGAATGTTCCCGTGATCAGGCTCGTAAGTCCCGCTCTCGTCTGGGTATTGCTGTCGAAGGCGTGATGCAGAAACTGGAATACATAGGTATCGTTTAGGAAATTTCTCGGATCCATATAGTAGGCGACAATGTCCTTGGATGCCGCCACCCAGGAAGAACCGTCGAATCCGGTCCAGGTGCTTGTATTCCAGTCGTAAGCGCCGTAGTCTGTGGATTTCCAGGATGAAATGCTCGCCTTCGATACCAGATTCGTTCCGACTGCTCCTTCCGCCTCCATCACATCGCTCCAGTTAAGCCCCGTCTTCTGGGCCTGGAAGACCCAGGTCGGATGTTCCGTGTGAAGGGTCCGCAGAGACGTCTTGTAGCTTTCCGGGAATCCCTGGCTGTTTAAATAGCTCTCAAAGTTCGCGTCATAGCTGTAGGATACCGGGAATTTGATATAGTCTGAACGGACATAGCCTCCCTGTGTCCCTGAACTGGAGGAAAACTGGATCTTATACCAGATCTTCCCGTCGGATCCCGTTGTCTCGGAAACCACTGTCACAGCAGCTCCGTAGGCAAGTTTTTTTACGATAGATCCCGTCGTCCCCGGTGTACTCCGCACATTCAGAGTCGTGGCATTTACTGTCGCCGAGCCTGTCGCCGCGTATACGGAAGACAGCCCGGATATCATCGTTCCGGTGTGAGCCGCACAATCTCCCAAAAGGACCGCCCCCAGCATCAGCGCCAGAAATCTTTTTTGTCTCTTTGTCATGTTTTTCTTCTCTCCCACTGCCGGTTTCGTGAAATTTTGCATAAAATCGACATCATATCCATTATAATGATAAAGGCACTTTTCTGTCAACCGCGCAGGAGAAACTTCACACAAATTCCAAATATTGCCGCATTTTCTTAATAAAAACTTAAAAAAGAAACTATAACCTGCAGAAGCTTCCACCGCCAGTTTCTTTCGAATGCATGACAGCACAAAAGCCCGGCATCTCCTCATGGAAACGCCGGGCCTCATGTTTTTTCGTCAATTACACTTCAGATTTACTGCAAAATTATACCGGGTAAGCTTTATTTGCTTTGTCTGCAGTCTTCTGGTCAACCTTCGTCTGCTGGGCTTCACGGTACTCGAAGAAGTCTTTTGCTACAGCCGGGAACAGAGCATAGGATAATACATCCTCATCCTGCTGCTTCCACTGTGCGCATTCCTTCTCGAATTTCGGTAACTGCGGCTCGATCAGATCTGCTGGACGACAGGTGATCGGAGTCGCGTCACCGATGATCTTCTTCTGGACTTCTTTGTTGAACGGTTTCACCGTCTTACCAAATTCACCCATCATGATCTTCTTGGACTCCTTCGGAACCATCTTATATCTCTCGCCGGCAAGAACGTTCATGACAGCCTGTGTGCCAACGATCTGGGAGGACGGAGTTACAAGCGGCGGCTCACCGAAGTCTTTTCTTACTCTCGGGATCTCCTCAAGCACTGCGCGGTACTTGTCTTCCTGACCAGCTTCCTTTAACTGGGAAACAAGGTTGGAAAGCATTCCGCCCGGTACCTGATACTGGAGCGTCTTGATGTTTACACCGAGAACCTTCGGGTTCAGAAGGCCGCTCTTTAAAGCTTCCTCACGGATCGGTGTGAAGTAATCGGTGATCTCTGCAAGCAGATTCTGGTCATAGCCAGTATCATACTTGGTGCCGCGGAATGTCTCAACCATAACTTCAGTTGCCGGCTGGGATGTACCGAGAGCCAGCGGAGACATTGCGCAGTCAATGATATCGCAGCCTGCTTCCACAGCCTTTAAATATGTCATGGAAGCAACACCGGAGGTATAGTGTGTATGCAGGTCGATCGGCAGCTTTGTGCCCTGTTTCAATGCCGTAACAAGCTCGGAAGCCGCGTACGGAGTTAAAAGACCTGCCATATCCTTGATGCAGAGGGAATCAGCGCCCATGCTCTCGATCTCGGAAGCGATATTCTTCCAGTAATCAAGTGTATACGCATCGCCTAATGTATAGCAAAGGGCGATCTGGGCATGTCCGCCTTCCTTTTTTGTTGCCTTAACGGCAGTCTCAAGGTTTCTGATATCATTCAGGCAGTCAAAAATACGGATAATATCAATACCATTTGCGATGGATTTCTGTACAAAGTACTCAACCACATCATCTGCATAATGATTGTATCCAAGGATATTCTGACCACGGAACAGCATCTGGAGCTTCGTGTTCTTGAATCCAGCTCTCAGTTTTCTGAGTCTCTCCCACGGATCTTCCTTCAGGAAACGCAGGCAGGCATCAAAAGTAGCGCCGCCCCAGCATTCTACTGCGTGGTAGCCAACTTTATCCATTTTGTCAACGATCGGAAGCATCTGATCAGTCGTCATTCTTGTTGCAAGGAGAGACTGATGCGCATCACGAAGAACGGTCTCAACGATCTTAACCGGCTTTTTCTGAACTTCTGCCATTTTATTATCCTCCTACCGGGAGATCTGCCCGGGCAGACCTCCCTATATTAAAAGTTTCGGTTCCAATTAAACTCCGAAGATAGCCATGAAGGTACCTGCAGCAACTGCTGTACCGATAACGCCGGCTACGTTCGGTCCCATTGCGTGCATAAGAAGGAAGTTTGTCGGATCTGCCTCAGAACCAACCTTCTGGGATACACGGGCTGCCATCGGAACTGCGGATACTCCGGCAGAACCGATTAACGGATTAACCTTACCACCAGTTACCTTGCACATGAGCTTACCAAAGATAACGCCGGCTGCTGTACCGAACGCGAACGCGATAAGTCCAAGGATAACGATCTTGATAGTTGTAACTTTTAAGAATCTCTCAGCACTTGTTGTAGCGCCAACGGAAAGACCGAGAACGATTACAACGATGTACATAAGAGCGTTGGAAGCTGTCTCCTGTAACTGTTTAACAACGCCGGACTCACGGAAGAGGTTACCAACCATAAGCATACCAACGAGCGGAGCTGTTGTCGGAAGGATCATACAAACTACGATCGTAACGATAACCGGGAAGAGGATCTTCTCAAGTTTGGATACCGGACGAAGCTGTTCCATCTTGATCTTTCTCTCTTCTTCCGTTGTTAAGAGTTTCATGATCGGCGGCTGAATGATCGGAACGAGAGCCATGTAGGAGTAAGCTGCTACGGCGATCGGTCCCATGAACTCAGTCTGTCCAAGCTTACCTGCAAGGAAGATGGATGTTGGGCCATCAGCACCACCGATGATGGAGATCGCTGCGGCTGCCTTGTCATTGAAGCCCATGAAAATAGCCATAAAGTAAGCGGCGTAGATACCGAACTGTGCGGCAGCGCCTAAAAGGAAGCTCTTCGGGTTAGCGATCAGCGGACCGAAGTCTGTCATCGCGCCTACACCCATGAAGATCAGGGACGGAAGAATACTCCACTCATCCAGTAAATAGAAGTAGTGAAGAAGTCCTCCAACTCCGTTAGAAGAATCTTCAATGCTCAGCATAATATCCGGGTAGATATTTACAAGCAGCATACCAAAGGAAATCGGTACAAGAAGAAGCGGCTCAAATCCTTTTCCGATCGCAAGGTAAAGGAAGATACACGCAACTAAGATCATGATCAGGTTTCCTACGCTTAAATTCAGGAATGCTGTCTGCTGAAGAAGATTCAAAAGTGTATTTTGAATGTATTCCATGTTAATCCCTCCATGTGGAATCTGCAGTCAGCAGAAAATTAGTTTAATGTAGCGAGTGTAGCACCCGGCTCTACGGAATCACCAACAGCAACATTGATTGTTGCAACAGTGCCGTCCTGCGGCGCAACGATCTCGTTCTCCATCTTCATAGCTTCAAGGATCAGGAGAACCTGGCCTCTCTTAACAGCCTGACCTGCAGATGCCTTAACGCCAAGGATCTTACCCGGCATCGGAGCTGTAACTGCTACTGCGCCTGCTGCGCCAGCCGGAGCTGCCGGAGCTGCTGCCGGTGCCGGTGCTGCCTTCGGAGCTGCTGCCGGTGCTGCCTTCGGTGCCGGTGCTGCTGCCTTCGGTGCGGAAGCTGCGCCTGTGAAGCCCTCTTCTACTGTTACTTCATATACATTACCGTTTACTGTGATTGTATAATTTTTCATTGTGATTTCCTCCTGATAATATTAATTCCAGTTTCTGTTAGAAACACGTTTGATGGAGCGGACTACAAGTCCGTTGTCAACAGTCTCTTTTCCCTCATAAGCTGCGATTGCTGCTGTGATCACGGAAACGAGTTCTGTATCATCGGTAAGGTTCTCCTCCTCAGCCGGAGCTGCTGCCGGTGCCGGAGCCGGAGCTGCCGGTGCTGCCTGCGGTGCTGCCGCCGGTGCCGGTGCTGCTGCAGCCTTCTTTGCCTTCATCTTTGCCTCAAATACGTTGATGTATTTGAACATGCTGATCAGCCAGCTGATGAAGATCAGGACTGCGAATACAACGCCCATACCCATTAAGGTATTCATTCCGGCTTTCGCCATCTTCTCGCCTGTTGTGTAAACCGGAGAGAAGGAAATTGTCTCAACCTTGTTGAGGTCCTCGTCTGCGATCAGAGTGAATTCCATCGCTCTCTTCTCGTAAACAGTGTTCATTCTTGCGACATAGCCGTCATCACTTTTTGTAACGACTGCTGTCTCGCTGGAAACGAACGCGCCAAGGTCATCCTTAATGGAATCCCAGGATTTTAACGCATTCTCCATAACAGTATCTTTGTTCTTTACGCTTGTTGCAAGGGCCTGTTCGATGGAAGCGTCATCCATCTGGTTGAACAGATCCAGGTACTGCTGGGAGCCGGACTGCATCGCCATTTCGATCTGCGGATCGATCGTTTCAGCGGTGTCAACGGCTGCAGAGCATCCTGCAAGCGCGAAGAGGCAAACTGCCATGCAGAGTGCAAGCCAGATTCTTCTAATTCTCTGTTTCATATTTCAGCCACCTCATATTAGATCGTTCCGTGCTTTTTGGACGGACGATCCTCTCTTTTTGTGAACAGCATCTCAAATGCAGCAGCTACACGCTGTCTTGTCTCGGAAGCCTCGATGATATCGTCTACATATCCTCTCTTTGCTGCCGCAAGTGCGCTTGCCTGCATCTCATTATACTGTGCTGCTTTTTCATTGATCAGGGCTGCCGCATTGTCAGCCTTTGTGATCTCGTCAGCATACATGATCTTCACAGCCGGTACTGCTTCCATGACACCGATCTTCGCGTTCTTCCATGCGTATACAATGTCAGAACCGATGGACTTGCTGTTCATGGTAAGACCTGCTGTTCCGTTTGCCTTGCCGACAACGACAGTTACCTTCGGAACGTCAGCGTTTGCGAATGCGTAGGTCAGGCGTGCTGCCGCCTTCGCGATCTTCTTCTCGTTGCATTTGCAGTTCTTGTAACCATCTACATTGACGAGTGTAAGTACCGGGATCTCGAAAGCGTTGCAGAAGTTTACAAATGCTGCTGCTTTCTCACATCCTGCTGCGGTAAGGGCTGCGTCATAAGTAGCAGTCTTCTCGCCGTCTGTATAAACTTCGCTGCGATTTGCAACACAGCCAACGGTAGCTCCGTTTAAGCGGATAAATGCCGTTACCATCTCCGGTGCGTAGTCCTTCTTCATTTCCATGTAGAAGCTGTCATCAGAGATCATGGACAGTGCGATGGATGTATCGCCTGCGCAGTTCTCGATATCTGTGCAGATTCTGTTTAAGTCATCCTCACATTCGCTGTAAGACATGTCATCCTCGTTGTTAGCCGGAAGGATGGAAACAAGGTTTCTGATCTCTGTGAAAATTTCTTTCTCGGAGCCAGTCGCGCATACGTTTCCTGTCTCTTTTGCCTGATACTCAGCGCTGGAATTATCAGCATCGTTCTCAGCGATTACAAACGGAGCATTCACAAACATTTTTGCGTCCTGTTCCATAAATGTGAAATCAGCCATTTCAGATGCCACAGCCATTCCGCCGCCGCAGTTTCCAAACACAGCCTGGATCTGCGGGATCACACCGGATGCCATTGCCTGGCAGACATAAAGTTTGCCGAAGCCGTCCAGGGCATCCATGCTTTCCTGGAGTCTGAATCCTGCACAGTCAACCAGACCAACAATGGGTGCGCCCATTTTCATAGCCATACTATAGAGCTTCTCGATCTTCTCTGCGTGCATTTCGCCGATGGATCCGCCCATTACGGACGCGTCCTGGCTGTACACATAGACGAGAGCGCCATTGATCGTACCATAACCGGTAACAACACCATCTGCAGGGGTTTCCTGAGACTGCATGTTGTAATCAGTGCTTCTGGCAGTAATATAAGCACCAACCTCAACAAAGCTGTTGTCATCAAGCAATTCATGAATTCTGTTGATTGCCGACGTTTTTGTCATTTTGCTGTCCTCCATTATTCCTTAAATTGACGAAAATCAAATTTCTGCCTAGTGTAATAATAAACGGATTTGATGCAAAATTCAAGGAGTTTTTCCCCGCCTTAGCAACATTTTTATCCCTTTTCGTCAGAAAAATTTAAGAAACTTTTTTTCTAATGCCTGTCTCGTGATGCAGTTAATTTTTTAAACCTTCTGCTTCCAGATGACGTTTCATCTCAGTAAAGCCCCGCCCGCGGACTTCTCCGACCTGGTGAACCACCATGAATGCTTCCGGATCGATGTCCATCACGATGCGGTTTAATTTCTGAAGTTCCCTGCCGGAAACTACGGTGACGACGGCCATGGACGTCTTTCTTAAGTGCCCGCCCTCGATCTGGAATAATGTGGTTCCACGGTCAAGCTGTTCCTGCACTGCGATATTGATCTCCTCGTATTTCTCGCTGATGATCTTCGCCTGTACCTGCTTTTTGCCCATCATGAGCATCTTGTCCAAGATCACGGTGTAGACCATGACCATGATAATCCCGTAGAGGATCTTTTCCCGGTCGCGGAACAAAAGCTGGGATAAGAGGATCGCCACATCGAAAACGTACATGGACACAGATACCGGAACCTTAAAGCGTTTCTGCAGGACAAGCGGAGGGATGTCCATGCCGCCGGTGGAGGCACCGGAGCGGATCACGAACCCCAGAGCGAATCCGATCATGATCCCAGCAAAGATGGCACAGAGCATGGGATCCGTTGTGAATACGAAGTCTCCCGCCAGGGCGGTCAGGCGGTCAAGGATGAACGGGTAATAAAATGTCGCAAGCAGGGTCGTCGCCGCAAATTTTTTCCCCAACTCCAGCCAGCCGAGACCGAACATGATAATATTGAAGACTGCCACGAAGCCAGAAAGAGGGATCCCGAAGAAATGCTGTGCCATAAGGCCAAGTCCTGTGGTTCCCGCGGCGATCATGTCCAACGGCAGGATGAAGAGGACGACTCCCGCGGCGTAGACCGTGAGACCAAACAGGATAACCGCAGTCTGGATAACGACAGATGCCGCCTTGTTCTGTTTTGTTTCTGATGTTTCCATTTGTTTTGTTACCTTTCTCTTTGTGTGCTGTTTATTGTTGTCTATTATTGTTTGTATTGTTTATGTATTTTGTATTATTTGTATCTGTTCAGTAGGTCTGCGCACTTGCTGCGCTGACCGTAAGAAAACCTAGGCTAAAAGGCAAAAATCCCATCGGCGTAGCCGATTTGGAATGGATTTTTGCATGTAACTGTGAAGGTACTGAACAGTTACTATTATTTAAATTTTCCACCTTCGCAATTTTTCGCGTTTTCTGTTCTTTCCACTACCTCTTTATCACAGAAAAGCGCACAAAAAAAGGACGCCCGGAGGCGTCCTCATGAATTTCCCTTATTTGCCGAAAACTGCTTCATAGTCTTTACGGAATTTCTCAATTCCCTGGTCAGTTAACGGGTGATGTGTCATCTGCTCGATTACTTTATACGGAACCGTCGCGATATCAGCGCCTGCAAGTGCACACTCTGTTACATGCATGGTGTGTCGTACGCTTGCCGCGATGATCTCTGTCTCGATATCATGGAGAGCGAAGATCTCTGCAACAGTGTCGATGAGATCGATACCCGGCTGGGAGATATCATCGAGACGTCCTACGAACGGGGACACATAAGCTGCGCCTGCTCTGGCTGCAAGAAGTGCCTGGTTGGCGGAGAAGATCAGGGTCACATTCACCTTGATGCCTTCGGAAGAAAGCACTTTTGTCGCCTTTAAGCCTTCCACCGTCATCGGGATCTTAACGACCATATTCGGGTGGATCTTCGCGATCTCGCGGCCCTCCGCGATCATTCCCTCCGCGTCAGTTGTTGTTGCCTTTACCTCACCGCTGATCGGTCCGTCTACGATAGAAGCGATCTCTTTTAAAGTCTCAACATAATCTTTTCCTTCTTTTGCGATCAGTGACGGATTTGTTGTAACTCCACAGATCACTCCCATGTCATTTGCTTTGCGGATCTCATCCACATTGGCTGTATCAATGAAAAACTTCATTGGTTCCCCCTCCTGTTTTTTCTAATAATCGTAACTGCCCGGTATTTTCGCAGCTACAAACCGTCATATAAGTCCATTTTAACATGAGGACATGTTTTGTCAATGCATTTCGACGTTTTTCCCGGATTCTGTCCATTCCCGAATGCGTGTTCGTGAACAGATGCAGATCACAGCAGGTGAGCGCGTTTGGTGTGGAAATCCACCAGGAGACATCCTTTTTATCCGGCATACGGGATAAATTCAAAACAATCCTCTTCATACACCCCGTCGATCTCGAATCCCCAGCCTTTATCCGACTTTTTCACTGCCAGACGGCATCTGCGTCCATCGGAGAGCTCCATGTCCACAAAGTTTTCCAGATCTGTCGCCCGGACATAGTACTTTGTTCCCACTGGAAGTTTCTCCTCTTTTTCACTGCCGTCTGCTTCCATCATCGTCACCGGAAGCTCCCTCGTGGATACCAGCGCCGCCTCATCCTCCTTTGAATCGCAGACATTGACTTTTGTATACACATCATTCTCTGCCACCGGCATCCCGCTCTCACCCACATGGAATTTCCGGTAAGCGTCGTATGTTCCCAGAGCGTCCACCCTGCGGGTAAGGTAAAATCCATCCGGATCATTTAAGAGGGCACCATGAGGGCTGTCATTCGATGTACCAACATGGCAGATCTCTTCTCCCTTCAGGTCAAAGACTTCCATGGTCCTCCAGTCATTCTCACTCTGGATCTCCGTGTAGAGATATGGGTGCCCGTCATCTGTCATGACGATCCAGCCGTACTGGGGCTGTCCATAGAGTTCCATCGTGAATTCTTTCTTCTTTCCACCCTGTTCCCGCTCGATCGTGATATTTCTCGCGTCATACCCGTCTGCGGCATCATCAAAATGATAACTCACAGAAGTATCGTTTTCCTCGTGCTCATACGTCACAGTCTCCCATGGACTGATCTTTTCTGCCCAGCCTTCTGAAGCTTTCCCTATATAGTCTGTCTGGAACATCGCTTCATTTCCGGCAAACGGAACCTCCACTTCAACAGCTCCTGCCGCATATGAGGCGATAACATACTGATCAAAATGAATGCACACACCTGTTTTTGTGATGCACCATCCCAGTGGCCCATATCCATCCGTCCCCTCAAACAGACTGTCCACAGTCATTTCATAATCTTCGAATAATTCCTTCTCCTCCTTCTGGTCAGAAAGCTCCTCCTCCACATATTTCCGGAATCCCGGAAGATCTTTTACTACATCGCAAAGTTCCAGCTCTTTTCCTGTCTGCGTATCGAAATTGTGGTATTCCGTCACAGAGCTTGGATGCGCGCCTCCCAGATCATAATATTTCAGCCAGTACATACTGACGACCGTATGGTCGAAGCGGACCGGATTAAATTCATAATTGCAGACATATGACTGCTTCCTGTCCGGGTAATTGTTCCGCATATCCTCAGCTTCTTTTTTATAGGAGGCATACTCCTCTTTATTCTGGCTGACCAGGTTTTTATTCAGGAAAATGAGCGACTGCTTCAGCGCATCATATCCGTCCCCCTGTACATAGACCTTGTCGCAGCGCGATGTGATGATTGGAGTCTGGTCTGTGTCATCCCATTCCCCGTCATATTCCCCGCTTACCGCGATAGGGATCAGGGTGAAGCGGTCCGTCTGGGCATCCGCGCCCGTATTCCCATTTTGATCAGTGCCCGATATGCTCTCCACCGCACTCTCCGGCTCACGTTCCGCTGTGGATCCAGTCTCACCGCTCTCCTGTGTCGTCTCCGCCGCTGTATCCACCGTCACTATATCTTTTTTCTGACAGCCGGTCATGAGACTCATTGCGATCAGGAGATATAGACCATATTTTCTCATACTGTTTCCTCCCTTTATCAATTTTTATAACCATTCGATTTTATTTGCCGATGACATGCAGCATTCACATTCTGTTTCCCTTTGCAGCCGAAATTTTCCTGTATCAGGATTATTCCTTTTTATAGCCTTATCTTATCGCACATGCTCCGGGGAATCCATTTCTTTTCCCTTACGAATTCTTAAAACAAAGCGGAAGAAAACAGAACGTACAGCGGATCTCCCCCTCTTGCAAAAAATTTCGGCATATTTGGGCATAAAAATACCGGAAACAGGCAGTTCCCCATTTCCGGCATTTTCATCATATTCTCATATATCTATTTTATCTGCGTGCCGCGTCTCTACAGCATCCAATCCTTCAAAACATCGTGATCACGCAGAAGTTTTCCAACGATCGTCTTATCGATCTTTCTGAGCAGCGGCTTTTTCAACATTTCAAACGGCATCGGAAGCTTCATCTCAAGCGGGGACTTTCCGTCCATGAGCTTCACCGTGCTGTCTAAGAGCTCTCTCACATCATAGACACTGCCCCATACCTCCGGCACACCGCGGTCCACTCCACAGAGTCCGTATACTGCCTCCATGGCGGTACGGACAGAATACTCTGTGGTAAAGATCGTATCTCTCGGAGTCTCCGCAAACTGTCCAAGGAAAGCGGCATTTACAGAACCGTCCGGAATTACATCCGGGCGGTCTCCGGCAGACCTCGGCATAAAGAATGCGGTGATATACGGCATCATGGTCGGTGTGCAGTTGCACTCTTCTCCTGATAGTCTCTCGATATCCTCCACCGGGATTCCGAGATGATACAGCCACTCGGCGGTGATCTCCTTACCGGTACACTCCTTCATGGGTTTCTTCACATAGTCGCCCGGGACATCGGTGAACAGGCTGTATACCCATACACACACCTCGTCCTTCTTCTGATTCTTGAACTGTCCCTGGCGGTTGATGGTCCAGCTCAAAAGCCACTTGGAATCGCGGCAGCTCACGATACCGCCGGTAACAACTTTGCCTGTCCTCGGGTCGCGCTTGCAGATTTTCTTGATCTGGTCGATGATCTCTTCATTTGCGGTGGTGACCGTCGCAGACTCCCAGTTCGTCTTCTCGATATCGGAGCAGAATTTTTCCGGATGACCGAAGGACGGATCCTGTGCTGCAATTTTCTTCCAGAGGCTCCAGCAGCCGCTGCTTCTCACTTCCGCGTCACCCACCGGCGCATGGTTCTGGTCACCGTAGATCGTCCCTTCTGTACAGCTTCCGTTTGTGATAAACACAAGGTCCTTTTCCGTCAGCGGGATCTCCGTGTCCCCGTTCTTCGTGCGGCACTCGATAGCGCGGGCCGTCTTCTTTCCGTCCGTGATCTCAAAGCGGACGTTTGTGACCTCTGTGCCGAACCGAAACTCCACGCCTGCCGCCTCCAGGTATTTCTGCATCGGCAGAATCAGGGATTCGTACTGGTTGTAGCGGGTGAATTTCAGAGCGGAGAAGTCCGGAAGGCCGCCGATATGGTGGATAAATCTCTGGAAGTACCGCTTCATCTCCAGGGCGCTGTGCCAGTTTTCAAAGGCGAACATGGTTCTCCAGTAAAGCCAGAATTGGGAGCCGAATACCTCATCATCGAACACATCCTCGATGGTCTTGTCATAGAGATCCTCATCCTTCGTGAAGAAGAGCTTCATGATCTCCATACTGCCCTTCTGGCTCAGACCAAACTTTCCGTCCGTATGGGCATCCTCGCCGCGGCGCTCTGTGGCACGACAGAGAGAATAGTTCGGGTCATGCTTGTTTAACCAGTAATACTCATCGAGAACGGACGCGCCTGGAACCTCCAGGGACGGGATGCTGTGGAACAGATCCCAGAGGCACTCGAAATGATCCTCCATTTCGCGGCCGCCGCGCATCACATATCCTCTTGTCGGATCATCGATTCCGTCGCAGGCACCTCCGGCGATATCCATGGCCTCTAAGATGTGGATGTTCTTTCCCGGCATCTGGGCATCGCGGACGAGAAAGCATGCCGCCGCCAGGGATGCGAGACCGCTTCCCACAAGGTACGCGGACTTCTCCTCGATTCCCGCCGGCTTCTCCGGGCGGGCGAACGCTTCGTAGTTTCCGTTTGTGTAGTAGATTCCCTTGCTGTTCTTATCATGTTTTCCGAGTTCTGTGTTGCGGTAATCGGATCTGCTTCCATGGGAAGTCTTTTTCATCTTATCCATTTCCATGTTTCCGCGCTTCTTCGCCGCGAGTACCGCTGTGATTCCAGCTCCGGCCGCCAGAACTGCTCCGGCTTTCCATCCTTTTTTGCTCATCGTTTCTGGTTTCCTTTCCTGTTTATTTCATTTCTACATTCCGTATCATGTAGTTTTCATAACTATATTGCTGCTTTTGATAGTAATCCTTTCCACGGGCTTTGTCAAGCTTTCCATTCAAATATTTTGAACGCAAAAGTTTTTTCTGCGCTTCCCGCCTTTTATCTTCTCCTTTTTTCTGATTTTCATTCAAAAAGTACCCCGCCCGCTGTCTCTATAGGGGCAGCGAACAGGGTACTAAAAAGGGGAGGATAAGTATTAATCTTTTTCTTTTGTACTGGTCATAGGATTGCCCGTTTTTCCGTTTTTATACATTCATCATTGATTTTCCATACACATTTTTTTATAATAAGCTTACGGAATACATTCAGATTGGAGAATACAGAAATCATGAAAAATCTTGTAATCGGACAGTCCGGCGGACCTACCGCCGTCATCAACGCGAGCCTTTATGGTGCGGTAAAAGCATTCAGGGAATCCGGCGCGGACGGACATGTTCTCGGAATGATCAACGGAATCGAGGGATTCCTCGCTGACCATGTGATGGACCTTTCCACGGACCTCTCTGACAAGGAACTTGAGCTCTTAAAGCTCACTCCGGCCGCATACCTTGGTTCCTGCCGTTATAAACTTCCGGCAGATTTAGACAGTGAAGTTTACCCTGCGATCTTCGATAACTTCCGTGAGATGAACATCGGATACTTCCTCTATGTGGGCGGAAACGACTCCATGGATACCGTGGACAAGCTCTCCCGCTATGCGGAGAAGATTGGAAGCGATGTGAAATTCATCGGAATCCCGAAGACCATCGACAACGATCTTGTCCTCACCGACCACACACCGGGCTTCGGAAGCGCCGCAAAGTATGTTGCCTCCACCGTCCGCGAGATCGTCCTCGACGCCTCCGTCTATCAGCAGAGATCCGTCACCATCGTCGAGATCATGGGACGCCACGCAGGATGGCTCACCGCTGCTTCCAGGCTTGCAAGAAAATATGAGGGCGACAACCCATGCCTTATCTACCTCCCGGAGACTCCGTTCTCCTTAGAGCAGTTCTATAATGACCTGGACGCTGCATTCAAGAAATCCCCAAACCTCGTTGTCTGCGTCTCCGAGGGAATTGCCGATGAGGGCGGCACCTTTGTCTGCGAGTACTCCGACGCAGCGAAGCTCGATTCCTTCGGTCACAAGATGCTCACCGGCTGCGGTGAGGTCTTGGAAAGCTTTGTCCGCGACAAGTTCGGCGTGAAAGTCCGCTCCATCGAGTTAAATGTCAACCAGCGCTGCAGCGGCATGATGGTATCTGAGACGGATATCGAGGAAGCTGCCATGGCAGGCGCTGCCGGTGTGAAGGCAGTTCTCGCCGGGGAGACAAAGAAGATGATCGCCTTCAAGCGTGACTCCGACATGCCGTACAAGATGCACTGCACACCGGAGGATGTAAGCCTCATCTGCAATCAGGAAAAGAAATTCCCAAAGGAATGGATCAACGCGGCAGGAAACGATATCACCGATGACTTCTCAGCTTACGCTCTCCCGCTGATCCAGGGCGAGCCGAAGCGCGTGATGGAGAACGGGGTGCCGAAATACCTGTACAGAAAGTAAGTTTGGTATTATCACCCATAACCGCGAATTTTAACAAAACTCTTCAACAAAAGCAAAAGCCCGTGAAAACATGCTTCCACGGGCTTTTTCCTTTTCTTTCCTTGGTAAGAACTCTCCCACTTCCTGTCCCAGACTTATTCAAGATCGAAACAGCCCTGCACCGCTGCCAAACGAAATCCACTTTTCCATTTAACTGCTGCACAGAGCTGTTTATTTTTCATATTCCATTAATTCACTTCACTGATATCCATCAGCCCGCACCCGTCATAGAAGAACTTTAAAATCTCCTGGCAGGTCTTTCCCTGCTTTGCCATGCCCTGGGCACCGTTCTGGCTCATGCCGACACCGTGTCCGAAGCCGCCTCCGTAGATTGTGAAGGTCGTCACCTGATTTTCATCGGTTCCGTTGTTCTCGATATAGATGAAACCGCTGGGAAGCGTATCCCATCCCGTAGATGTGGAACCGTCTTTCCTGTTGTATACAAGTGATACATTTCCGAGAATGCTGCGGATCCTGCTCTGCCCGGAAAATGTCTTGGAACCTTCCGTTCCAACGACCTTCAGGGTCTTCGCGTATCCACCCGCTCCCCTGGATGTGATCGTAAGTCCCGTGATCCTGCCGACCCCGCCGATCTTTTCGTCCAGGATCGTGCTGGTGGTCTTCGTGTTCCAACGGAACATCGGGAAGTCAGAGTCGTAGGCATCTGTGTTCTCGTCCTTGATAAAGCTCTCAAAGGCCTCGTTGGATGTCAGATCCAGCTTCTTCGCCTTGTTGTTGATCGTGACTGCCCTGAGGTACGGCGTGTTGGACGCATCCGCTCCCCACACACTTCCGTCGGTTCCATGCCCGTCAGATGTGGAGTAATAGAACGCCTCGATGGGATCCCCGTTGTATTCCAGAAGCTGACCAAAGGTCTCATTCACAGCGGTATCCGTGGAATCGAAGGTCAGCGTGTTGTTGTACACCTGGAAATTCGTGCTGTCATCCACATGGGCACCGTAGGTCGAGTAGGCATTGCCCTGAATCTGCCTCCATGCGTAGGTTCTCGCACAGACCGCCTGGGCCTTCAGCGCCTCCAGCTCATAAGTCGGCGGCATCTCGCTCGGTGTCACCCGCTTTAAATATTCCTCGAGATCCACCTCGTTTAAGAGAAGCAGGCCGTCGCTCTCCTCCGTGATCTCCATATGTCCCGGATAGACGGGCATTCCCTGAGCGCGCTCCAGACTGTGTACCGTGATCATTCCGCCTTCATTTGCGGAACGGAATGTGAGACGCCCACTTGCGACCCTTGAATCTCCTGGTTTTATCGTCACCGTCTCCCCTGCTGCGATGGACTCCGTCTTTGCATCCTTCTCATCTCCGTACTCCAACACTGCCATGGAGTCGCAGGAAAGTGTGATCGTATCATGGAACAGTGACTTAAATCCGTTCGTCATGATAAGCACGCGGATCATGTCGATATCCGGTTTCTCCGTCGTCAGGGCCGCACAGATCTTTCCATCCGCCACCACAAATTCCTGCATGTGGTAGCCGACGAGAATATCCTTCTTCTGCTGTTCCCTGAGAACACCGTAGGTCCGATAGATCTTAAACTGATCCGCCAGCGGCACGCTGCCGTAGCCGTCGATCTCAATCTCTGTGTCGCGGACCGCAAGGACCGTTCCGGTGATCTTCTCTTTCTTCAGCACCAGTCGTTTTGGGGTTCCGCCCTTTAAGTACAGATCTCCGATCTGACCGGAGATCTCGCTCTCATCCTTTAAAACTCCCTTTACCGGAAATTCCCTCTGGATATTTCCGATAAAGACCGTCACTGTCTTTCCGGAGAATCCCGAGATCCAGGCATTCTCGTAGACGATCTCGTCCGAGACCATCTCCTCCACCTTTAAGATCTCATCGTCTCTCGCCAGAAACCGGATCTTCTGATCAATATATCCGTCGAGGTAAAGTCCCTCAAACTGAAAAATACCGTCCCTCGTGTAGGCTGTCCATGCAGGCGCACCATCCACATTGTCCGGTGTTCCGTAAAGGTCCGTCTCCACCTCGGCCACAGCTCTGTCCGGATCCACCGCCGCGCGGAACGCGTCATAGAACTTCCAGAAATTCTCACTGGAGACCGCCTTTTTCGCCCGGTCACCGGAATCCACATAAGAAAGGAGCGCATCTGTTTCCCCTTTTCCCTCTTCCGATGCCTTTTTTGCCCAGTCTGAAAGAACCGCGTATGTAACTGCGGACGTAGCGCTCCGCTCGTCCGCTTTGACCGATCCGCTGTCAAGATATCCCTGACCATAGAGGTAGTCCATATATTTCACATACCACTGGTCCGATAGATCTTCATCAAAATTCGACGTCTCCGGCGCATTTTCAAGAATTCCATCCCCCGACTCCAGTGTCAGTGCCACCGTCCGGGATGCCGCTGCCAGGGAGACTCCATCCTCTTCCCTGTCCAGAAGTACGATCACGATCAGCAGAACCACGATGAACGTCGTGACTCCCGCCATCCAGTTTATCAGTTTCCTTCTCTCGTTCATAATTCCTTTCCCGACCAGAACCAGCTACTGTTCGTCACCGTGTTTTTTTATACTCGCCGTTCTGTTCGTCGATCCGCTTCAGATTTACATAGTCCTCTTCTTTTATGCTCAGACTCTTCTTTGAAAGGAGATATTCCTGAATCTGATTATAAATATGAATGATGACTGCCATCAACGGAACCGCAATGATCATTCCCACAAATCCGCACAATCCGCCGAACAGCAGGATCGAAAACAGTACACCAAAGCTGGAAACACCTGTGGAATTTCCCAGGATCTTCGGTCCTAAAATATTTCCGTCAAACTGCTGAAGCACAAGGATCAGCCCGATAAAGTACAGACACTGTTTCGGACTGATGAGGAATACGAGGATCGCGCACGGAGCTGCTCCAATAAATGGTCCGAAGAACGGTATCACATTCGTCACTCCGATGATCACGCTGATCAGCAGCTCATACGGCAGCTTAAACAGATGCATCAGGATAAAGCAGAGAATTCCGATGATCAGGGAATCGATCAGTTTTCCGATAATAAAGCCGGAAAACGCTTTTTTAATAAACTGGAATTCAGCCACAACGATATTGGCCGCTTTCAGTGGAAGAACGGAATAAATAAATTTTTTTCCCTGCGCTGATAGGGATTCCTTGATATTTAACAGATAGATCATAACGATCAATCCGATCAGCATGTTTTTTGTCAGCGTGATCACATTCATGACTCCGCTGGATACGCCGCCGACAATCTTCTCAATATTCTGGAAGTTCTGGAAATTGGAGAGATTCGACATTAAGTCCGTCTCCATCCAGCTCTGAAAATACTGGGCTGACTGCTCGTAAATATTTAAGATTGCCTGCTCCACCGGCGGGTTGTTCACGAAGAATTCCGTCAGCCAGTCATACACGTTCTGGAAATAAACCGGCATCATGTTGATGATCCCCACGATACTGGAATAGAGCTGCGGGATGATCATGCTGGAAAGGCTTACGACCACCACGATCAGAAACGCAAGGCTTATCACTGTTCCAACGGCTTTTCCAAGGAAATTGCCGAAGGATTCACTCTTGAACCGTTTCTTTGGCGCGATCTTCTTTTCCTCGTCCTCTTTTTTCTTGTCGTCATCGTGCACATACACGACTGTATTGTAGCACCAGTTATAGACCGGAGACATTAAAAAAGCAAGTACAGCGCCGTAGATCACCGGTGCCAGGACAAACCGCACTTTTCCCAGAAAGGCAAACACTGCATTCCTCTCCAGAAACAGAAAGACGACAAACACCGCTGCGATCAGTACCAGGATTGCCGTCACCCCCATGTAAATGTATCGTTCGAACCGTTCATTTTTCATAAAAAAGTTTCTCCTTTGCAGTTGTTTCTTCCATTCATATCATATGTATCGAAACCTGTTTGCACCCATAATATCATACTTCCCATGTTTAGAAAAGAGCATTTGCGAAATCTAAACCCCCGTCATGCGCGGAAATCATGCGTCGTTCATCCATGTAAAATAACGCCATGTTATATCCCACTATATGAAAAGAAGCAGCGATCTCTCGCTGCTTTTTTATCTTTCGCAATCCCAAAATGCCGTTTCCTGAATAATTGACGCCTAGCAATGCTAGGTGGGCATCCGCACTTAAACATCTGCCTTCCACTCTTTGGAGGCCTGACATCCGTTCAAAAATATAGGAATCCCGTATGTCAAAATGTAGGTTCAAAATAGACAGGAGTGTCGAACATCCCAGGAATCACATTCCCTTTAACTGAGAACTATTATAGCGCATCACGGATCATTTTTCAAGTTCCATTTCCTGGTGTCATGTATTTTTCTGCGACTCATAATTACAACTCCCGACATAGCTGTAAACCGGATCTTCGATCCCTGCTGTACTGTCTGTCTTGTCTTTAACACAGACAAAGCATCCCAAATATCGGCTGATCTTTTTTTACATCATACCTTTTAAGAGCTTTGCTGTCTCCTCCGGTGTCTCACAGAGGTAATCTGTCCCGGCGCTCTGGAGTTCTTCACGGCTTCCATATCCGTAAAGCACGCCGATCACGGAAAGTCCCGTTTTCTTCGCACCGTATACATCATGTTCCCGGTCACCCACCATGATCACGGAAGGCTTCTCCTCCTCGCTGATGCAGTTTTCTTCCAGGACATAGCGGATCACATCGTCCTTATTCACACGCGCTTCATCCATGGACGCGCCGCCGATAAATTTAAAATACTCTGTCAGTTGGAAATATTCCAGGACTTTCTTTGCGGTCTCCTCCGGCTTCGATGTTGCCACATAGAGTTCGAGGCCAGCCTCCTTTAAGGTCTTTAACATATCTTCCACGCCATCGAACGGCGCATTATCCATCCAGCCTTTCACATCGTAGTATTCCCGGAACACATAGATCGCATCATTTGCGTCCTTATCTGAAAAATTATAATATCTCTTAAAGCTGTCGAAGAGCGGCGGTCCCACAAACGGTTTCAAGACCGAAAGGTCATCCACATGGATGCCGTAATGTTTCAGCGCATACTGAACACCCCTCGTGATCCCTGGCATGGAATCCGTCAGTGTGCCGTCAAGATCAAAAAATACTCTTTTTAACTTCATCATTTTTCCTCTTTCACGTATTTCCAATTTCATGAGTTTTATTATCCCATGCCCCCATTTAAATGTCAATTATAAAATCCTGTACTGCCCTTCCGCCAACCTCCACTATTTTCCATGGCTATCGACTTTTCGTTTTCAAACCGACAGAATATATCACCTGTATTCTATTTCAGATCTGCAGCTGCAAAAAAGCGGCACCCACCAGAACCGCTTTTTTACGGTTCTGGCACATGCCGCCTTTCCCTTATCCTTTTTATCTGACCCGGAGTTTACCGGAAAAACTCGTGATTTCCATGTTTAAACAGGAATTCCAGATGTCTGTCAAACCAGCTGGCGTTCTTTTTTGATGACGCATGCCGGTTCATAAAATACAGGGCACCGTCCGTCAGATCTTCACCTGAGAGCGCCCGCCCTACGGCCTCCACCGTCTCGGCTGTGACCCTGCATCTCTTGATGGAGCCGTTGGACACCGGTGAAAACTGGTGTTTCTGGTAGACAACTTTCGTGATCGTGTTCGGGAATGAGTCATTCTCCACACGGTTTAAGATCACGTTCGCCACCATGACACGGCCTTCCATGTCACAGTTTCCAGCTTCCGCCTGCACGATCCGTAGAAGAACATCGTAGTCGCTGTCAGAGTAGCCGGTGAAAACTTCCCTTGCAGGCTCCTCCGCCGCAGTCTCTTCCGCTTCCGCCTGTACCTCTGTCACAGGTGAGCCTTCTGCTTCCGCCTCAACCTGCACAGCTCCGGTCTCTGCGTTTCCCGCAGTTTCCACTTCCGGCCCCGCAGACTCATCCTGAGCCCCATTGCTCTCGTCTGCTTTTTCCGAAGCTCCTGCGTCCTCGGCGCTGTTCTTATCATTCGTCTCTGTATTTTCAGTTTCTCTCTCGATATCTGCTTCCGTCTCCGCGGATGATGCTTCATCCGCCGTCGTCTCATCCTCTAAAACATTTCCGTCTGTTTCCGGAAGAGCAGTATCTTCTGTCTCCTCCAGACTGTCTTCATCCGAACCTCCCTGCGTCTCTGCAAACGCTACGATCGCGTTTTTGCCTCCGCCCTGGAAGTCCACCGCTGTAAATGGAATCACTGCAATCAGTGTTGCGCCCATCGTGAGAATTGCCGCATTCCGGTGCATCTTCTTTGTCACACCGGTGAAGAGTGATTTCACAAACTGAAAGACTGTCTGAAGAAATGAGTTCCATGGATTCATTTTTGAATACCCTCTTTCTCCGTCCTGTCGCCGGTTGTTCATTCCGACCGTTTTCCGGCCGGTGTCTGTGATTATAGGAGAATGAGAGGGCAAATGTCAATAAGCCATGGCCAACTTTGTTACATTTTACAGCCCGTTTTTTAATGATTGTTACATTTTATTAATATCTTTTCCAAATATTATCGGCATAAAACCTAAATTTTTGGTGGTATTGGCAAGTATAAAATATTGCAAATGTTACAATTTTGTTAAATATTGATTCCCCACTTTCAGGTGGTTTCCGATAACTTTTTCATTTATGTTAACCATTTTGCTGCAAATCCAGCAGTTTTGCTCCCACATAGTCCGCGAGAGTCTGCGGGGAAAGCAGTACCTGGAATCCCCTCTGGCCCGCGCTGACAGCGATCGTTTCGTATTTTAACGCCGCCTCATCAATAAAAGTCGGGAACTTTTTCTTCATTCCGATAGGAGAACAGCCACCGCGGATGTACCCCGTTGTGGCTAAAAGATCCTTCATCGGAAGCATCTCCACCTTCTTATCTCCCGCCGCTTTCGCCGCCTTTTTTAAATCTACTTCACCGTCCACAGGAATACAGCAGACGAGAAATCCGGTGCGTTCTCCCTTCAGTACAAGGGTCTTAAACACGCTTCCATGATCCACACCCAGCATGTCCGCCGCATGGCTTCCGGAGAGATCGTTCTCATCCACCGGGTACTCCTTCGCCTCGTAAGGGATTTTCGCGGCATCTAAAAGCCGCATCACATTTGTCTTTGTTTTATCATTTTTTGCAGATCTGCTCATAAATATTTCCTCCTGAACACAGCCTTTTCCCTGCGCCGCATCTGCCCGCAGTCCGGTATTTAATCCTTTTAGGCTGCACATCATTTATACAACGGAATACGCAAAAAAGCAATAATAAAGAATGTGCCTTGGCACATTTTCGCGCCTCGCGCGGTCGCTTGCGACAATCTACATCTTCGCGCGAGTGCGCATCATTGGCACATGAGTGCCTTTTATGTAATAGAGAATTCCTCGGAATTTCCTATTACACAAAAAACGGCAGCAAACTCTGCAATCTGCTTACAGATATCCGCTGCCGTTTATCTACTTTTCGACCTGTTTCTTCTATATATATGGCCCCTACGACAGGATCATACGGTCGTTCGCAAGTTCGCCGCCTGCAGCTTCCTCAAACTTCGCAAGAAGATCCTGGACTGTCAGGTGTTTCTTCTCCTCTCCGGCCACATCATAGATCACGTGGCCTGCGTTCATCATGATCAGACGGTTCCCGTGGGCGATCGCATCGCGCATGTTGTGAGTGATCATGAGTGTTGTCAGATGCTCACTGTTTACGATCTTGTCGGTTGTCTCAAGAACCTTCGCTGCCGTCTTCGGGTCGAGGGCTGCCGTGTGCTCGTCTAAAAGGAGAAGTCTCGGCTTCTTTAAGGTTGCCATGAGAAGGGTCAGCGCCTGTCTCTGTCCGCCGGAGAGAAGTCCAACTTTTGATGTGAGGCGGTCCTCAAGACCAAGGCCTAAGATCTTTAACTGCTCCCTGTAGAACTCACGCTCTTTTGCGGTGATTCCGGCCTTTAGGGAACGCGTCATTCCTCTTCTCGCCGCCAACGCCATGTTCTCCTCGATCTGCATGGTGGCAGCCGTTCCTGTCATCGGATCCTGGAATACGCGTCCGAGATACTTCGCACGCTTGTGCTCCGGGAGCTTCGTCACGTCGATATCATCGATGGTGATCTTTCCCTCATCCACAAACCACGTTCCTGCAACTGCATTTAACATGGTAGATTTTCCTGCACCGTTTCCACCGATGACGGTGACAAAATCGCCTTCGTTTAAATGAAGATTTAATCCGTTTAACGCTGTCTTTTCATTGACGGTTCCCGCGTTGAAGGTTTTATAAATATTGTGAAGATCAAGCACGAGGTGCACCTCCTCTTTTTACCGGTTTAGAGAAATATTTGCCTTTCATGTACGGGATCGCAAGGAATACCGCAACGACAAGAGCTGACAGGAGTTTTAAATCATTGGAATTTAATCCCATCCAGAGGACGACCTGAAGGACCAGATAATAAATGATCGCGCCGAAGGCAACGGAGAACAGCTTGAAACCGAAGTTCTGGCTGATCTTTCCGAATACGACCTCACCGATGATAACGGCTGCGAGACCGATCACGATGGCGCCACGGCCTGCGTTGACATCCGCAAAGCCCTGATACTGGGCATATAAGCCGCTCGCAAAGGCAACGATCCCGTTGGAGATCATAAGACCTAAGATCTTTGTGAAATCGGTATTGATACCCTGGGCACGTGACATATTCTGGTTGGAACCCGTAGCACGGATGGAGCATCCGATCTCCGTTCCGAAGAACCAGTAGAGGACCGCGATCAGGATCACAATGATCAGCGCCACCACAAAGATCGTGTTCTTATAAAAAGTGACTCCCTTTACATAACGGAGAGACACCAAAAGATCATACTTATCCACACTGATGGCCTGATTTGCCTTACCGCCCATAATGCGGAGGTTGATGGAGTAGAGACCAAGCTGGGTCAGGATTCCCGCAAGGATCGCCGGGATCCCCATCGCCGTGTGAAAGATTCCGGTCACAAGACCCGCGATCATTCCCGCGATAAACGCCGCAAACAGGGACACTCCCACAGAATGTCCGTTTAACATGAAAATGATGCAGACAGCACCTCCCGTACACATGGTTCCGTCCACGGTAAGGTCTGCAAGATCGAGGATCTTATATGTAATATAAACGCCGATCGCCATGATGCCCCAGATGAGTCCCTGTGCACAGGCACCCGGCAATGCATTAAACAATGTTGCAAAATTCACGTTTCTTTCCTCCTATGGCTGATGATAGCAAACAGGGTGACAAAATTTTTTGCTGTTTGCCACCCTGATGTCCTCATAATTTCAAGTCGTTATTATTCTTCGATCACAACGTAGTCATCCGGAACCGTGATTCCAAGTGCCTCGCAGTTTGCCTTATTGTATTTCTTTGTTACCTCCGGTGCAAACTCGATCGGCATTTCCTTTACATCTTTGCCGTCCATCAGGATCTCTGCGCCCATCTCACCGGCTTTGTATCCGATATCGTAGTAGTCGATGGAAAGAGTTGCAACGCCGCATCCGGAGCAGATTCCTTCTTCACCTGCAATTACCGGAACTTTCGCCGGAAGGCAGATATTGTTTATGATCTCTGCATTGGAAGCAGCCGTATTGTCAGTCGGAACATAGAGAACATCGTTCTCTCCTGCTGCTGTTGTTGTTACGGAAGCGATATCGTTGGAGTCTGCGAAGGTGTATTCCTTGCAGGTGTATCCAAGATCTTCCAGGTATCCCTTTACGGTTGTTGCCTGGTATTTGGAGTTCGGCTCTGCGGAGCAGTATAATAAGCCGACATTCTTTGCGTCCGGGAACAGCTCGTTGAGCATCGCAGCCTGCTGATCAAGCGGTGCGAGATCGGAGGTTCCGGAAATGTTAAGACCTGTCGTACCGGTCCAGTTATCGATGTCAAGAGCAGTCGCATAGTCTGTGATGGAAGTTCCGAGGATCGGGATCTCGCTGGTTCCTGCCGCTGCGGCCTGAAGAGCTGCAGTCGCGTTTGCAAGGATCAGATCTACGTCGTTGGAAACGAACTGGTTGATGATCGTCGCGCATGTTGCAGAATCACCGGATGCGTTCTGAAGATCAAATTTTACATTATCACCGAGCTTATCTTTTAATGCAGCCTCAAAGCCTTCTGTCGCCGCATCAAGAGCCGGATGCTGGACTAACTGGCAGATACCTACGTTATAAGTCTTGCCGTCCTCTTTTGCCGCCTCAGTGGAAGCTGCTGCCGCAGCTTCTGTTTTTGCCTCTGTGGCTGCTGCTGTTGTCTCCGCTGTGGAACTGGATCCACAGCCCGTCAGTGCAGAAGCCGCAACGACGGCTGCCATTGCAAGTGCTGTTACTTTTTTCATAATATCGATCTCCCCTCAATTTTTCTCTTTTCGGAATCCTTTCCTTCATGCGGAATTCCGTTCTTAAATGCGTTGTTGCGTTACGCTTTAACGCGTGTGAGTGAAACTGTCATTATCATACACCCGTTTCTGTGATTCGTCAAGTCGATTTCCTATTTTTATCTATGCAAAAAGCGCATAAATTTCGATATTTCGAAACTTTCTGCGCTTTTAAATTTATAATTCCCCACTCAAAGAATCCCTGATTTTATCCAGGAACCTCTCCCCGTACTTCTCAAACTTAAACTCTCCAACGCCGGAAACCTTCAGCATTTCCCCCTTATTTTTCGGTTTTATAAGGCACATATGTACCAGCGTCTTGTCGGAGAATACGATGTAAGGCGGGACTTTTTCTTCCTTTGCGATCTCCCTGCGAAGTTCCTTTAAGAGGTCGAAAAGCGTCGTCTCCTCCTCCGTGAAGTTCTCGCTTCCGGCCGTCATCTTTGTCTTCTTCGCACCGGAAGTCTTTCCAGTCTTCACTCTCTCCTGCTCCTTCGGGAGCTTCATCGTGACTTTCTCATCATCACTGTTTAAGAGGGCCGCCGCGTTCTTTCCGAGTTTTACGATGGCGTACTCGTCGGAGGTCACCACAAGATATTCTTTCACCTGGAGGAAATTTAAGATCTGGCGCAGTCTGTATGTAGGAACCTTCGATGACTCTCCGTAATGGGAATTCTCATCCATGTGGTAGTTTCGGATCTTCACCGTCGCTGCCCCGTGGACAGTATCCAGGATCACCGTGGTTCCATACCGCTCCCGGCACTCTGCGACGCAGCCCACGATAGCCTTCGCAATCTCCGTCACATCCATCTCCTCAAACTGTGTCTTGCAGTTCGAGCAGTTCCCGCAGTATCCGCTTCCATACTCCCCGAAATACCGCAGGATATACTCTCTCAGGCAGTCGTTCGTAAAGCAGTAGAACGTCATCTTTTTCAAGCGATCCCGGTCTCTCTCCGCAACGATCGCTCTCGTCACATCGTCAAGCTCCTCATTATCCCGGTTGTTGTCGATAAACATCTGGTTTGTCACCACATCTCGGCCGCCGTAGAGCAGCAGGCAGTCCGCCGGTTCCCCGTCACGCCCCGCGCGGCCGGCTTCCTGATAATAGCTCTCCATGTTCTTCGGCATATTGTAGTGGATCACAAAGCGGACGTTCGACTTGTCAATTCCCATGCCGAAGGCATTGGTCGCCACCATGATCTGCGCCCGGTCGAAGATGAAATCCTCCTGATTCTGTTTTCTCTCGCTGTCGGAAAGTCCCGCGTGGTATCTCGTCACGGAAAAGCCGTCCTTCATCAGCTTCTCCGTCACCTCCTCCACGAGTTTTCTCGTCAGGCAGTAAACGATGCCGCACTGACCGGCGTGTTCTTCGATATATGTCTTTACCGCCGCATACTTGTCCTTCGGGCTCTGGACCTCGAAATAGAGGTTTGGACGGTCGAATCCTGTTGTCGTCACCACCGGATCCTGGAGTTTCAGGAGATCGATAATATCATCCCGAACCTCCGCCGTCGCCGTTGCCGTGAAGGCGCTGACTACCGGACGTTTCGGGAGTGTACACAAAAATTCTTCTATTTTTAGGTAACCGGGCCTGAAATCCTGCCCCCACTGGGAGACACAATGGGCCTCGTCCACCGCCACCATAGCGATCTTCGCGTGGACGGCAAAATCGAGAAATTCCGGTGTCAGAAGGCGCTCCGGCGCGACGTAGATGATCGGATATCGACCCTCGCGGGCATATCCCAGCGCTTTATAATACTGCCCTGGCGTCAGGGAACTGTTTAAATAGGCCGCATGGACTCCCGCCTGGTTCAGCGCGCTGACCTGGTCCTTCATTAAGGAAATTAACGGTGAGATCACAAGCGTAATTCCCCCGTTCTCCCCTGCCATCAGCGCCGGGATCTGGTAACAGAGCGACTTTCCCGCACCCGTCGGCATGATTCCAAGTACGTCCCTGCCGGAGGTGATCGCGTCGATCATCTTTTCCTGTCCGTCCCGGAAAGCGTCATAGCCGAAATACTGTTTTAATACCTCATATTTATCCATAAAAGCATAATACCTTTCCAAATCTGATAAAGTATCGAGCAAAGTCTGCTATTGAAGCATTATTCAAATGGAACATAAAGAAAAACGATGCCGCAACGCAGCTAAGAGCATATCGAATATCAGATCATTCAGAATCAAGAATTTATTGTTGTTCCATAATATCACGCTCCTGCTCTCCGTGCAAGCCCGCAGTCCATAAACTTTTATAAAAGATGTCGCTTTTCCATCCCTGTGCCCATTCATTTTCCCGTTACTGTTCACGCTTTGCGCAAACAGTAACTGATTTTGCCGATGCTTCGCATTCCGAATCGGCAAAATCCACTACCACCACTGTATTGTACGGAATTTTCAGTTCAGAAAATTCCTACCCGTGTACAGTAATATTTTCCCCGACTTTTCATCTTGTAATCTCCCCCCAATATTGCTATAATTGGATACAATACAGATACACCCGAAAAGGGGAATTACGGAGGAAAGAACATGAACTTTTTAGAAGAGCGTATCGCGAAAGACGGTGTTGTAAAAGAGGGAAACGTATTAAAAGTTGACAGCTTTTTAAACCATCAGATGGATATCGAACTTTTTGACGAGATGGGCGCGGAGTTCAAGCGCCGTTTTGCCAATGAAAATATCAACAAGATCCTGACCATCGAGGCATCCGGTATCGGTATCGCCTGTATTGCGGCAATGCATTTCCATGTGCCGGTCGTTTTCGCTAAGAAATCCCAGAGCGTAAACCTTGACGGCGAAATGTATGTTGCTGAGGTAGAATCTTTCACCCATAAATGTAAAAATCAGGTCATCGTTTCCAAGAAATTCCTTTCCCCGGATGACCATGTTTTAATTATCGATGACTTCCTTGCGAACGGTTATGCCCTTCAGGGACTGATCTCCATTGTCCATGAGGCGGGCGCTACAGTTGAAGGAATCGGCATCGTGGTAGAAAAAGGATTCCAGATCGGCGGACAGGTCATCAGAAATCTGGGCTACCACTTAGAGTCCTTAGCCATCGTTGAGTCCATGGACCCGGCTGCCGGCACTGTAAAATTCCGCGAACAGGACTAATGTAAAAACGGATACTTTCGCTTCCGGCAGGAATGCCGGAGTGCAGAGTATCCGTTTTCTATTTCTTCTTTCTATTTCTTCTCTTCTTTCGGTAACGGAATCGCAAGAACCGTCTGGATCACCTTGTTCTCCACTTTCATGATCTTTAACAGATAGTCCCCGATCCGGACACTCCCCTTCTCTCCCGCTTTCGGGATATGCCCAAGCCTGGACACCATGAAACCGTTCAACGTGTCAAAGTTATCCTTATCTTCCTTATCAAATTCCACCCCAAGAGTCTCCTCCACATCATCTAAGAGTGTGAGACCGGTAAGCTCATATGTACCATTCTTTCTGGAAACGATATCTGGCTCTTCCTTATCATACTCGTCCAGAATATTTCCGACGATCTCCTCTAAGATATCCTCCATCGTGACGATACCCGCAAGCTGACCATACTCATCCACGACCAGCTCGATATGGATCTTCTGGGACTGCATCTCCTTAAAGAGAGAGTTGATATTCTTCGTCTCCGGAATAAAGTGTGGACTTCTGAGCAGACCCTTGATCTTTTTGATCGGCGTATTTAAATGTTCTTTCGAGTCTGTATAATGAAGCATGTCCCGCATGTGGAGAATACCGATGATATTGTCGATATCTTCCTCATAAACCGGGAATCTCGAGTAGTTTGCTTCCTTCACAACGAAATCCAGCGCTTCCTTAAGCGTGATCTCCCCGTCCAACGCAAGGACAGCCGTGCGGTGCGTCATGATATCCGCCGCCACTTTATCATCGAACTCGAAGATATTCGTGATCATCTCCGCCTCACTGGCCTCTAAGACCCCCTGCTCATGACCTTCATTGACCATATACATGATGTCTTCCTCGGTCACATTGTCATCTTTTTCGCGGATATTGATGCCCACCGCCTTCAGGGAGATATAGGCGAACTGATCCATCAGCCACGCGAACGGAAACAGAAATTTCGCCACGAGCTCCACCAGTGGAAGCACCTTATAGCAGAACCGGATCGGACTTTTCGCAGCGATGCGCTTCGGGATCACGATCCCCAGTCCCGTGAGCAGAAATGCGATTCCCACAAGTCCCGCGACATATGAAATTCCAACGGCTGCCAGATGCGGCAGCTTTGTGCGCACTCCGAGCAGTGCCGTCAGATTTCGTACCACAAACAGCAGGGAAGACGCTCCCATTGCCAGTGTCAGGATACTCGTTGCCAGCTGGTTTGTGCGGATAAAGAGATACGGATCCTCCTGGATCTTCAGAAGCTTTTCCGCCCTCTTATTCCCCTCGTCGCGCTCATCCTCCAGTGCACTGGTGTTCAGCGCCTGAACCGCCGCACCGAATCCGTACATCACCGCAAACAGGATCACCGATGCGGCAAATAAAACAATTCCTATCCACGAATTGCCATCGTCCATGAGAATTACCTACACTCCTTTATCATTTTCAGTACTGCATCCAGCCGTTTCCAGATCCACGGCTGAATTGTTTCAAAGATCCATTCCAAATCGGCTGTGCCGATAGGATTTTTGCCTTCTATTCTAAGTTTTCTTACGGTCAGCGCAGTAAATTCGCAGACCTACTGAACAGTTACTATTTGTCCACTATAGCATTAAATCCATGCCCCGTCAAGGAATACACCCGCGATTATGTAACAGGTTCCGCCCCTTTCACAGGCATTTTCCTAATAGCCTCCAAGTTCCAAGCTGACCTTCAGCGCCTCGTCCACCCGGCCTAACAGCTCCCCGTCGATATGGCAGATCTTTTCCCTGAGCCTCTGCTTGTCGATGGTCCGAAGCTGTTCTAAAAGGATCACAGAGTCCTTCACCATGTCACAGTCTCTGGCGGAAAGCTCCACATGGGTAGGAAGTTTTGCCTTATTCATCCTTGATGTGATCGCCGCGCAGATCACCGTGGGACTATGCTTGTTCCCCACATCGTTCTGGATCACGAGCACAGGCCGCACGCCTCCCTGCTCCGAACCGACTACCGGTCTCAGATCCGCATAATAGATATCGCCCCGTCTGATAATCACAAGTCTCACACTCCGCCTGAATTTCTATGCGGTCAGCAGATCCGGGGCTGTGCCTGCACCTGTCCCCGGCGGCTGCCGCGCTCCCTCAAGAAGCCTGCAACGCGTGCTTCTTATAGTCCAGAGTATTTCCCACTTATGATATTTTATTCAGACGTACCGGTTTTCGAGCATGACCGTCAGAAGCCTTCGTACTCCTCATCCCTGCACATCATGCCGCCCACTTCTTTTCCATTCTTCACGTACCGCCGCGGCACACGTTTTCCTATCAGGCATGGGATCTCGTAATGGAATCCGCCGGAAATCTCTGCAAGCTCCTCCATAGTGATCTCCTGATTCCCGTCTCTGCCCACAAGAGTCACAGAATCTCCCTCTTTGGCCTCCGGGATCCCCGTAAGGTCCACCATAAACTGGTCCATACAGATCCGTCCTAAGATCTTTGCCCGTTTTCCATGGATCAGCACTTCTCCTTTTCCGGAGAGATTTCTCGGATAGCCATCCCCGTAACCTGCAGAGACCGTAGCGATCCGCATCGTCTTCTCCGCCTTAAAGGTTCCGCCGTAGCTGACCTCCGTTCCCGGTCCGATCTCCTTGATGTAAGTGATAAAGCTCTTTAACGCCATCGCCGGTTTCAGAGAAATGATATCCTGTTTTACCTCATCCGACGGGTACAGGCCGTAGATCGTGATTCCCGCACGGACCGCGTCCATGTTAAAATCCGGGAGCTCCACGATTCCTGCGCTGTTGGAACAGTGGCAGACCGGTACTTCCACTCCCGCTGCCTTCCCAGCATCACAGAACGCATGGAACCGTCTGTACTGCTCCCCTGCTTTCGTCTTATCTGCCTCATCCGCCCGGGCGAAATGGGTGAACATACCGGCGATCCTGAGAGCCGGAAGCTCTGCGATCTCCTTTACGGTCTCCACGGATCCCTCATCCGGGAAAAGTCCGATACGGCTCATTCCCGTATCCACCGCGATATGGATCTTCGCGGTCTTTCCCTCTGCCACAGCGGCATCTGATAATTCTTTTGCTCTCTGGTATTCAAACATAGGCAGACTGATGTCGTTTTCAAGACATTCCTGATAGCGGCCGGCTGAAACCGGACCAAGACACAGGATCTCTTTTTCGATTCCATGTCTCCTGAGCTTAAGCCCCTCATCCACCGTTGCCACCGCGTACCCACAGACAAAACGGTCGATGGTCCTCGCCACCGGAACTGCCCCATGTCCGTATGCATCCGTCTTTACCACGCCGTACATCTTCGTTCCCGGACGAAGATGCTCCTTCATGGCCTTCATATTTTCTTCAATACGCCCGAGATCCACCTCTGCGTAGATTCTGTCAAATTCCATCTCTGTATACCTCCGGAAGGCAATCTGCGATCTCTCCTGCTAACACTCCGTGGACTCCAAAGTGTTTCTCAGCGGCCTCACCGGCGAGACCGTGTACATAAACGCCAAGGGCCGCCGCGTCACTCTCCTCCAGTCCCAGCGCTACGAGCCCGGCGATCACGCCCGTAAGCACATCACCGGAACCGCCTTTGGCCATAGCCGGAGTCCCGCTTCCGTTCACGAACGTCTTTCCGTCTCTTCCGGCGATCACCGTCGCCGCGTCCTTTAAGACGCATACTACGCCGTACTGATCCGCGAACTCCCTGGAGGTGCGGACCGGATTCTCCTTCATTTCTTCTATCTGAATTCCTGTGAGCCGCGACATCTCCTTCATATGCGGCGTCACGATAATATTCTCCGTAAAATAACCTGTAAGTTCCCGGTATTCCGCCGCAAGATTCAGGGCATCCGCGTCAAGAATGATCGGAACATAGGCGTCCTTCAGGACATTTTCCACCATGCATCTGGCATAGTCCTCCATCCCGATCCCGGGGCCCAGAACGATCACATCGGCCCATTCCGTCTCCCTCGCGATCTTTCGCGCAAAGTTTTCCGGATCTTTCTCGGCCTCCTTCGTGTCGTAGGTGGCTAAAATGGCCTCCGGAAGCTTTTCCTGTACGATCAGCCGGTTCTCCTCCGGGGTAAAGACCTTTACAAGTCCGGCTCCCATCCGGTATGCCGCTCTGGCGGAAAGCAGGGAAGCCCCCGCCATATTCTTCGCTCCTGCCATCACAAGGACCTTTCCGTATGTTCCCTTGTTGGAATCAGCCATGCGGGCCGGGATCCTCAAAAGATCTTCCCGATCCAGCATCTGGACATGCTTTTCTCGTTCTGCGCTGCTCTCCGGCACAAAGCCCACATCTTTCACGAAAAGATGTCCGCAGAGCTCCCGCCCCGGAAACAGCACCTGTCCAAGCTTCTTTTCTCCGAACGTGACCGTCACATCCGCGCGGACTGCATCTCCCATCACGCTTCCGTTATCGGAGCTGATGCCCGACGGGATATCGACAGCAATGACTTTCATGTCTTCCTGTCCATTGATCCACCGGATCAGCTTCCGGTATGCGCCCTCCACATTTCTCGAAAGGCCGATCCCGAAGATTGCGTCCAGGATCACGCCCCGGCAGCTTCTTTTTCTCTCCCCGGCCTTTCTAAACGGCTGCGCCGGGATCTTCTTTTCCACCAGGTCCGACAGATCTTCCGCCGTCATCACCGGGATTCCCAGCCGTTTTACGACATTTAGCTGGGCTTCCAGCTCCTCGCTTCCTTTTCCGTCCCGCTGCGGGAAAACGATCTTCACATCGTACCCCTTTAAAAACAGCATTCTGGCGGCGGCAACTCCATCCGCCCCGTTATTTCCAAAGCCGCAGACGGACCAGACGGTCCCTGCCTCTTCTTTTTCCAGTATCTCCTCTGCTTTCTCTGCAACTGCCATCGCTGCCCGTTCCATCAGGACTAAGGATGGAATCCCATACCCTTTGATGGACCTTGCATCGAACTCTTTCATTTCTTTTCCGCTGAGAACTGCTTTCATCCGGCCTCCCCCTCTCCGACGGCAAACGCCATCGCATGGTCCTTCGTGTCTGAGATCGACACTTCGATCTTTGTGATCCCGAGATCTTCTGCTGTTTTTGCGGCTCCCTCATGAAGCTCCACATAGGGCTTTCCAAGAGGGTCTCTTAAGACCTCCACATGAATCGGCATAAACTCCCGGAATCCCGTTCCAAACACCTTCGCCACTGCTTCTTTAACGGCAAAAGTGCCGGCAAGGACCCGGGGATCTCCCTTTGCCTGCCGGCGCTCACGCTCGGTATAAATACGCGACAAAAAAGCCTCTTTATCACAGGCTTTTTTTACGCGCTCAATTTCGATCAAATCACAGCCAACTCCAATCAACATGTCTCATTGGTTCCCGTCTGTTCTGCTTTTTCCTTTGCTTTCCGCTCCCGCTCATCCTGCATGCTGCAGACACGATAGGAAAGTCGCATCAGGCTCTCGGAGAGGTGGACATTCTCAACGACCACATCATCCGGAACATTTAGGTCGGTATGGGCAAAGTTCCAGATCGCCTTGATTCCGGCCTTTACCAGGCGCTCTGCGATCTCCGGAGCCTTGGACTTCGGGATCGTGAGAGCTGCGATCTGCACCTCGTTATCGATAATAAACTGTTCAAGGTCATCGATCCCGCGGATTTCCACACCACGGACCACGAGACCGATCAGCCGCGGATTGGTATCGAACATTCCCTTGATCATAAATCCGCGCTTCTCAAAATTTGTGTAATTGGCGATGGCCTGTCCAAGGTTTCCGGCTCCGATGATAATGAGGTTGTGCTGTCTGTCGATTCCTAAAATCCTTGCGATCTCCGTGTAGAGATACTTAACATTATATCCGTATCCCTGCTGGCCGAAGCCGCCGAAATTGTTAAGATCCTGACGGATCTGGGACGCCGTCACCTTCATTCTGGCGCTCAGCTCATTGGAAGAAATCCTTTCGATCCCCTCCTCCATCAGCTCACCCAGATATCTGTAATAGCGCGGAAGTCTGGAAATAACCGCCTTTGAAATCTGTCTTTCGTCTGTCATTTTCTGGTTTCACCTTCTCAAAACTTTCATATAACGATGGAATCTATTATACTCATATCTATATTATTTGTCAAATCCTTGTCAAAGAATTTAGGCGAATTGGGGCTGGAACTGCCCTATCCCATAAAAAAGAAAATGTCCCGCCCATGATCTCCCCGACCGGACGGAACATTTTTCTTTTGAGTATATCTATATCTGTTCAACAGGTTTGCTGCTGTTCACACCCTGCGCAGGCAGCAACGGACCTGAGACTCAGCGGATATTAATGATTGCTGCTTATTCAGCCAGCTCCTCCCACTTTTCATACAGAGTCTCAAGTTTCCCTGCGATCTCCTCTTTTTCTTTATTTAACTCCATGAGCTTCGCCACATCGGAGAAAACACTCTCGTCGCAGAGAAGTCCGTCGATCTCACCGTCTCTCGTCTCAAGTCTGTGGATCTCGTCCTCGACCTTTTTCAAGTCATTCTGACGTTTTCTCTGGCGGGCCTGCTCTTCCTTCTGGGCTTTCCAGTCAAGCTTTCCGCCTGCGTCCGCGCTGCTCTCCGCCGCTTTTCCGGAAGTTTCAGCCGCCGCTCCCGTCTTTGATGCGCCGAATCCGACGATTCCGCCGGTAGGCTCCACATTCTCGGTCCCGAAATGGGCGTTCATCATGGCCTCATGTTTTTCCAGATAATAATCGTAGTTACCGATATAATTCATCATCCGCTTTCCGGTGAGATCCAGGATCCTCGTTGCGGTCTTGTTGATAAAATAACGGTCATGGGAGACGTAGAGCACCGTACCGCCGTAATGGCTTAAGGCATTCTCCAGAATCTCCTTCGAAGTGATATCCAGGTGGTTCGTCGGCTCATCGAGGATCAGGAAGTTTGCCTCGGAAAGCATGAGCTTCGCAAGGGAAACACGGCCTCTCTCGCCGCCGCTTAAGTCCCCGATCCGCTTAAACACATCGTCCCCGGTAAAGAGGAATGCCGCTAACGTACTTCTGATCTGGGTGTTGGACATTCCCGGGTAGGCGTCGGAGATCTCCTCAAACAAAGTCTTTTCCATGTGGAGCACCTGATGATCCTGATCATAATATCCGATGTGGACTCTGGAACCAAGAATGATCTCACCGTCATCCGGCTCCACAAGACCGTTGATGATCTTTAAGATCGTGGTCTTTCCCGTTCCGTTGTCACCGATAATGGCGACCCGTTCCCCGCGCTTTACATCGAAATTCAGGTCTGTAAATAATGTCTGGGAGCCAAAGGATTTTGCCAGACCGTTCACCGTCAGCACATCGTTTCCGCTTAAGATATTCGGCTCCAGGCGGATATCCATGGCGTCATTGACCTCCGTCGGCTTCTCAAGGACTTCGATCTTATCTAACATCTTTTCCCGGCTCTCCGCTCTCTTAATGGACTTTTCCCGGTTGAAGGATTTTAACTTTTCGATGACCGCTTCCTGGTGCTTGATCTCCTGCTGCTGGTTTAAGTACGCCTTCATCTGGATCGCGCGCATCTGCGCTCTCTTTTCGCTGTAGGCCGTATAATTTCCGAAGTACACAATGGCATGTCCATTGTCCAGCTCAATGACCTTTGTGACGATCTTATCGAGAAAATACCGGTCATGGGCAACGATGAGAACAGCACCGCGGTAGTTTAAGAGATAAGTCTCTAGCCATGCGATGGAGGACATGTCCAGATGGTTCGTCGGCTCATCGAGAAGAATGATATCCGGGTTTGTGAGAAGAAGCTTGCCCAGGGAAACTCTTGTCTTCTGGCCGCCGGAAAGTGTGGAAATCTGTTTGGAGAACTCCTCCTCCGTAAAACCAAGTCCCTTTAAGACGCCCACGATCTCACTCTTCCAGGCATAGCCGTTGATGAGCTCAAACTCGTGGCTTAAACGGCTGTACTGATTCATCATGGTCTCCAGCTCTTCCCCGGATGCTGTCTTCATGGAATTTTCCAGATCCCTCAGACGATTTTCCATGGCGATGACGGACTTTTTCGCATCCAGCATCTCCTCATAGATAGTCCGGTGGCTCAAAAGATCCTGGTTCTGCGCCAGGTAGCCCAGCGTCTTCCCGCTTCCAAGCACCACCTCACCGGAATCCGGTGCCAGCTCGCCGACAATGATCTTTAAGAGCGTCGATTTTCCCGCTCCGTTGATGCCGACGATGGCAGCTTTTTCATGATCCTCAATATGAAAGGAAGCGTTCTTGATAATATCGTCGCTTCCGAATGATTTGCAGATATTGCTGCAGGATAATATCATAAAATCCTCCTGTTTCTATCACTGTAACAGCCTCACAGCCGCATACTTTTTGTACACCGCAGTTATTTTTACAACTGCTCTTTTATCTTTCAACCGCAAATACAGACTCTGTATTTGCCGTCATTTACTTTTTTATTTAAGCCCAGGGAAAATACGGCCACACCGACGTTTATGATCGTTCCAAGTCCAAACATTTTGTCCTTACAACCAACCGCTTTTTCAGTCCGGCTGCCTGCCTCTTTTCTCTTGTCAGTGTCATGTCACATCAAATCCGCCTGATATAACACCATATCGTATTCATATAAAACGACATACGCAGTTAAGTATAACACATATCTCCCATCAGCGCAACGAACACAAAATCAAAAATCCGCTGCCGTTTTCCATGACATTCCGTTCATGTTGAACCAGGCAGCGGACATCTTTATTCATTTTATGCTTCTTTCTCCACCTGCTCTTCCCATCTGCTTTTCTTATAGTAAAAGTAGGAGATAACCGCGCACACGATCCACCCAACCGGGTAGCCGAGACCTACGGTGTACTCGTTGAAGGCGATCTTTGTCACAAAGAACAGATAGATCTGCCTGCAGACAACGAAGCTGAAGAGCATGATGCACATCGGACCCTTCGCGTCCCCAGATCCCCTTAAGGAACCAGCCAGGATCTGGTTGAAGGAGCTGCAGAAGCGGAACGGCACGGTCATCAGGATAAACAGAGTTCCGTAATGCAGAACCGACGGATCCCTGTTAAAAAGGGATACCAGAGATCTCGCGGAGAGTGCCATGACGATGGAGATGCAGATCAGCGCGCCGACACCCATGAACACCGCCTGTCGGACGCCTTTTCTGGCACGCTTTACATTCTTCGCGCCGAGGTTCTGTCCCACGAAGGTGGTTGCCGCCTGGCCCATGCTCTGGGCCGGCAGGATCGCGAACTGGTCGATCTTCGAGTGGCAGCTCCAGCCCGCCATGATCACCGAGGAACCAAGACCGTTGACGTATGCCTGTACCAGAGCATTGGAAAACGCTGTGAGTCCCTGCTGGACACCGGCCGGAAGTCCGATCCGGAAGATCTCACCGAGACAGGTCTTATTGATATGTAAATCTCTTAAGACAAGTTTATGGGCTCCATCTGTTCTTGTGAGTGTCATGCAGGCCAGGAACGCGGAAACTGTCTCCGCCATCACCGTGGCGATCGCTACACCGCTGATCCCCCAGTGGAATACCGCCACAAAAAGGATATCCAGAACAATATTTAAGCAGCTGCTGATGATCAGGAACAGGAGCGGACGTCTCGTATCCCCCACAGCCCTTAAGATCGCACTTCCCATATTGTAGAGGAACAGCACCGGAACTCCGACAAAGTAGATCTTTAAATACTCACCCGCCGGTCCGACCACATCATCCGGCGTGGACATCCACTTTAACATCACCGGAACGACCCCGATAGAGATCAGGGAGACAAAACATCCGACGATCACCGCGAAGAGGATCGTCGTCTCCACCGCCTCGTGAAGCTTCTCGAGGTTTTTCGCGCCGAAACTCGTGCTGATCACCACACCGGCTCCGATGGAGATTCCGTTAAAGAAGTTCACCAGCGTGTTGCAGATCGCCGTGGTAGCTCCCACAGCAGCCAGGGCCGACGTTCCGAGATAATTTCCCACAACGATGCTGTCCACGGTATTGTAGAGCTGTTGGAATACGTTTCCCATGATCAGCGGGATCGCAAACAACACCAGCTGTTTCCAGATCACTCCCTCCGTCATATCAATGTTTGTTTTTCGTCCACCTTGAGGTCTCGACATCCACATTGCCCCTTTCTGACTGTTATTTCTGTTTTATCTCATTTTTCATGTAAAATTTACCATTAAAATATAATATCTATGTAAATCATACGGGATTTCGGGAGAAAAAGCAAGCAGTTCCATGGCGTCGCTGTCACAGGAAAACCGTTGTCTGTTTCACAAGAAAATTTTGTGAATTCAAGTAACTATTCACCAGGTCTGCACATTTGCTGCTCTGACCGTAAGAAAACATAGACTAAAAGTCAAAAATCCCATCGTCGCAGCCGGTTCGGAATGGATTTTTGCTTGTAATTATGAAGGTACTGAATCATTACGAATTCACATAAAAGAAGCAGGAAACCCGCAAGTAAACGGGATATCCTGCCTCTTTGGCCATTCGCACTATTTAGATTCTAAAAATTACTCCCATGTTGGAATGTAAGCGCCCTTGTAAGTCTCCTCGATCACTTTCGCAACTTCCGGTGTGCGGAAATAATCTACAACTTTCTTGTAAAGCTCATTGTCCTTGTCCGCTGTTCTCGCAACGATGATGTTTACATACGGGTTGTCGCTTCCCTCTTCAACACTCTCAAGGAAGATCGAATCTTTCTCCGGGTTTAAACCGTTGTCAACCGCATGGCCGCCGTTGATGACTGCCGCTGCGACGTCCGGAAGAAGGCTTGCTGTGTTTGCTGCCTCAACCTCTTTAATGTCAAGGTTTAACGGATTCTCTGTGATGTCCTTCTTCGTCGGTGTGTAACCAGCCTCCGGATCAACCTTGATGAGACCTGCGGACTCTAAGAGCTTTAACGCACGGCCGCCGTTTGTAGCATCGTTCGGGATCGCGATGATATCGCCGTCCTTGATCTCGGAAACGTCTTTGATCTTGTTGGAGTAAAGTCCTAACGGAGCGATGATGGTCTCACCGATGATGGAAAGATCATATCCGTTGTTCTTGCAGTCATCCTCAAAATATGCGATGTGCTGGAAAGAGTTTAAGTCGATCTCGCCGTCGTTTAACGCACGGTTCGGAAGCGGATAATCCGCAAATTTTACAAGTTCAAGATCAATGTTCTCCTCAGCAAGCTTCTCAATGACCGGCTGCCACTGCTCATTGTTCTCGCCGACTACGCCGAGCTTGATCACTGTCTTCTCGCCGGATGCTGCTGTCGTATCTGCTGCCGCGGAACCTGCTGCTGTTGTGTCTGCTGCCGCTGCTGTTGTCTCTGCCTTCTGGCTGCTTCCGCATGCAGTTAAGGATAATGCTAAAACTGCTGCAGTACCAAGTGCTAAAATTCTTTTCTTCATAATATGTCTCCTCCTAAACTGATTTGTCGCTGCCCGGTTCTGTCCGCATTCGCTGTACGGACCGGACAGTTCCATTCTATTGATACGGCTCAGAAAATTTCCGCGCCGCTTCAAGCTATATGATCGCTTCTTATGACCGGTATTGAAACATACCGACCGCCCAACAAGGGGATACCCTCTTAATGGGTCGTCTTTTTAATAACATAAGAACCTGTACTCTGAATGAGGCTTACCATAATCAGAATGATGATCACAGTCACATATGTGACGTCTGTCTGTCCTCTGGAATGACCGTAACGGATCGCGAAGTCTCCGAGTCCGCCGCCGCCGACAGCACCTGCCATCGCGGTAAGGCCTACCAGACTGATGAACGTGATCTGCATCGCGCGGACGATTCCCGGTACACTCTCCTTCAGATATACCCGGAAAATGATCTCCCAGGGACTGTTCCCCATGCTTTCCGCCGCCTCGATCAGTCCGTAATCCACTTCAGCGAGCGCACTCTCGATCTGTCTCGTGAAAAACGGGACAGTACCGAAGATCAAAGGTAAGATCGCGCCCTTCGTACCGATGGCGGTTCCCACTACCATACGGGTCAGCGGGATCAGAGCTGTCAGAAGGATCACAAACGGAATCGAACGGAAAATATTTACCAGCTTGTCTAAAATATTGAAAACAACCTTGTTTTTTAAAACACCCTTCGGAGCGGTCGCCGTGAGGACAATTCCGAAGAAAAGTCCGAATACCATGGAGATTGCTCCTGATACGATCACCATGTAGATCGTCTGTCCAAAGCTTTCAAGAAGTTCATCCGGCTTCGACATGACATTTGGGATGATTGCATTTAAAAAATCAGCCATTCTCAATCACCTCCACTCCTACATTCTTTGCTTTCAGATATTCAACTGCACCCTCAATATCCTCTTTCCTGCCGCTGGCGATCGCTACGGTTCCGCCGATCGGCGCGTCCTGAACGATCTCCAGATCCGCAAAGATGATATTTAAGTTGATGTTGAACTTTCTGGAAGTCTCGGAAATCAATGCCTCCGATGTATTTTTCTTAATATAGTTCAACCGAAGGATCTTCTCGCCCGGCTTTAATTCTACAAGCGGTGACTTATCCTCGATCAGTTTTTCGATCTTCTGAAGGTTTGAGGTGGTGCGGATGAAATCTCTCGTGATACCAGCCTTCGGTGCCGCAAAGATCGAGAACACATCGCCTTCCTCAACAACATTTCCGTGCTCCATAACAGCAACCCTGTCACAGATCTCCTTGACAACTGCCATCTCGTGGGTAATGATCACGATAGTGATTCCAAGCTTCTTATTTAAATGCTTTAAGAGCTGTAAGATCGCCCCCGTAGTCTGCGGGTCCAGAGCGCTGGTGGCCTCATCGCAGAGAAGAACCTTCGGGTCATTCGCAAGGGCCCTTGCGATCGCGACTCTCTGTTTCTGTCCGCCGGAAAGCTGGCTCGGATACGCATTTTCCTTCTCTGCGATATCAACGAGCTCCAAAAGCTCCTTCACTTTCGCCTTGATCTGCTGTTTTGTAAGCCCGCTTCCCTTTAACGGGTAAGCGACATTCTCTCCTACCGTTCTGGAACGCATCAGGTTAAAGTGCTGGAAGATCATTCCGATCTTCTTTCTCGCCTCTCTCAATTCCTTTGCTGGAAGATCCGTGAGGACCTTTCCGTCTACGGTGACGGTTCCGCTCGTCGGTCTCTCAAGCAGGTTGATGCATCGCACCAGTGTGGATTTTCCGGCTCCGGAGAATCCGATGATACCGAAGATCTCGCCGCTCTTGATATGGAGCGTTACATCGGAGACCGCGTGGACTTTATCCGCGCCGGTATCAAAGGTCTTTGTAATATGGTCTAACTGAATCAATTTTATCCTCCTATGTACGTACCAGTCGTACATTTTCTAATTTCTGTGTGTGCTAATAAGATATCACGTTTTCACTGATCCGTCCAATACAGATAAGAAATAAGTCATTATAGGTTTTTTCTATATCAGAGAGTCTTTTATGAATTTTTCCGGCTCTGACATTCATCTGTCTTTCTGTGGTGGTCATTTACCAGATTGAACCCTTTGATTTTCGATTGCATAAAAAGAATGTGCCTTTGGTGTAACAGGGAATTTCCTGTTACACCAAAAATACGGGCAGCTATTGCCTTAGCTGCCCTGTGTATCATACCTTATTTTTTTGCTTTTCCTAAGCTTCCTTCACTGCCTTCACCGCATTGTCTAAGAAGTCTGCTTCTATATACTCTACCGTTCCCTCGTCGACAGCTTTCGCGATCGCCGGACGGATCGGGATCTGAGCGAGAACCGGAATTCCGTATTCCTTTGCGACATCATCAATACGGCTCTCGCCGAATACGGAAATCTTCTTTCCGCAGTCCGGACATTCGAGGTAGCTCATATTCTCAACAAGACCGAGGATCGGAACATTCATTTTCTTCGCCATGTTGACCGCCTTCTCAACGATCATGGAGACAAGCTCCTGCGGGGAGGTAACGATGATGATTCCATTGACAGGAAGAGACTGAAATACAGTAAGCGGCACATCGCCGGTTCCCGGAGGCATATCTACGAACATATAGTCGATATCCTGCCAGAGTGTCTCACTCCAGAACTGTTTCACTGCACCTGCGATCACCGGACCACGCCAGATCACCGGATCTGTCTCATTCTCCAGAAGCATATTGGAGGAGATCACCTCAACACCAGTGGAGGAAGTCGCCGGGACAAGGAGCTTTCCATCCGGAGTCACTGTCACGCCATCATGAATCCCAAAGGCTCTCGGGATCGACGGACCTGTGATATCCGCATCAAGGATTCCTACTCTCGCACCCGTCGCGCGCATGCGGCAGGCCATCAGGGATGTCACTAAGGATTTTCCGACACCGCCTTTCCCGCTGACAACGCCGATCACTTTCTTTACAGAGCTCGCCGGATTTAACTTCTCAAGGAAGCTCTGCGGCTCATTTGTTCTGCTTCCGCAGTTTGCAGTACAGCTTCCGCAGTCATGTGTACAATTTTCTGCTGTTTCGCTCATGATTCTCTCACTTTCTATCACTTATTCTCCCACCAGATCCTCTACCTGTGAGTTTGACGGGAGCCATGGCAGCCTGATGCTGCCACGTTGCTTATTTTTCTTTTTACGCTGTTCTTATTCCTTTAAACCTGTCTCGATCAGGTCACATACAGCCTCCAGGGCTTCTTTCTCGTCCGGGCCATCACAATGTACTGTGATCTCATCGCCGCACCGGATCCCGGATGCCATTACGTTTAACACACTCTTCGCATTGATTTCTTTTTCTTTATAAAAAATCATCACTTTAGAATCGAACTTCATGGATGTCTGGCAGAGCAGTCCCGCCGGGCGAAGATGAAGACCTGTCGGGTTTACTACTGTAACTTTTCTTTCTACCATAACCTGTTCCTCCTATTTTGTTTGTAAACATGTAACTATTCAGTACCTTCATAGTCACGAGCAAAAATCCATTCCAGATCAGCTTCGCTGATGGGATTTTTGCTTTCTATCCTATGTGTTCTTACGGTCAGCGCAGCATATGCGCAGACCTACTGAATAGTTACGTAAACATTTTCATTTTATACCACAAACCCCATGATGTCAACGAAACGCTCCGGAATGATTTGACATTTTACAAAGCCCGGGATAAAATCAAAACGATCTACCTTAAAAACCACGTTCAAGGAGTTCCCACGAAATGAAACTACTCGCTCCCAATCTATATAAAGTCATTCTCACCAATAAAGCCATGCGGACCTCATCGAGAAACCTCTATATTATAAAAGGAAATGGCCGCAGCCTCATGATCGACACATCCTGGAAAGTTCCGGAGTGCCTGAATGAGATGGAACATGTCTTAAAAGAGCTTTCCATCGACTATCGGGATCTCGACATCTTTGTGACCCACAATCATGCAGATCACAGCGGATACATCTCCCTTTTCATAGAGCGCGGTGCCCGGGCCTTCATGAACCCCGTGGAGATCTCCGAATGTTCCGACCGCTACCATCGTCTTTATGAGGACAACACCATGCGCCGCTCCTACACCAGAGAATGCGGAGTCACAAAAGAACTGGCTCCCGATGCCTGGCAGGAAATCAACACCGGAGCTGACCAACTTGCAAGGGAAAACAATATTTCTTTTCATTTTCCCTTTACCCCCATTGCGCCGGGGGACACGCTCTCCTGCGGCGGCTATGATTTCGAGATCGTCCCCCTATACGGTCATACAGCCGGTCAGTGTGGGCTCGTGGAGAGGAAGAAAAAGCTTTTCTTCTGCGCTGATCAGGTGATCCTGGGGCTTACTCCCATCGTCATCACATCAGGAAAAGACCAACATCTCCTTGCTGAATACTTTGCATCCCTTAAAGCACTGGCTGCCGATTATGCCGGTTACCGTTTTCTCCCCGGACACTACGGAGAATTCACCGAGATCCGTGAGGAGACCTGCCGCATCATCGACGAATATGAGACACGCTGCACCCAGCTCCGGCTGGCTCTGGCAGAAAGCCGCCGCCCCATGACTCTTTTAGAGCTTGATCAGGCGCTCTATGTCCAGCGCATGCAGACCTACCGCTATTCCTATCTTTTCTCCTATCTCAATACATGGCCGAAACTCTTTTCCTGTCTGGACTGGCTGGCAGAGACAGGGTCGATCACCCGGACAGAGAAGGACGGGGTCTTATTCTGGTCTCTCCGCTGAGCGCGCCTCCGACTCCCTCTTTGAGAACACGCAGCCACAGTAATTCTGACGATAGAGCGCGTGTTCTCTGGAAAGCTCCGTGGATCTTTTATATCCGTTTCTCTTCTTGAAATCTGATGACAGAAACTCCACACCATACTCGCGTCCCATCTCTTCCCCGATCCGGTTTAACCGCTCCGCGTCCTTTAGGGGGCTGATCGTAAGCGTCGTCGTAAAGAAATCGAAGTACCCGGCTTTTGCCTCTCTCGCCGCCTCGGAGAGGCGGAGTTTAAAGCACTCCGTACATCTTGCGCCGCCTTCCGGCTCCTGCTCGAGCCCTTTTGCCGCTGCATAGAAATCGTCGGGCACATAGGTTCCTGCCACAAAATGGATCGGGTGGCGGTCTGTCTCCTGTTCCCACTCTCCATTGAATTCCCGGATCAGACGTTCCTGCTCCGATGTCCGCTCCTCGTACTCTGATGGCGGATAAATATTCGGGTTATAATAAAATACCGTGATCTCAAAATATCTGGAAAGATATTCCAGAACATAACTGCTGCAGGGCGCACAGCAGCTGTGTAGAAATAAAGTGGGAACCTTTCCCTCTTTCTGCAGTTCTTCCAGTTTTTTGTCTAATTCCTTCTGATAATTTCTCTTATTCATATGATCTCCCGGCAGGCTATGCTGCCCCGATGCTTCAATCCCCTGTGTCTCCTTCTGTCTCAGCCTTCTGCCCGGTTGCCGTCACCGGCACTTCACCATTACAGGATACCGGCAAAAAGACCGCAACGGAAAAAGGCAGCCGGATCTTCTCCCGCTGCCTGCATTTCTATTTTCACCGAATCCGTTCAGTCTGCCCCCAACGATCCGCTTCCAATATCCTTTTCCCGGTCTTACAGGAAATCCCGGATCCGTTTGCTGCGGACCGGATTTCTGAGCTTTCTCAATGCTTTCGCCTCGATCTGGCGGATACGCTCTCTCGTTACGTTGAACTCTTTTCCAACTTCTTCCAGAGTTCTCGGATGTCCGTCTTCAAGACCGAATCGAAGAACGATGACCTGACGTTCTCTCTCTTTGAGATCACCAAGTAATGCGTCGATGTGCTCACGTAACATTACGGATTCCACGTTTCCTTCCGGAGTCACCGCGTTGCTGTCCGCAACAAAGTCGCCGAGATTGGAATCGTCCTCCTCACCGATCGGAGTTTCTAAGGATGCAGGCTCTCGCGCGATCTGCATGATCTCCATAACCTTGTCCTCGGACATCTCAAGCGCTTCCGCGAGTTCTGTCACGGACGGCTCATAGCCGAGTTCCAGAGTCAGCTTTCTCTGCATCTTTGACATTTTGTTGATCGTCTCTACCATATGCACCGGAACACGGATCGTTCTCGCCTGATCCGCAAGGGCTCTCGTCACAGACTGACGGATCCACCAAGTCGCATATGTACTTAACTTATATCCTTTTGTATAATCGAACTTCTCAACGCCCTTGATCAGACCAAGGTTTCCCTCCTGAACAAGATCCAGGAAGCTCATTCCACGTCCAGTGTAACGCTTTGCGATACTTACAACAAGACGAAGGTTTGCCTCGATCAGGCGCTCTTTTGCAGACTCGTCTCCCTCTGCTTTTCTCTTCGCGAGACGAAGCTCCTCATCCGCGGAAAGAAGCGGCACGGTACCGATCTCCTTTAAGTACATGCGGACCGGATCCTCTGTTCCGATACCCTCCAGAAGGTCAATGGCGTCTAAGTCAATGTCCTCTCCGTCCTTGTCCTCTCGGTAGTCATCATCCAGATCGTCCAGAAGCATGGAATCATCCGCAAGCATTGCGTCATCGATTACCGGCACAACATCGATATTGCTGTGCTCTAAGTAATTATAAATTTCGTCCATCTGCTCCGGTCCGAGATTATCTCCGGCAAAAAAGTCGTTGATCTCTGTCGCGTCAAGCGCGTTCTGTTTTGACTTGCCCAGTGCGACAAGTTTCTTAAGTTTGTCTAAAAATACTTCTTTTTCCACTGAATAACGTCCTTTCAGGTTGGGGCTGCTCAAACTGCTCCACGATAGTTCATTATATACTATCCAGCGACAATTTTCAATGCTTTTCTACGCCTTTTTTGTTGAATTTTAACATTTTATTAGCACTTTTTGTAATTATTCAGCAGGTCTGCGCACTTGCCGCCCCTGTCATCCCGCCGTCTTCTCCTCCTGCTTCTCCGGCTCCGGGCTGCAGCTTAAGGTCACTGCTTCCTTCACATTCTCGATCTTTGCCTCAGTAACCGATCCGCCAAACTCACCGTCGAGGACCCACGGGATCTCTTCCTTGGCGGTGACCGTAAACTTTGAAGATTTCACGCGGATCACGTCCTTATTTTCCTGTTCCGGGAACAGAAGCAGACCACTTATAATATTCGGAAGATCCGCCGGAGTCTTCGGTGTCCGGATAAACACGCCCTCAAACAGGCCGTCATGGAAGGAAACATCCTTCGGCGCAAGTCCTCTGAAGCCTCCGACACTTGTGGTGTTCGTCACCATTCCGAAAATGAACTCTCCATCCGTCTCACCGTCATCCCATGTCAAATGCATCCTGTAGGATTTGAGATTTCCCAGTGCCTTGATGGACTCCAGGATATATGCCTGATGCCCAAGAACGTTCTTGATGTCCTGGGGCGTGCTGTACGACACTTCCGTGAAAGCGCCAAATGCGGCGATATAAACAAAATACCGCTCATCCCCAAATTTTCCGATGTCGACGCCGTAGGACTTTCCGCTCACCACATCCTGCGCCGCCTTCGTGAGATTCGCCGGAATCTTTAAGCTTCTCGCGAAATCATTCGTGGAACCTGCCGGGAGATATCCGATCTCCGGGCGTTTTTCCAGCCTCATGATGCCGGAGATCACGCTGTTCAGCGTTCCATCCCCGCCGCTGCAGACGAAAAGTTCCACATCCTTACCGTATTCCTCGGCAATCTTCGCCGCATCCCCCGGTTCCTGGGTCACATAGACAGAGGGCAGATAGCCTGCTCCACAGAAAATCCCGAGAATATCGGACAACTGGTTCTTGATGGCTTCCTTCCCGGAACGGGGATTAAAAACAAATAACATTTTTTTCATTTTCATCATGAACACGCTCCATAAAAGACGCCCTTATGCGCCATAATACTAACAAATGTCAATACTTTCTATTTCTAATATGGGACACTGACAGATGCATCGGTACTACTGTACGGAATTTTCAGTTCAGAAAATTCCTACCCGTGTACAATAATGATGCATCTTCTGCATTCTGTCCGCCCTGACAAACAATATCTGTGGGTTCAAGAGAATTTACAGCCATTATATCATGACTGGCTTTCCAGCAGCTTTCTATACGCCGCAAACGCGTTCGGGATCGGGTACTTCTCCTTCAATTCCCCTCTGTCCGCAAACAGCATTCCCGGGATCTCCTCCCCTGCCTTTACCAGGTACCCGCTCATATGCCACTCCACATGGCTAAAAATGTGCTTTGCCTCCGGCAGTTTTTCCTCCACCGATGCCCCGCCACCGAGGCGTTCCAGTACCTCTTTCTCTGAAAGTTTTCCTTCCAGATTCGGAAATTCATACAGGGATGCCAGCAGTCCGGTGTCATCCCGCTTTCTAATGGCTATTTTATCCCCGTATTTCACTAATAATACGGTCTTTTCCTCAATTTTCCTTTTCTTTTTCGGTGCCTTCACCGGGATCGCAGAGATCAGGTTTCTTTTTCTCGCCTCGCATACCGTATAGAATGGACATGGAAGATCGCAGAGAGGGGCACCATTGGGGACGCAGACGATGGCTCCGGTCTCGATGAGCGCCTGGTTGAAATCTCCTGGCTCATCCTTTTTGAGTGTCTTTAAGACCTCTTCGACCGCAGCTTCTGTCTTCTTCTTTACCGCTTGTTTTAAGATATCTTCGTAGCTTCCGGCAACTCTCGAAAGGACCCGCATGACATTTCCGTCCACCGCTGGGACAGGGAGTCCGAAAGCGATGGATCCAATGGCACCCGCCGTGTAGCTTCCGATTCCCGGAAGCGCAAGAAGCGCTCTGCGATCTGCCGGAAGTTCTCCGCCGTACTGGGAAACGATGATCTTGGCCGCTTTCTTCAGATTTCTGGCCCTGCTGTAATATCCGAGACCTTCCCAATACTTGAAAAGCTCTTCTTCCTCACACTCAGCCAATGCCTGCACCGTCGGAAAACACTCCATAAACCGGGCAAAGTAGGGCTTTACTGCCTCCACTCTCGTCTGCTGCAGCATGATCTCCGAGATCCAGATCCGGTAGGCATCCTGGTTCTCCCGCCAGGGGAGATCTCTTTTATTCCCCCGATACCAGGAAAGGAGTGGTCCTCTTGCGGCTTCCAGACGCTCCGTCAGGGTGAGGTCTTTCTCATCCGGAAAGATTTTCTGGAGACCGGAATAAAGATCCGCCCCCGAAACATTCATTTCTTCCTTATACATATCCATAGACTCCGCGGACGGAAACTTCCCCGGAGATAATCTCCTTTAATGTGCCATCGGAGAGACGGACTAAAAGTGCGCCTTCCTTGTTGATTCCCTCAGAGACACCGCGGTACTCGCCCGCCGGATCCAGAACGCACACCTCGTTGCCGAGATTTACAAGGTTTGCATTGTACTCTTCAATAAGTCCCGACATGTCCTGTGTCTCGATGAAGGTGTCATAATATCCCTCAAATGCCTCCATGATCGCCGCGATGATCTCACTTCTCTTCTGGATCTTTCCGCTCTCGATCCGCAGGGAAGTCGCTGTTGCCTTGATATCATCTGGAAATTCCATCTGGTTTACGTTGATGCCGGTTCCCGGGATCACGTACTGGATTTCCATGAGCTCCGTGCTCATCTCCGTTAAGATTCCGCAGATTTTCTTCTTATTTAAAACAAGGTCGTTCGGCCATTTGATCTCAGATTTCAATCCTGTCGCCTTCTCGATTCCCCTTCTCGTGGACAGCGCCATGACGAGCGTCAGCATGGAGGCCGCCATGGGATCGATCTGTGGTCTTAAGAGCATGCTCATCCAGATCCCAACGCCCGCCGGAGATGTCCAGACACGACCTCTTCTGCCCTTTCCGCCGAGCTGGCGTTCCGCGACAGCCAGGGTTCCGTGGGGCGCGCCCTGTTCCGCGAGACGGCGGATCTCATTGTTCGTGGAGTCGGTCTCCTCGAAGAACGCCACCTGCGTTCCTGCCCATTTCGTGTGGATCGTGCTTTCCAGCTCTTCCTTTGAGAGCACATCCGCCGATCCCTTTAAAATATATCCTTTATTCCGGACGGCCTCGATCTCGTAGCCCTCCTCCTTTAACTGGTTGATGACCTTCCAGACCGCCGTTCTCGAGACACCGAACTTCTCGCAAAGCTCCTGACCGGAAATATAGCCATCTGTCTCCTTCAATAATTTCAGGATCTCTCCCTTCATCTCATTACCTCCACCAGATACTCATTGCGCTTAAAAATGTAAAGATCAGCAGAGTCGTTCCGAACACCATCTGGAACACCGCCGCCGTTCTTCTCCGCCTCTCCCGTTTTGCCCGGGACAGCCAGTATTTTCCTGTGACCAGATTTAAAACTGCCGCCAGGAAAAATATCGCCGGAAAGAGGAACATATACCTCTCCGTGTCAAGGAACGAGATAACTGCCATCACCACCACAGCGATGCCGATGATGATGTGCATGGCATCAAGAGCCATGGACTCGCTCCTGACTTTTCTTCTCTTATTGTTTTCCGCCATATTTCAGCGTTCTCCTCATATTTTCTGCCGGATCTGTCGTTTTCCCAGGATCAGCCGTGCTGCCTGGTACTTTTGAAAGACTTCCGATGTGCTGCCACGCTTCCCTATCCTATCGTCAGCCTGTCTGAAAAAAGTTCATGGATCTTCCCCACGATATCGTCCGGCGTGTAAACCTCGTAGACTTCCATCTGCATCTTTTTCGCGAACACTTCCAGGACTGCCCCGTAGAGATCCCTGTAATCCCATTCCGGCTGCAGCCGAAGCTTCCTGGCAAGAAACGGAAATATCTTCTCCGTGTATACACGATAGCCTGTGAGCTTTGCAAACTCATGTTCCTTTACATAAGGTCTCAGCCACTCCTTAAACATGTCAAGTTCCGACATGATCCTGCCAAAATAATACGCCTCGGAATATGGCATGTCAAGATAATATTTCCTTCCGCAGAGTCCGTAGAGGAATCTCAGCCCGTCAAAATAGCCGAGCTTCATGTTTTTCCTCGTTCTCGCACTGTCAAATTCCAGGATCCCGCCGAGATTTCTTCTTGGCGCGATCTCGTGGACCGTCACGTCCTCCGGGATATCCATGAACCTTCGCCGGTCCACGCCGATCCCATAGAGGCGGATCACGATGATATCCTTATATCCCCGGTCCGTCAGGAGATCCACCGGCACATTGTTGACGCTGCCGCCGTCAAGATACGTCTTTCCACCCAGCTTTTCCTGCTTAAATCCTGGGAAATAGGCGCTGGCCATCATTATATCCTTTATGGTCCCCAGAGGTGCTGCCTTTACATCGAAGTCCTCCTCTTTCCGGTCCGTGACTGAAAAGGACGCGGCGCAGAAATCCCGTGGTGAGCGCCTGATCCGCTCCTCATCCACCGTCTCTTCCAGAAGTTTTTTGAGTGGGGCGATATCGAGCCCCCTGTCTGAAAACAGCCGTCTGAATTCTGCCGCCGCGTCGGTCACTTTCATGGATCGCACGCCAAATTTCTTTAATTTTCCGATCATGGAATCGTCCACATTGAACACGGTGGAGTAGGTCATGTTTCCCCAGATCTCCTCCGCCTTCCCGAGATCATCCATGCAGATCAGGGCGCCGTTTAACGCCCCAACGGACGTTCCCGCGACACCCTTTATCTTCATGCCGGCTTCCCGGAGCGCTTTCCAGACACCGATCTGGTATGCGCCCCTGGCACCGCCGCCCTCTAAAACGATTCCATATTCCTTTTCAAGATCAATTCTCAGTTTCACTCTTTTTTGCGATCTCCGTTACACTTGTCACAAGACCTGCGAGGGATTGGATCTCAGACGGGATGATGATCTTTGTTGCCTTGCCGTCTGCCGCCTTCGCGAACGCCTCAAGACTCTTTAACTGCAAAACTGTCTGGTCTGCTCCGGCTTCCTTGATCATGCGGATACCATCGGCGTTCGCCTGCTGGATCTTGATGATCGCCTCCGCCTGGCCTTCTGCCTCGCGGATCCGTTTCTCCTTCTCCGCCTCCGCGTGAAGGATCGCTGCCTGCTTATCTGCCTCCGCGTCGAGGATCGCGGACTGTTTCTTACCCTCTGCCACGAGGATCGTGGACTTCTTCTCACCTTCCGCACGAAGGATCGCCTCACGGCGCTCACGCTCTGCCTTCATCTGTTTCTCCATGGCATCCTGGATCGCTGCCGGCGGAATGATATTCTTTAACTCCACACGGTTTACCTTGATGCCCCACGGGTCCGTGGCAACATCCAGGGCGGAACGCATCTTTGTGTTGATGGTCTCACGGGAAGTTAAGGTCTGGTCGAGCTCCAGGTCACCGATGATGTTTCGAAGCGTGGTGGCTGTCAGATTCTCGATGGCCATGATCGGGTTCTCAACACCGTATGCGTAGAGCTTCGGGTCTGTGATCTGGAAGAACACGACCGTATCGATCTTCATGGTGACGTTATCCTTTGTGATCACCGGCTGCGGAGCGAAGTCAACGACCTGCTCTTTTAAGAGGACCCGCTTTGCAACGCGGTCAATAAACGGAACTTTGAAGTGGATTCCCACATTCCATGTCTCAAGGTACGCGCCGAGTCTCTCCACTACCATCGCCTGTGCCTGGGGCACGATGCGGATGCAGGAAACGAGGATCAGCAGAATGATAAAGATCAGTACTAATACTAAAATTGTTGGCATATTTATGTCCTCCTTTATGTTTTATGGGGAATTATTTTTTCCCTTTTTTCTTCGACCCGTTCATATTCCTATGAGCAAGCCTGAAACTTTTCTTTTGAACAACAGACATGTATTTTTCAGGTCTGTAAACTTCCAAAATGAATCTTCTTCATTTTAGATTTTACACATCCTTCTCAGAAACCGGCTCCACAATGAGCTTCACGCCCCGGACTTCCTTTATGACCACATGGGTCCCCACCGGGATCGTCACCGCGTCATCCATGGATCTTGCCGTCCACTCCTGACCGTCGACAACGGTGGCACCGGACGGTTCATTGTTGTCGATCTTTGTGATCACTTTTGCCCTCCTTCCGATCAACCCGTCAACGTTCGTCTTCACGGTTTCCCGGTTGACGAACCGCATGGCGAGCGGTCTTGTAAAGAGAAGCAGGATAAACGATACGATCAGGAACACCACAAGCTGCGTCTGTATGGAAAACCCAAGTACCGCAGCAAAGAACGCGAATACGGCCCCACCCGCAAACCAGATCGTCGTGAGCGCCATGGTCGCCGCCTCGATTCCGATCAGAATTACAAAGGCCACAAGCCATCCGATCATATCCATAAAATCACTCCTTTACGCGCGCCGCTGTCTTGCCGTCTCAAACATCAGGATCGATGCTGCGATGGCGGCATTTAAGGACTCCACCTTTCCCTCCATGGGGATCTTCACCCAGGTGTCTGCCATGTTGGAAAGCTTTTCTGTCAACCCGTTTCCCTCATTTCCGATCAGGAACGCCGTATTACCAGTATAATCTTCCTGCTCGTAATTATTCTTTCCTGCGAGATGGGCCGCAAATACCCGGATCCCCCGCGCTTTCAGATCCAGAACGGTCTGCTCCAGATCGTCCGTGTAGAAGAACGGGACACGGAACACGGATCCCATGGTGGAACGGATCACCTTCGGGTTGTAGATATCCACAGTATCACGGCTCATAATGAGTCCCGTGATCCCCGCGCCCTCTCCGGCTCTCAGGATCGTTCCCAGGTTTCCTGGATCCTGAAGATTTTCCAGCACCATCAGATGAGCTGGACGGTCACTCTTTAAGAGCTCGTCCATTCCGTAGGAAAACTGTCTGACAAGTGCCAGCACACCCTGGGGCGTCTGCGTGTCGGACATCACCGCAAACACAGAGTCGCTGACAAGTTCGTATCCCGGGTACTCCGCAAGAATTGCGGCATTCTCCGGATTTTTCGCGAAAGTTTCAGAAACATAGATACTTTTAACCTGATCCTTCGGGAGCTCAGCGGCCATCCGCACTCCCTCGACGACGAAAAGTCCCTGCTCATTTCTCGCTCTCGCTTTTTTCTTTAATTCAATGACTGCTTTTACCTGGTCATTTTTTGTGCTTGTGATCATCTCCCTTCCTCCGGGTCAAGTTTCTCCACTTCATCCATCCAGATCCGTCTCGCTGCGTCGCTCGGCATTCTGAGATCACCTCTCGGAGAAACCGCAACAGATCCGACCTTCGGGCCGTCCGGCAGGCAGGAACGCTTGAACTGCTGTGCGAAGAACCGGCGGTAGAAGGTATTTAACCACTTGTAGATCACCTTGTCCTCGTAAACTCCCGCGAAAGCGATCTTCGCCAGGCGGTAGATCTTCGCCGGATGATAACCGTAACGGAGAATATAATAGAGGAAGAAATCGTGAAGCTCGTAAGGTCCGACCAGGTCCTCCGTCTTCTGGGAGATCTTTCCGTCCTCCGGCGGCAGAAGCTCCGGGCTCACCGGGGTATCGAGAACATCGTTGAGTACATCTGCCAGGGCCTTGTCGCCGCAGGTATCCGCGTAGTAGCGGACAAGATGACGAACAAGCGTCTTCGGAACAGACGCGTTCACGCCGTACATGGACATGTGGTCGCCGTTGTAGGTCGCCCAGCCAAGAGCCAGCTCAGACATATCTCCTGTTCCGATGACCATGCCGTTCGTCTTGTTCGCAAGGTCCATGAGGATCAGGGTGCGGTATCTTGCCTGGGAGTTCTCGTAAGTCACATCATGGATCGCCGGATCATGTCCGATATCCTCGAAGTGGGTGGAAACTGCTTTTCTGATATTTACTTCTTTTAACGTCGCGCCCAGCTTCTTTGTGAGTGTGACTGCGTTGTTGTAGGTTCTGTCCGTAGTTCCGAAGCACGGCATCGTGACGGAGAGAATATTTTCTCTCGGAATGCCCAGCATATCGAAGGCTCTCGCTGTGACAAGAAGTGCCAAGGTGGAGTCGAGTCCGCCGGAGATTCCTACAACTGCGCTCTTGGCACCGGTGTGGGCGAGACGTTTCTTTAAGCCCATGGCCTGGATCGTTAAGATCTCCTCACAGCGGGCGGTTCTCTCTTTCTCGTTTGACGGAACGAAAGGTGCCGGATCGACATAGCGTTTTAATGTGAGCTCCGTTTTGTTTAAGGTGAAGTCCATGTAATCATAGTCCTCAGTCTCCGCACCCGGCTGACATGTGGTCATTCTTCTTCTCTCGTTTTTAAGTCTGTAAAGATCGATGTCCGCCGTGATCATGCCGTTTTTGAAACGCTCGGATTCCGCAAGGATATTTCCGTTCTCGGCAATGATATCATGTCCGCCGAAGACGAGGTCCTGGGTGGACTCGCCCTCTCCGGCATTGGCATAGATGTACGCACATACGAGGCGGGCAGACTGTCCGGCGATCAGTGTCTCACGGTATCCCGCTTTTCCTGTGGTCTCATCGCTGGCGGAGCAGTTTGCGATCACGGTAGCTCCGGCTTTCGCGTGGGAGACGCTCGGTGGATCCATCGTCCATACGTCCTCGCAGAGTTCTGCGGCGACTATGAGTTCCGGGATATTCGTGCAGCGGAACAGGATCTTGCTTCCAAACGGGATCAGGCTCTCTCCCCACTCTACCACATCCGGTTTTACCGGACCCGGGTTGAAATGGCGTAGCTCATAGAATTCAGAATAGTTCGGAAGATGTCTCTTCGGAACAAGGCCTAAAAGCTCGCCATCCTTGATGGCAGCCGCTACGTTGTAGAGTTTTCCGTCCTTCATCCACGGAAGTCCGATGAAGGTCAGCATATCCATATCCTTTGATGCGTCTAAGAGCCATAAGAGTTCTTCCTTCGCCTGATCGATCAGGGTGTCCTGCAGAAACAGGTCACTGCAGGTGTATCCGGTGAGACCGAGCTCCGGGAACACCAGGATCTTTACATCCTGGGATGCTGCCTCCTGCATCATCTTCCAGGTCTGTTCCCGGTTAAACACAGGATCTGCAACCTTTAAATCTGGGGTGGCCGCCGCCACCCGGATAAATCCGTCTTTCATTTTGCTCTCCTTATTACATTCCGACTTTGATAGCCGCGCTGCAGCGCAGAATTTCAGTCAGTTTTGGAATATATGCCGTTATACAACAATTCAGTCATAAACGGGCTTTCTATTGTTTTGAAAATTTCCGTATGGCTGAATGATTACTTTTTATTATACACTTTTTTTCTGAAAAGGGCTATGGATTTTCATCTGTTTAAGAAATATTTCATGAATAGTCCGACCATGCGTCAGTCTGGCAAATATGTGTGCGCTGCACTCTTGCCTGCATAAGCACTCACATTCGCTGAACTGCATACGGGCAGCGCTTAAACGGCGAAAGGCTGTGCTCCCCCACTGAGCACAGCCTTTCATTCACGTACAATTTCCTTGCATTATACAGTTCCTCGAAATTGATACCCCTTCAATTTCAATGCTTATGCAGTATAACAAAATATTACCGGAAATGCTATGGTAAATATAGTTAAATTTGCACAATTTTATTGTATATATTTACTATCTTTCGCACAAATGTCCGCTGGGGAAAAGCAGATTCGTTGTTTTTACAAAAAACAATCTATTCTATGGTGGTTCTGCCCAGTGGAATTGGGACTTTGTATACAGTACGCATTTTCGGCGGTTTGCAGGCCGCAGGTATGTCCCGTATAATTTCATGTTTTTTTGAAATAATATCTGCAAAATATCGTCTGAAGGAATCACTCCCCCTTCACGTGACTCATGACTGCCCCTTTCGATTATTGATCACCGGGTCTGCTTTTTAAAAGAAATGTACCTTGGCACATTCTCGCACCGAGCGCGGTCGCTTGCAACACTCTACATCATCATAACTCTTGAAAGGACATGATATCCATGAACATTTCATCCAATTTCGATCAGAACATCTCCCGCTTTCACGAGATCCTGGATGTCCAAAAAAACTTCGATATCGTCTACCACACTCTCACTATTGCGGACAAAAAAGCCTGCCTGTACTTCATTGACGGCTTCACAAAGGACGAGATCCTTCTGCGCCTGATGCAGGATTTCGCCTCCGTAAAACCGGACTCGTTCCCATCATCTGCCCATGATTTCGCAAAGCAGTACGTCCATTACGGCGAGACCACCGTGGAGACCGATGATAAAAATATCTTTACACAACTCCTCTCCGGCCTCTCCTGTCTTTTAATCGACGGGTATGACCGGGCAATCCTCATCGACTGCCGTACTTACCCGGCCCGCGGGGTCTCGGAGCCCGAAAAAGACAAGGTGCTCCGAGGCTCCCGGGATGGCTTCGTGGAAACCATGATCTTCAATACCGCCCTGATCCGCCGCCGGATCCGGGACGTGAATCTCACGGTGGAGATCATGCAGACCGGAGAAAGCTCCCACACAGACATTGCGATCTGCTACATGAAACGTCGTGTGGACGAGGACCTGCTAAATAAGATCAAGGACCGCATCGAAAATCTGCATGTAGATGCTCTGACTATGAATCAGGAAAGTCTGGCAGAATGTATCTTTCCCCACAAATGGTTCAACCCGTTCCCAAAATTCCGTTTTTCTGAACGTCCGGACACGGCTGCGGCGTCTATTCTGGAGGGAAACATCGTCATCCTTGTTGACAATTCCCCCGCCTGCATGATCCTGCCGTCCTCAGTCTTCGATATTATCGAGGAGGCAGATGACTACTACTTCCCGCCGGTGACCGGAACCTACCTGCGTCTCTCCAGGATGACAGTCTCCTTCCTCACCCTGTTTCTGACCCCGGTGTGGCTTCTCTTTATGCAGAACCAGAACTGGATCCCAGGCTGGCTGGAGTTTATCAAGCTGGCGGATGACATGTATGTGCCGCTGATCTTCCAACTCCTGATCCTGGAATTTGCCATCGACGGCCTGCGCCTCGCCGCTGTCAATACGCCCAGCATGCTGACCACACCGTTAAGTGTTATCGCCGGTATTGTTCTCGGTGAGTACTCCGTAAAATCCGGCTGGTTCAACCCGGAGACGATGTTATATATGGCCTTCGTCACCATCGCCAACTACTCCCAGGCAAGCTTTGAGATGGGCTACGCGTTAAAATTCATGCGTGTGATCCTGCTGATCCTCACCTCCCTCTTAAACGTCTGGGGCTTCATCCTCGGCACCGCCATCGCCGTCTGCTCCATCGTATTCAACCGCACCATCGCCGGAAAGAGCTATATCTATCCGCTGATCCCGTTTTCGTGGCCGGAGATCAAAAAGCGGTTTCTGCGGGGACGGCTGCCGCATACAGAGAAAAGCCAGCGATGAATCGTCTTAAAAAAGAATGTGCCTTTTGTGCAATAGGGAATTCCTCGGAATTTCTTATTGCACAAAAAATCCGTGTCCTGCAGATTTCGTTATGCAGGACACGGATTTCTTCAATTGTAAATATATCAAATCTTTAACGACCACTTACTGAGATCCCAAACCTTTGACACCAGTCCGTCATAGAACTCCGGCTCGTGGCAGATGAGGAGGACTGCTCCTTTGTACTCCGAAAGTGCTCTCTTAAGCTCGTCCTTCGCATCCACATCCAGATGGTTCGTCGGCTCGTCGAGAAGCAGAACGTTGGTCTCCCGGTTCATAAGCTTGCAGAGGCGGACCTTCGCCTGCTCACCACCGGAGAGGACGCGGACCTGGCTCTCGATATTCTTTGTAGTCAGGCCGCACTTTGCAAGAGCAGAGCGGACTTCGTACTGGGTGTAGGACGGAAACTCCTTCCAGATCTCCTCGATACAGGTCGTCGTATTTCCCGGTGCCATCTCCTGCTCGAAGTAACCCGGGAACTGATAGTCACCGACCTCAACGGTTCCGGAGATCGCCGGGATCAACCCCTGAATGCTCTTTAAAAAGGTAGTTTTACCGATACCATTCGCGCCGATGACCGCGATCTTCTCACCGCGCTCCATGAGGAAATTAAGCGGTTTTGAAAGTGGTTCATCATAACCGATCACAAGATCCTTCGTCTCAAAGATCAGTTTTCCGGTTGCCCTTGCATTCAGGAAATGGAACTCCGGCTTCGGTTTTTCCTTTGCAAGCTCGATGACCTCCATTTTGTCCAGCTTCTTCTGTCTCGACATCGCCATGTTTCTCGTCGCAACACGGGCCTTGTTTCTCGCAACGAAATCCTGAAGCTTCGCGATCTCCGCCTGCTGGCGGTTGTAAGCTGCCTCCAACTGGCTCTTTTTCATCTCGTAGACTTCCATGAACCGGTCATAGTCACCCACATAGCGGTCAAGCTTCTGGTTCTCCATATGGTAGATCAGGTTTACCACGCTGTTTAAAAACGGGATATCGTGGGAGATCAGGATAAAAGCGTTCTCGTAATCCTGAAGATACCGCTTCAGCCACTCGATATGCTGTACATCCAGATAGTTTGTCGGCTCGTCGAGGAGCAGGATATCCGGCTTCTCAAGAAGAAGTTTTCCGAGGAGGACCTTCGTTCTCTGTCCGCCGGAGAGCTCGTCAACGTCCTTGTCAAGACCGATCTCGTCGAGGCCGAAGGCGCGTCCGATCTCCTCCACCTTGGAGTCGATAATGTAGAAATCATGTGCCATCAGAAGATCCTGGATCGTTCCCAGCTCCTCCATCATGGCGTTCATCTCATCCTCGGACGCATCTCCCATCTTCGCGCAGATGTCGTTCATCTTCTCCTCCATCTCAAAGAGGAAGGAAAAGGCACTCTTAAGCACGTCGCGGATCGTCATACCCTTCTCAAGCACGGTATGCTGGTCTAAGTAGCCCACACGGACATTTTTTGACCACTCAACCTTTCCCTCATCCGGCATCATCTTTCCGGTGATGATATTCATAAATGTGGACTTTCCCTCACCGTTTGCTCCGATGAGACCGATATGTTCCCCCTTTAACAGGCGGAAAGAAACGTCCGTAAAGATAGCCCGGTCTCCGAAACCATGGCTCAGGTGTTCTACATTTAAAATACTCATAAAACTTCTTTTATTCCGGCTTTTCCTTAAAATTCAGCCGTTTTCCCTTTCTCCTGGGACCCCAGGTAAACCTATATAAATAATGTCATGATCGGATCTGCATTTAACAGGCGCATGATAAAAAGCGCCAGAAACGGCAACGTCAGTCTGAAAAAAGGCTGTGCAGGGAACAGCGTTTCCGCCGCCTGTACAGCCTTTTGCTGCCCTCTCGGGATTAAAATTATTCGTCTACGCTGTAGTTCGGAGCCTCTTTTGTGATGTGGATATCATGCGGATGGCTCTCGCGGAGTGCGGCTGCGGAGATCTTAACAAAATGACTGTTCTCCTGAAGCTCTTTGATATCATGAGCACCGCAATATCCCATACCGGCACGAAGACCGCCCAGCATCTGGAATACGGTATCCTCAACGAATCCCTTGTAAGCGACACGTCCTTCAACGCCTTCCGGAACAAGCTTCTTCGCGTTCGACTGGAAGTAACGGTCCTTACTGCCGTTCTCCATAGCGGAAATGGATCCCATTCCACGGTAAACTTTATATTTTCTTCCCTGATAAAGTTCGAAGTCTCCCGGGCTCTCATCGCAGCCCGCGAACATGGATCCCATCATGCAGACATTACCGCCGGCTGCGAGAGCCTTTGTAACATCTCCGGAATACTTGATACCGCCGTCGGCGATGATCGGAATACCGTACTCCTTCGCAACTGCATAGCAGTCCATAACCGCAGTAATCTGCGGAACACCGATACCTGCAACGACACGTGTCGTACAGATCGATCCCGGTCCGATACCAACCTTGACAGCGTCAACGCCGGCCTCGATCAGGGCTTTTGTAGCCTCACCCGTTGCAACGTTACCGGCGATTACCTGAAGATCCGGGAATTTCTCCTTGATCATCTTTACGCAGTTGATAACGTTCGCAGAGTGTCCGTGCGCAGAGTCGAGAACAACAACATCGACCTTTGCATTTACAAGGGCTTCCGTTCTCTCAAGAACATTTGCTGTGATTCCGATTGCAGCACCGCAGAGAAGTCTTCCGTGGTCATCCTTTGCGGAGTTCGGATACTTGATCTGTTTCTCGATATCTTTGATCGTAATGAGTCCTTTTAAGTTAAAGTTTTCATCGACGATCGGAAGCTTCTCGACTCTTGCCTTTGCAAGAATGCGCTTTGCTTCTTCCATGGTTACGCCTTCTTTAGCTGTAACCAGATGCTCGGAAGTCATGCACTCTTTGATCTTCTTGGAATAATCTTCCTCAAATTTCAGATCACGGTTTGTGATGATTCCGACAAGCTTTTTACCCTCAGTGATCGGAACACCGGAAATGCGGAATTTTGCCATCAGCTCATCTGCATCTTTTAATGTATGTTCCGGGGACAAATAAAATGGGTCTGTGATTACTCCGTTTTCAGAACGTTTTACCTTATCTACCTCTTCAGCCTGCGCCTCGATCGACATGTTTTTGTGAATGATACCGATTCCGCCCTGTCGCGCCATAGCGATCGCCATGCGGTGCTCAGTAACGGTATCCATGCCGGCACTCATAAATGGAATATTGAGTTTGACTTTCTTTGTCAGGTGTGTTGAAACATCAACCTGATTTGGGATTACTTCAGAATATGCAGGTACAAGGAGCACATCATCAAATGTAATACCATCACCAATGATCTTACCCATTTTATGGTTCCCTCTCTTTCTTCTGTTTTATTATGTTTAAAAAAAATATAACTAAAAACCGTCATAACGTCAGTTCCAGTTATTACTGTAGAGTATAACAGCTTTGTCGAATTTTAGCAACAGGCAATTCATATAATTTTTTTGCGATTTTATATTATTTTTGCTTATAAACATACAGAAAATTTATTTATCCTTCTGTCATTTTCCAACGTATCTTTCATTTTCTTCCAACGGCTGCGTTTTCCCTCCGGATGATCTACCTGTAGTCCTTTAATATCTCCAGGAATTCCCGGTTTTCTTCATGGGAGCGGACGCAGATCCTGTAAAATCGTCTGTCAAGCAGTCTGTAATTCCTGCATGACCGGATCAGGACCCCCCGTTCCAGAAAATATTCGTACAGCCAGGATTCCTGACCGGTCTTGAAGTCCTTAAACAGGAGGAAATTCGCGTCCGAGTGGAATACCGTGAAGCCTGCTTTCGTCAGTCCGTCAGAAAGATACTGCCGTTCTTTCGCCACCGTCTCCCGCATCTTTTTCAAAAAAGGAATCCGTTCTTCCGAAAGTGCCGCATATCCCGCTTCCTGCGCCGGGATCGAAACACTCCAGGGCTGCCAGTTCTCCTCCATCCGTTCTAAGAGCTCTCTGCTTGTACAGAATCCATACCCCAGCCGCAGTCCCGCCATGGCATATGTCTTTGTGAATGCCCGGAGAAGAAATAAGCTTCCGCCATGTTCCGGTCTTCCGGTCTCCCAGTCGAGAAATTCACGGATACAGCCGCAGCTTCGCTCCTCATCAAGGAATTCCACAAAGCATTCGTCCAGAACCAGCAGGATCCCATGTTTCTTGCAGTAGTCTAAGATTTTTGAAAGATCTGCCTGACGGATCATGGCCCCTGTGGGATTCGCCGGAGTGCATAAAAATATGATCTCCGGCTGCTCTGTTCTCAAAAAATCCAGAAATTCCGATACGTTTAAGAAAAAAGATTCCGCCTCTTTTAAATAGAAAAAAGCGATTTCTGTCCCACAGGATCTCAACGCCGTTTCATACTCCGCGAAAGATGGCGCAGGGATCACTGCCTTTTTCGGCCGTACCTCCTGTACCAGCCGGAAGATCAATTCCGCCGCCCCGTTTCCGAAGATCATCTGATCTTCCGGGACACCGATAAGCTCTGACAACCGTCCCCGCAGGTTTTCGCAGGAGCTGTCCGGATATCCTGTACAGAAGGCAATGCTCCTCTGGGCTGCCTCCCAGACAAAATTTGGCATTCCCAAGGGATTTACGTTGACCGAGAAATCCAGCTCCACATTCCGGTTCCGGTAGATATCACCGCCGTGTCCGTACTCCATCATGTCTCACCGCCCTTTAAAGCCATCGGGATCCCGCAGACAACGCGGCATACCTTCACCGCCCGCGCCGCCAGATACTGGCAGGCATCCCCGCTCATCTCCCGCCACAGGCGGTCTGTTTTATCGATGGGAACGATTCCGCAGCCGATCTCGTCGCAGGTAATGACTGCGTTGGGGTTCTTCTTAAGGATCATATCCAGATACCGGTACATGACCTCTTCGATCCGGATCTCGATATTTTCCGTTTCTTTCGTCTGCTCTCTGACCATCTTTGTTTCTCCGGCAGATGTTCTTTCAGCCGAGTCCCTCACAGCTACAGTTCTCTCATTGATTTCACTGCGGATACTGTCGCAGAACACTCTGTCATCCTCTCTCTTCGCGTCATACTCACCCAGTACTGTGTCTATAAGCCTTCGAATATAGATATGAAGATTCAGAACAGCCTCCGAATCAAACGCGTCTTCCAACGGTGACTGTTCGCCGTCTGCCACAAGAATGAAGCGGTTTTCTTCCGTCACCGCCTCACGCATCGCAAGGTTTGATTTCCCCTGATACGCGCCTCCTACAAAAAGCCTGATCCCTCTCTGACGATCCACAGATCGATCCGTTCTTCTCTCTTCCACTTCCGTATCTTCCCTCTTCTTTTTCTTCACCATCACCGGCTCACCGCAGATCACCTCGTACACTTCATCCGCCTCCCCGGCCAACGCACAGTTGATTCCGCCCAACAGCTTCCGGTACGCTTCCGTCTCCTCCGAGTACGGCCCCTGATCCCCGGACACATCATTTGTCACGACTACCAGAAAGTCCGCATTTTTTCTGATCATCCTGATTCCTTCCAATATCCGTTCCATCGCGCCATTCTCCGGATCTTCCATGTCCCGGCGGTACATCTCGTTCGCCGCAAGATTGGAAACACACTCTAACAGACACCGGCTCCTGGCAGGGACCTCCGCCTTCGAAAGATCCACAGGGCACTCGATGGTCATAAAATTCTTTTTTTCCCGCATTTTGCGGTGTTTTCGGATCCGCTCCCTGCACTCCTCGTCCCAGGCGATCATGGTTGCAAGGTAACAGGACGGCTGATGGCGCAGATCCGTTTTCCGGGCGCCGCCGCGCATCGATTTTCCGGTGGCTTCCGCCATCACCTCTTCTTTCTTTACCTGTTCTACGATCAGGGTCTCTGCAAATGCGGACTTTCCGCTGGAGCTTCCCCCATTTATCAGGATCATCATATTCTTTCTACTCTATCCTCTCGATTTTTCTTCCCGATCCGCATTTTCTCCGGACTTTCCGATCATATAATACGCTGCGGCCACTGTCACGCCGTCCTCCGCTTCCTTATGGATCAGGATCCTGCACTCAGAAGCTCTCACGCCCAGCCTGCACGCAGCCACTGCGGACCGCTCGCAGACATTTCCGGTTCCCGTGGTCTTTTGCACAAATTCCGACTCCGGGAAATCTCCCGGCTGTCCATTTAACTCCTCACTGGAAAATGTCAGAAACGGCACCTGAAGTTCCTTTGCGAATTCGATGAGTCCCTGCTCCTGCTTTTTGATGTCGATGCTCGCCGCCGCAAAGACGCTTCGCAGATCGATCCCGTTCCGCTCCATCGCACTTTCCACCGCAGTCCGGATCTTCTCAACAGGTGTCCCGCGTTTACAGCCGATTCCAAGTGCCACACACCGTGGGATCAGGCGCAGGACGCGGTTCTCCGGAATCCCTTTCTTTTCTTTTCCGGACACCGTAATCCAGAGATTCCGCTTACAGATCCGATCCTCAAAAAGTCCCTCCGGAATCTTCTTCCACGCTGAAAATCCGAAATCTGAGAACACTCCCACCGGCTCACCCGCAAGGATATCAGCCGAAATCTCCTTCGCAAGTTTCCGGTCCGTGATCACAAATCCATGATCCTTTGCGAACACGTCCACCGCAAATTTCTTCTCCACATCCGTCGCCGTCGTCACCACCGGCACTGCTCCGATCCCGGAAGCCACCATTTCCGCCAGCCGGTTCGCTCCGCCCACATGTCCGGAGAGAAGCGGGATCACAAACTGTCCCGCCTCATCCACACAGACCACCGCAGGGTCCTGAAATTTATCCCGCACATATGGCGCAATGGAGCGCACCGCGATCCCACAGGCGCCAACAAAAATAAGAGCATCGTCCCGCAGAAAAGCCTCCTTCGTCCACTCCGAAAGTCCGCCCTCCGGCACTGCCTGATAAGGCACTCCGGCATCCGTCGCCGCAAGCTGGAGCGCGTACCGCCCGGCGATCCACAGAGACTGATACAGAGTACCCCCCTCACAGGATCTGTCCTCAGTCTTTGCGCTCCTATCACGATGTTCCGGACAGGACGCATTCGCGAAAGCTTCAGAAGCTCCGGAAAGGGTGTCATTGATCCGCTTCATCGTCTCAAATCCGTCTCTCGTAAAACAAATAAGCGATATATTCATAATTGATTCCCTTCCAAGATCTGATTTTTCCATATCGTTGAACTGCTGCCTCTCTCTCCCCTAATTATAAAAGAAAACCGCCATTGTTTCAATGGCAGTTTTCCCCTGAATTCTCCTTGTCCTGCGTTTTTGCGGACATTTCTCTCTTCTTTTTTGTCACAAGACCGCCGATCCTGCCGCTCTCTTTTGCGGTAAGACACCGCCAGCCACCGGCGATTACCTTGTCCGCCAGCCCCAGCTCCTTCGCAATCTCGAATTTCATCCGATCCTCCGGCTTTAAGTGCTCCGGATCCACCGGTTCTCTTTTTTTCTTCGACACAGGCTCACGCTCCTTCCATATGGAGAGTATACCCGCTGTCCAATACTTTCATACAGATCGGTTTCTCTTAAGATCCCATTATTTATTTTGCATATCCGTTCTCACCCTGAAACACGACGATCTTTTCTGCTTTATTTCCGTTCTCCTCGTTCCAGATCAGGATCTCGGTTCCTTCTGTGAGGTCTTCCTCGGAGACAATATTTCTTGTCAGATATGGAAGAAGTCTTGTTTCAGCGGTAATCATGTAATTGATCCCATTCTCGGCTGTGAGGATCCGCTCACCTTCTGTATTTGCAGCCATCAATTCCTTTACCTTCGTGTATCTCGGGAAATCATATCCCTCTGCCTGTACTAAAATCAGCAGACCATTTGCGATCGGCGGAAGGCTCAACGTCATTGCCTCGTCTACATAAGCGCTGATGGTATTTCCTTCTTTCAGATCACTGAGTTCCACCGGATAACCATTCTCTGCATCCAGAACCTTCGTATCCTCTGCGATCGTAATTACAACATCCTCATCAAATCCATTATCCTGGCGATGCATCGTAAGCTGTCCATCTTCCACAGAAACGATCGTTCCCATCATCGGATCAGACTCACTCGCGGACTCCGTGTCTGCCGCTCCACTTTCCTGACCGGTACCGTCCGGAAGTTTTCCCGCCTCGTTTTCCGTAGTCGCAGATGTCTCAGTTCCTGCAGGAGTCTCAACTGCTGTCGTTTTTGTCTCCTCCTTTGTCTGTCCATCCGCCTTGCCGCATCCGGTGATCCCCATAGATGCGATCATCATGGCAGCGCAGGCCAGTGCAGTCATTCTTTTCATATTTTTCGTCATAATAAAATTCCTCCTGTTCTCTTGTATCGGTCTTTGCCGGACTGCATTGTTTTACAGCGTTCTCCTTCAAATACCGATTTGCGGCCGTCCTGATTTTCCAAGGTTACTGTTCACAGTAACTTTTCAGGTTCTTCCGCCGTCTTTTGCTTTTGTACGGTTATCTTAACATACAAACCTTGAGATTACACTATGATTTCAATTACAAATCCCTTACGCATTTTTGTAGTGCGGGCATAATTTGCGGCATTTCTGTGGCAGACTTCGCGGCCTCTAAAATCCGTTTCGATCGTCGCCGGAAAATAACCGACGCATGACAATGTCGGAGACCCACGCAGGCATGAAATTTGACTCACTGTTTATAAAAATGAATATGTCCTGTCACGCAAAAAGGACACCGCTCGTATAGAACGATGTCCTCGAAAATTCTTATTTAAGAATCACCTTCGGATTACTCCTCAGTCTGCTCCTGTGCGTTGTCAGCCTCAAGAGCCTTCATGCTTAAGCTGATCTTTCTGTCTGCCTCGTTGAAATCAACGATCTTAGCAGTGATCTCCTGACCGATGGAAAGTACATCAGCCGGCTTAGCAACGTGCTCTCTGGAGATCTGGGATACATGAAGCAGAGCGTCTACGCCCGGCTCAAGCTCAACGAATGCGCCGAAGTCAGTCATACGAGCTACCTTACCTGTAACTACGTTGCCTACTGCGTACTTCTCAGCAGCGTCAGCCCACGGATTTGTCTCCGGGAACTTCATGGAAAGGGCAATCTTCTCACCGTTGATGTCTTTGATGAGAGCTGTTACCTTATCGCCAACCTTGAAGACCTTCTTCGGGTTCTCGATTCTGCCCCAGGACATCTCGGAGATGTGGAGTAAACCGTCAGCGCCGCCAAGATCGATGAATGCACCGAAATCAGTTACGTTCTTAACAGTTCCTTCTACCTTGTCACCTACATGGATCTTCTCGAAGAGAGCTTTCTGCATCTCAGCCTTCTTAGCAACGATAAGCTGCTTGCGGTCGCCGATGACTCTTCTTCTTCTCGGATTGAACTCTGTGATCACGAATTCGATCTCTTTATCAGCATATTTGGATAAATCTTTCTCATATACGTCGGATACAAGGCTTGCCGGGATAAAGATTCTAGCTTCGTCCACGATCACACTTAAACCGCCGTCAAGAACCTGGGAAACCTTTGCTGTAAGAACCTCGTGGTTCTCAAATGCCTCCTCAAGTCTCTTATTTCCTCTGTCTGCAGCCAGTCTCTTGTAGGAAAGAGCGACCTGACCTTCACCGTCGTTCACCTTTACGACTTTGGCTTCCATCTCGTCACCAACATGTACAAGATTTCTTAAGTCTACGTTGGACTCGTTTGTGTATTCACTGCGGGTAATGATGCCATCAGACTTGTAACCAATATTTAAAACGATTTCGTCTTCTTTTACGTCAATGACCTTACCGGTGACAACCTCTCCTGTACGTATTGTTTTTAATGATTCTTCTAACATTTGTTCAAAACTTAACTCTGACATTTAGTATGAACCTCCTCGATAATATTGTTTGGGGTTGACGCCCCGGCCGTAATACCTACACTGCGCACAGAACTAATACATTCAGGATTAAAGTCGCCCAGAGTCTGGATGTAATAGGTGTTTTTACATTCCTTCCGGCAGATATCGTATAGCTTCTGGGTATTCGAGCTGTGTTTCCCGCCGATAACCAGCATCACGTCCACCTGTGAGGCTATCCTCATCGCTTCCACTTGTCTTTCCTGTGTTGCATTGCAAATCGTATTTAAAACAGTTATATCATACCTCGTTTTAGAAATTTTTTCAACTATATCTTGAAATTTCTTGTAATTAAATGTCGTCTGGGATACAATACAAAGCTTCTCATTTTCCGGAAGCTGCAGCTTAAGAAAATCATCCATGTCCTCGATGACCACTGTCCGCTCATCTCCCCATCCCTTGATGCCCTGCACCTCCGGATGGTCCTCACTGCCTATGATCAGAACTTTTCTTCCTTCTGCTGACTGTTTTTCGACGATCCGGTGGATCTTTTTCACATAGGGACATGTGGCATCCACGATTTCCACATCGTTTTCCTTTAAGATCTCGTAGACATTTTTTCCGACACCGTGGGAGCGGATCACAACAACAGCGTTCCGGATCGTCTTCAATTCTTCTAAAGAGTCGATGACCTCCACACCCTTTTCCCTGAGATCGCCCACGACCTGCTCATTATGGATAATTGGACCGTAGGTGTAGATCCTTTTTTCCGTCCTGCCGATCTGATCATATACTTTTTCCACGGCACGCTTCACACCAAAGCAGAAGCCTGCTGTCTTTGCAACTGTTACTTCCATCTTACGCACCCTGCTTCTTATCGATCATCGCTGTGATCGTGTCCACGACCTCTTTTAACGTCATGTCGGAGCTGTCAAGGAGTACGGCGTCATCCGCCTGTTTCAACGGGGAATTCTCCCGGTGCATATCCCGGTAATCCCGTTCGATGATGTCCTTCTCGATCTCATCGAGATCGCAGGCTGTTCCTTTCTCCTTAAGCTCATGATAGCGGCGTTTCGCCCGGACTGCGGAGCTTGCGGTCAGATATACCTTCACATCGGCATCCGGCAGGACACAGGTTCCGATGTCGCGTCCATCCATGATCACGTCCGCCTTCTTTGCCAGATCTTTCTGGAGTTCCACGAGCTTCTCACGGACCTTCTTGTAGACGGATGTGGCTGAAGCCATGTTTCCGACCTCTTCGGTGCGGATCAGCCCGGATACATTCTCGCCGTTTAAGATCACCTGCTGCGCGCCGTTCTCGTAGCGGATCGTGATCTCCACCTTGTCAAGTACCGCGTTGATGGCGTTCTCGTCGGTCTTATCGATTCCCTGGCGCAGAAAATATAACGCCATTGCCCGGTACATTGCTCCGGTATCCACATAGATAAAATTCTTCAGAGCTGCCACAGACTTTGCCACGGTGCTCTTTCCGGCTCCTGCCGGTCCGTCTATTGCTACATTAAAAGACATGTTATTCTCCCCTTAGTTTATTCCAAGATTTTTTATTTATTCGTGATGGTTCCATATCTTTACAGCCATACGGGTTCAAAGCTGCTTCTCAGGTCCGGTGCTCTATACGCTTCTGCCTGCCAGCATTCCGGTCGACCAGGCGATCTGCAGGTTAAATCCGCCGGTCACACCGTCCAGATCCAGAACCTCGCCCGCAAAATAGAGGCCCTGCAGCTTCTTCGATTCCATAGTGGATGGATTCACTTCCTTCACATTCACTCCGCCCTGCGTCACGATTGCCTCATTGTACCCGCGGAGTCCTGTGAGCGTCACGGAAAACGCTTTTGTGAGATCCACCAGACGTTTTCTCTCCTCCGCAGTCACCTCATTGACCTGTTTTTCCGGATCGATGCCGCTCCTCTTTATCATCACCGGGATCAGCTTTGCCGGGAAGAGGTGATTTAAGGAGTTCTTAAACTGCTTATTTTTCGCCTCATCGAAATCCCGCAGGATTCTCGCATCCAGCTGCTCTTTTGAGAGTGCCGGTTTCAGGTCGATATCCATTCTGAGCGGTGTTTTTTTGATGATCTTCGCCGCATAGCTGCTGGCACTCAAAACGACAGGTCCACTGACGCCAAAATGCGTAAACAGCATCTCGCCGAACTCTTTCCAGAGCACTTTCTTTCCGTTCCAGACAGTCACCTCGATGTTTCTCAAGGAGAGTCCCTGAAGTTCTTTCACATCATCTTCTGCACACACGAACGGAACAAGCGCCGGTGACAAAGGTGTCACCGTGTGACCCGCCTCTTTCGCAAAACGGTACCCGTCCCCCGTGGAACCTGTTGACGAATAGGAAAGTCCGCCTGTGGCGATCACCACTGCATCGGCATCCACACTCTTTCCAGATTTTTCCAGAATGATCCCTGCCGCCCTTTCGTCCCTGATCACGATATCCCTGACCGGTTCATTTAAGAAGATCTTTACGCCAAGAGTTTTCATCTTCCGCTCCAAGGCCCCCGTCACATCGGAAGCATGGTCCGATACCGGGAACATTCTTGCTCCCCGTTCTTCCTTCACCGGGCAGCCGTTTGCCTCCACAAGATCCACGATATCAAAGTTTGTGAATCCATAGATGGCACTGTAGAGGAACTTTCCGTTGGAGACCATATTTCTGAACAGGTCCTCCGTATCGCAGCCGTTCGTCAGATTGCAGCGTCCTTTTCCCGTGATATAGATCTTTTTTCCAAGCTTCTCATTTTTCTCATAAACGGAGACATCATGTCCGCACTCCGCGGCGCCGATGGCAGCAGCCATTCCCGCTGCCCCGCCGCCTATAATCACTACTTTGCTCATCTTTTTCTGTTCTTTTCCACTTCTTTTATCTTTTTTTCCATGGCATCCGCCACAGTTTCAAGGACCTTGATCCGCGCATACCACTTGGAATTTCCTTCCACAACGATCCAGGGGGCATCCTTTGTAGAGGTCTTTTCCAGCATTTCATTTACAGCAAGCACGTAAGCATCCCACTTTTCCCTGTTTCTCCAGTCCTCGTCCGTGATCTTCCACCGTTTTTCCGGGTTCTTCATCCGGTCATTGAACCGCCGCTCCTGCTCGTCCTTGTCGATCTGGAGCCAGAATTTTAAGACAAGAGCCCCGGAGTGCACAAAATGTGCTTCCATCTCGTTGATCTCCCGATATGCATGGTGCCAGTCCTCCTCGGAACAGAAGCCCTCGATCCGCTCCACCATGACTCTTCCGTACCAGGTGCGGTCAAAGATCGCGATGTGTCCTGCCTTCGGAACATGATTCCAGAAGCGCCAGAGATAGTGATGGGATTTTTCCACATCGTTCGGGGATGCTGTCGGGCAGACCTTATATCCGCGGGGATCAAGATGGCTCGTCAGACGTTTGATCGCTCCTCCCTTTCCGGCGGCATCCCAGCCCTCAAAGCCAAGGATCACCGGGATCCGCAGACGGTAGAGTTCTCCGTGGAGCACTTCCAGCCGTTTCTGGAGCTTGTCCAGTTTTTTCCGGTATTCCGCCTCCTCAAGGCGCTTTGTCAGGTCCGCTTTTGCAAGGATCCCTTTTTCATATCTGTCAGGCGGAACCGGTTTCTCAAAGATCTCCGCCTCTTTTCCCGCCCGTTTTTTCTCAAGCGCCTTTTCCAGAACATCTGCCACCGTCTTTATGACCACCAGCGCCGTCCCGCTCTTTTCCTTCGCGTCGATCACGTACCAGGGAGCATAAGGCATATCCGTTCTCCTGATCATCTCATCGCTGAGCTTCTTATATTTTCCGTAATGGGCATTTCTCGCAAGTTCTTTCTCTGTGACGCGCCATGCGGTATCCTTTGATTCCAGAAGTTTTTTAAACCGCTTTTCCTGTTCCTTCTCGGAAATATCCAGAAAAAATTTGATGAGAACGGTTCCGCCGTCCACCAGGCATCTCTCAAACGCGCAGATATCCTCAAACGCGGCATCTGCTTTCTTTTCATTCAGCTTTCCCTCGAACCGGTCCGCCTGAACCCTCCGGTACCAGCTTGTGTCATAGATCGTGATCCGCCCATCCGCCGGGGCATGGACCGCAAACCGCCAGAGGAACGGACGGAGCGCTTCCTCCTCGGTATCCTTATCTCCGGTGTAAACGTCAAAGCCTCTCGGATCCAGTGCCTGCATGAGCCGGCCGATCTGCACGCCCTTTCCGGCACCGTCGTAACCGTCAAAGGTAATATAGACAGGAATCTTTTCCTCTTTGCATTCCCGCTGAAGGTTCCCGAGTCTCAGCATTTCTTCCTTCAGAGCTTCTTTTTGCTGTTTCTTCTCATCTCTCATGGACCGATCCCTCCATTCCATTTTATGGACTGTCAAACAGTCAGGTTCATCGTCAGCCTTTCCGGATCCCGGTGATCTGTGATCTACCGGTTCATTTGCGCGTGTTCCTTCGCAAGCTCCCCGTATAATGTCAATGCGTTCCAGCTCTGGTTCGTCGGCGTAAGGACTGCCTTGTAGTCGATCCGTCCGGCCCCCGTCTTTCTCAGCGCAAGGATCACTGTGTCCACCTGCTTCGAGGTGAGTCCCGCCATCACCATCATCTCTTTTTCAAAGTCATCTCCTGTATAGACCTCCCCACAGGGCACGAGTTCCTTCACCCCGGCAAGATATCCCACCGGTTCCAGATACTCTTCCTTTTTCACAGCCCGCAGCTTCATTCCAAGCGGGAACAGCGCCCTCTTGATCTTCGCAAGTCTCTCGCCTTCCGGCAGATGGTATAAAAGAATGATTGGTTTCATATGTGATCTGACCTTTCCGTTTCTCATCCCCGACGGATTGGGACCGCAGGGCATTATACTGTTCTCATTATAGCAATTCCCGTTTCTGTTTGCAACTTTTGACTGTACCGGTAAAGCAAAAGCAGGGGCTGGTTCATTCCAGCTCCTGCTCATCAAAAATCGGGGCAACAGGATTTGAACCTGCGACCTCTCGGCCCCCAGCCGAGCGCGCTACCAAGCTACGCCATACCCCGGGAACAGAAATTATTATACCAGAAACCGGAAAAAAAGCAACCGGAAAATATCGTCAGAAACATACAGAAAAGGAAAAGGACCCGCAGATTCCGCAGGTCCTTTCAAAACCGGAGCCATCCGGCACGTTCAGTGACCGTATGGAACTCACGCTTCTTCCTTCAGCACTCCATTCACCGCGCGGATCACAAACATTGTGGCCACCATAAGCGCAATGGCGATCGGCAGGGCAATCCATGCGGACTGTACGAAGCCCGCGATAATGTAGGAGACGAAGGACACAACCGCCGCCGTGACCGCATACGGAAGCTGGGTCGTCACATGGTTTACATGTTCACACTGGGCTCCGGCGGATGCCATGATCGTCGTGTCGGAGATTGGAGAACAGTGGTCACCGCAGACAGCTCCTGCCATGCAGGCAGAGATCGAAATGATCATGAGGTCAGGGTTGCTGTTCTCAAATACAGCAACAACGATCGGGATCAGGATTCCGAAGGTACCCCAGGAGGTTCCCGTCGCGAAAGCCAGAAAGCACCCCACAACGAAAATAATCGCCGGGAGGAAATTTAAGAGGGAACGGGCGCTGGACGCAACCACCGTCGCCACATAGACATCTGCGCCGAGGCTGTCCGTCATCGCCTTCAGTGTCCATGCGAAGGACAGGATCATGATCGCCGGGACCATGGACTTAAAACCTTCCGGAATGCAGGCCATGCACTCAGAGAATTTCAGGACCCGGCGTACCTGATAGAGACCGATGGTGATCAAAAGTCCGAAAAAGCTTCCCATCGTAAGTCCCAGGGACGCGTCACTCTGGGAGAAAGCTGTCACAAAATCCTCTCCTGAGAAAAATCCACCCGTATAGAGCATGCCGATCATGCAGCAGATGATCAGGGATATGATCGGGATCAGAAGATCCAGAACGGTTCCCCTGACAGAGACCTCCGGCTGTTTCTCCGTGTCATACGGACGTCCCGGCGTGGTATAAAGGTCCCCCTTGAGCGCATTCTTCTCATGAAATTTCATAGAACCGAATTCTGTCCGTAAAAGTACCATTCCGATCATCATCACGATCGTCAGGATCGCGTAAAAGTTGTATGGGATCGCCCGCACGAAGATAGAAAATCCGTCCTCGCCCTCAACAAATCCGGTAACCGCGGCCGCCCAGGAAGAGATCGGTGCGATAATGCAGATCGGAGCTGCCGTCGCGTCAATCAGGTACGCGAGCTTTGCTCTTGAGACTTTAAATTTGTCTGTCACAGGGCGCATCACGCTTCCCACGGTCAGGCAGTTAAAATAATCGTCGATAAAGATCAGACAGCCCAGCAGGATCGTCGCAAGCTCCGCGCCCACGCGGCCCTTAATATGATCCGCCGCAAACTGGCCGAATGCTGCCGACCCGCCGGCCCGGTTCATCAGGCACACCATCGTGCCAAGGATCACAAGGAAGATCAGGATTCCCACATTGTAGCTGTCAGAGAGAACGTTTATCATTCCGTCCTCAAAAATATGGGTGATCGTTCCCTCAAAGCTGAAACCGGAATACAGGATTCCACCCATAAGAACACCGATGAACAGGGAACTGTACACCTCTTTTGTGATAAGTGCCAGCCCGATCGCCACGACCGGCGGAACGAGCGCCCAGAACGTCGCATAGACCGCCGGCACATACTCTTCTGTCTGCTCCGCGCCAAATACGGTTATCGCGGACATCAGGACCAGCACCACAGAAAGCACTGCTGTCCTTTTTATATTTTTCTTCATATCCGTCATAACGGACTCCTCCCTCCTGTCTCCGGAGAGTTCCACGCTCTCCGATTTTCCTGTTACATGAAGAAATCCCCTCTCATCAGTACAATTCTGGTGAAAGGGGATCACAACATACACAATCACGATTTTTTATTCATCCCAGTTGTGGTATACAGCCTGTACGTCATCATCCTCGTCAAGGAGATCAAGGATTCTCTGCATCTTCTTGATCGCTTCCTCGTCAGTAAGTTCTACCCAGTTCTGCGGGATCATAGTAATATCAGCCTCTACCATCGGGATTCCGGCTTTCTCGAGAGCCTCGCGGACTGCACTGAAGTTGTCCGGATCTGTGATAACCTCGTAGCTGTCCTCCTCCTCGGAGAAATCCTCAGCGCCTGCATCGAGTGCAGCCATCATGAGCTCGTCGGCATCCATATCACACTCTTCTTTGTCGATCACGATCTGGCCCTTGCGGTCGAACATGAAGGAAACGCTTCCCTGTGCGCCTACGTTTCCGCCGCCCTTTGTGAAGGCGCTTCTTACGTTTGCTGCGGTACGGTTCTTGTTGTCAGTCAGTGTGTCAACGATGATCGCAACACCGCTCGGACCGTATCCCTCGTATGTTAAGTTTTCGTAGTTTACGGAGTTTAAGTCACCGGCTGCTTTCTTGATACCGCGGTCGATGGTATCGTTCGGCATGTTGTTTGCTTTCGCTTTTGCAATCACATCACGCAGCTTGCTGTTGTTAGCCGGATCAGCGCCGCCCTCTTTAACTGCGACAGCAATCTCTCTTCCGATTACGGTAAAGATCTTACCCTTTGCTGCGTCATTTTTCTCTTTCTTATGTTTGATGTTGGAAAATTTATTATGTCCTGACATCGGTTCAGCTTCCTTTCTCTTCGCATCTCGCTCTTTTTTATCTCTCGTGCACCAGTCCCAAGGATCTTTTCGTGCGCATTATACATAGTCTAAAATATTCTAACATCATTTTTCTGATATGGCAAGCGCTTTTTCCGGATACCCCTGCTCCACTTTTCCTTGACACATTCCACTCTGAGTATTTATACTCATTTCATAGCGATCCAGTGCCTTCCGGCCTATGATCTTCCGGGGTCAGCCCGGCGGATTCTGTGGATGGATGCATCTGACCTGCATTTTTGCGCAAGTGCGCATCATTGGCACATTAGTGCCTGTTTGTATAATAGGGAATTCCTCGGATTTCCTGTTACAAAATACTAATTATGGAGGACATGACGATGAAGAAGATTGAGATCGACACATTCCTGAAGTTCCGTTTTTTGAGCAACCCACATTTCTCACCCGATGGAACGAAGATCGCCTTCACGGTATCCGTACCGGACCGGGAGACCAATGGCTATCTGTCTGACCTGTACCTGTATGATCTCGGGAAGAAGACTGTCTCCCGTGTCACCTGCAGCGGTGACGCGAAGACCTGGAGCTGGACCGCGGAGAATACCCTGATCTTTACCGCAGCCCGGACTGCCGCCTTAAAAAAAGAAAAGGAGAACGGAACTTCTTTCCTCTATGAGATCTCTCCGTCCGGCGGAGAGGCCCAGTGCATCACGTCCATTCCGGCTACTGTCACAGGGATCCGCCTTCTCCCGGATGGACGTTACCTTCTGACGATCCGTCATGATAATTACAGAGATACGAGAAAGAAATCTTACGAGGTCTTCGACGAGCTTCCGTTCTGGGGCAATGGTCAGGGATACACGAACGCGAAGAGGAACCGTTACGCCATCTATGATATGGGATCCGGTAAACTCACTTACGTGGCGGACGAATGGACTGACTGCTCCCAGTATTCTGTCCTTGGAAACCTCCTGCTCTACAAGGCATATCCGTGGAAACAGAGTGTCATGGGAATCCGTCCGGGCGTTTATCTTTATAACCTCTCCACCGGAGAGACAAAAACCTTGATCGCGCCGGATTCCATGCGCACCGGAGTTGTCTCCCTCTTAGACGAAAAGACTGCACTCATTGCGGCAACGGATGACTCCTATAAGGATACGACGAAATACTGTGACTTCTACCATATGGATCTCGCGGACGGATCCATGAAGCTGATCCATCCTTATGAATCTTCCATCGGCGGCTCCTCCGTGGGCTCCGATTCCAGATTCGGCGCAGGACAGACATTTAAGGCTGTGGACGGAGCATTTTACTATATTTCCACCGTGGAAGATTTTTCCCATCTCTATAAGATCTCGCGGGGCGGCACTGTCTCCGGGCCGCTGACGGCAGGAAGCTCCTGCGACAGCTTCGATCTCGCGGGCGGACACATCGCCTCCATGGAATTCCACGGACTCCACATTGCGGAACTCTTTGTAGACGGCGAGCAGGTGACCCACATGAATGACTGGCTCACCGACGAATATGATGTACAGACACCGGAGGCGTTCTCTTTCACCGCCAGCGACGGCTACGAGATCCACGGATGGGTCTTAAAACCGGCAGGTTTCGAGGAAGGAAAGTCCTATCCCGGCATCTTAACTATCCACGGCGGTCCGAGAACCGTTTATTCAGACGTCTACTATCATGAGATGCAGATGTGGGCAAACCGCGGATATTTCGTGTTCTTCTGCAATCCGAGAGGATCTGACGGACGGGGCACGGATTTTGGAAATATCAACGGAATCTACGGAACTGTGGACTATCAGAACCTGATGGATTTCACGGATGAAGTTCTGAGGCGGTACCCGATGATCGATCCGGAACATCTCGGTGTCGCAGGCGGCTCCTACGGCGGATTCATGACAAACTGGATCATCGGACACACAGACCGTTTCCATGCCGCCGCTTCCCAGCGTTCCATCTCTAACTGGGTATCCTTTGAGCACAACTCCGATATCGGACACACCTTCATCTTAAACAACCAGGGAACCAACACGAGGACCGATGTGGAGCTTCTCTGGAAGCAGTCTCCGCTCCAGTTTGCGCCGAACTGCAAGACACCGACACTCTTTATCCACTCTGATGAGGACTACCGCTGCTATATGGCGGAAGGACTCGCCATGTTCAGCGCCATCAAGCGGAACGGCTGCCCGTCGAAGCTTTGCCTGTTCCATGGAGAAAACCATGAGCTGTCCAGAGGCGGAAAGCCGGAGAACAGGATCGACCGGATGACGGAGATCATTAAGTGGATGGATACATATTTAAAGTAATATTTACGCGGTACAGCCCATCCATGTTCTAAACTTATCCGTTTAAAAATTTATACCTATGCTACCTGCCACCGGCAGCTTCTTCTCGATGCATGGCAACATAAAAGCCCGCCAGAGATTTTTCATTCAGATTCATCATCTGTTTTGAAACTTCCCCAGCGGGCCTTTTTTCTCTTCTTTTCCGTTTGAATTGCGTTGACTTACCTTTACCGCTCTTCCCTGAAACACGGCAGTGAACGAACAAAAAAAAGGAGGCCCACACCACAAACCGAAATAATCCATAATAGGATTTCATATCAGCCTGCAACGGATATCAATGAAAAGAAATATGCCACGAGATTTCCTGTTAATCAAAAATGGCTGCAGGGTCGTATTCCCTGCAGCCGCAGTTCTTATCATTATCGATTTACATAATTCAGCACCAATGCAAGAATCAGCATATGGACCGGATAAAACGCATAACAGCTATACTGGAAGACTTTCGTATGGCAGCCCTGCCGTCCACGATACAGCCAGATCGGAAGCAGTGAAAGCAATGCAAGTCCCTGCTGGCAGAGTTCAAAGTCCATCCCAAAAAGCCGGATGGGGTACATCAGACCTCCCAGCAGCTCTACATTGACCCAATAGAGCGCCAGAATCTGTCCGGCAAAACACCACCATTTTCTTCCCCGAAAAAAATAAAAAATAAACAGTGTCAATACACCGGCGCCATAGTAATCTGCCATTCCTACCGTCCCAAGTGCATTTCCAACCAGCACGACCAGAACCGCCGTCGGCAGAAAGATCCACAGCTTCTGTTTTTTTCGAGTTTTTTCCATCAAATGGATTCCAGCGAGTCCTATCAACAACGTCCAGATCACATTCTGATGAAACGGATAAAACCAGGTTCCGCCATACATCAGATCAAAGGGTATCTCCGACAGCACCGCAAACAGCAGCAGCCGGAGAATGTACTTTTTAAAGCTGTGCGTGTGAAAATATCCTTCCACTGCCATAAATGCAAAGATGGGAAACGCGAGCCTTCCTACGCAGGTCAGCCAGTCCTGCGCCGGAAGAAGCGTAGCCCAGAGATGATCCATCAGCATAAATGTCATGGCGATGATATGAAGCATTGCCGCACTGATGTCAAAGGTTCCTGACTGAGATGAATGTACTTGATTTTTTACCATATTGTCACTCCTGTTGTTTTCTCTCAGTCCAATTATACTTCCTTTTACCGTCTCTGGTCAAATCCTTATCAGTGACAACGTTTCTTCTACCTGCCGGGCTCACGAGTCAAGACCATCGGCTTAGCCGGTGGCTTTATAATATTAGGTTGTTACAGTGCGTTGATTTCTTTTTCTAATTCGCTGACTGCGCTCATGACAGTCTCAAAGGTCGGCACATCACCATAGAGCATATCCTTCATTGCTTCGTAATCTGCGGCCAATGCTGCAAAGCGATACTCCGGGGGAACAAGCTTCAAGGTGCCGGGAATAGCTTCCTGATACTTTGCCCAGGCTCTCGGATAAAACTTCATCTTGAAGTCCACCACTGTCTTCAGCAATTCCACCCGGGCAAAGGCAGCTTCTTTCACAAGTGTCATGGACATACGGTACAGATCATAGTAGTGCCGGGAATAACGCTGCGGCATTTCCGAACTCTCGGGTCTGTTGGCTTCATGGTGCAGAATCGTTGCCTTCTCCCAGAAAGTCCGCTCCGGCGCAACGGTCAGAATAGCCGTATCCTTTTGTGCAAAGACTTTCGGATAATAGATTGCGGCATAGGGCTCGATCCGAGCGATTTTTGCGGGCGTCCAAGCGGCCAGCGCACCGATCTCCAAACGAATAACCTGCAAGGTAGCGGGATTTGTAAACAGGTGCGGATAGGCAAAGGTAACTGTCTGTTTGTCCTTTTCGTCTATGTAAATATTCGCCTCACAGCCAAGCTCCTGAGAAAGTTCTGCCTGAATGGTGGGACAAAACTGCTCCGCAAGAAAAACCTCTGCCCGAGCATTGGCTTCTTTGTTGAACGTATCCTGTTTGGTGTTGGAACGTTTTTCCCATGGCTCGTCCTTACCGTATCCCAGCACCCGCCAATCCAGAATCAGATCAATATCTTCGGAAAAGCGGCTGATCAGATTGAATGCCTTGGAAAGACTGGTGCCGCCTTTGAAGGTAATAGTATCTTTCCACGGGCAGCGGTGGAACAGATAATCCAGCGTAAAGCATACCCAAAAATCTTTCTCTACGATGGCATCATTCAAACCCATCTTATCGGCTGTATTTCGGAACAGTTCGCGCCGGTCGCTTTCCGGCAATCGTGCTACATTCCTCATTGTGTGTCACCTCCACACATTTTTCGTATCGTATCATAAACCCAATCCGTGGATTCCGTTGCCTCTTTCAGACAGGCTTGCTTTTCAGCCTCGGACAGCTTTTCAGAAAGCGTCTGTATGATCTCCGGCGTCACGTTGGTCCTTCCCAGAGTTTTCAGCGCCTGGATCACCAAACTCGTCATGTAAGACAGACCCGTGATTTCCTTGTTGGTTCTATGCTTAAATTCCAGCTTGGTGGAATTCCACTCATAGGTCTTATACGGACCGTCGCTGATGTAGGACCAGACCGCCGTTACCTGTGTAGAGAGCCCCAGCAGGTTCAGGGCCGTATTTCCGCACGGGGCAATGGTCCAATGGTAACACCGTGCCAATGCTTTGGCAACTGCATCCGGGTCGGCCGCTACATATTCATCAAGCAGTTTGCTGTACTTTGGCTTTTCGTAAATGCCTCTGATAATTCTGCGGATAATGCCAGATTGGTAAAGCCGCTTCAATCCTTGGCGAATTGTTGCGGTGTCCGCAATATCTGCAAAATCAGGAGCAACAAAAACTGCACCATCCTCAGCAGCAAGAATTCGCGCTCGTATTTCCTGCATATATCCATTGTCCACAGCTGTGCCCTCCTTTCATGATGTCACGAATATTATATACTATTCGTGACATGTTTTCAATACAAACATCGGAATTTTCACTTTATTATTTTCAAAATCTTGATGTTTATTCGGAGAGCGCGATATAGCATAGGATGCATATTCCGCAGGTGATGGTTGCACATGAGGTAAAGTCTTTCGTTTTTTCAACTCTGAATACAGCCATTACAAGACCTCCTTTCCTTTGAAAATGGGTATGAAAAAAAGGGCATCCACTGGTTAAAGTGAAACGCCCACGTTAAGAACAATATTGACTTTTCTTAAATCTGAGACAGGATTTCTCCAATATCTCCATTGATACAAATGGACTTCTTTCTGATTTCGTCAGGCGCATACGCCTCTCCATAATTGAGACAGGCATAAGTGGCATCTTTCCAGTCATGAGCCATGCGCCAGAAACTGTACTTCACTATGGTTGGGGTGTTGTAGCCGACACCCAGCTCCAGAAAGAGAATTTTCTGCTCACTTCGAGTGCGGAGAAAATTTTCGTACCGCTCCGCTGCCTTGTGCCAGCCTTCGTCCTCCACAAAGGTATCATCGCAGCGGAGATTCATGGTCATGGGCTTGCCGCAGTGAGGGCAGACGGGTAAAAGTTCTGTCGGTACTTTCATATTCTGCTGCCGCTTGACCATTTCACGAATCGCGGCTTCGTTATCAAAGGTTTCCTGACAGCACGGCTCACTGCACTGGAACAGGCCGTAATCGCCCTGCGTGTAAAACAGCCGCTTTTTATCAAAGCCTGCTTTCTGAAAACAGTGATCCACGTTGGTCGTGATAACGAAATAATCCTTGTCAGACACCAGCTTCAAAAGGTCATCGTAGACCGGTTTGGGGGCATCCATATAGCGGTTGATATAGATGTATCGGCTCCAATAGCTCCAATGCTCCTCCGGCATGGCAAAGGGATAAAAGCCGCCGGAATACATATCCTTGATGCCGTACTTTGCCGCAAAGTCGGAAAAGTATTTTTCAAACCGTTCGCCGGTGTAAACAAATCCGGCTGAGGTGGAAAGACCGGCTCCGGCACCGATCACCACGGCGTCACAGTCCTGCAATGTAGCTTTCAATCGCTCAATCTGCTCGGAGCAGCTTTTCGTATATGGCTTTGTCCAAATCCTTGAAAACATTGAAGATCACCTTCTTTACACCGGTATTTCTATTCATAAACTGTTTCACGGTTTCCACGGCGATTTGCGCCGCCTGCTCGTTGGGAAAATGAAACTCTCCTGTAGAAATACAGCAGAACGCCACACTTTCCAGACTACTTTCCGCCGCCAGCTCCAAGCAGGAGCGGTAGCAGGAGGCCAACAGCTCCCGGTCACGCCGTGTCACACCCCCTTCAATGATCGGCCCAACCGTGTGCAGGACATATTTGCAGGGCAGATTGAATGCAGGGGTGATCTTTGCCTGTCCGGTGGGCTCGGGATAGCCCTGCTGCCCCATCAGCTCCGCACAGGCAAGCCGCAGCTCCACACCCGCATAGGTATGAATGGCGTTGTCGATGCAGCGGTGGTTCGGGATATAACAGCCGGTCATGCCGGAGTTTGCCGCATTGACGATGGCGTCACACCGAAGCGTTGTAATATCCCCCTGCCAGAAATACAGCCCCGGCTGAACAGGCGTCAGGTCGTCAAGATCGGTAATGCCCTTTGCGGCGGTTTCAGCTTGCAGATATTCGTCCTGAGTTTTCAGAACCTCCGCATCCATACGCCGGGGCGCACGAATATTCATCAGTCCCCGCAAAAGCTGGCGCTGGCTCTCCGGCTCTGTTGGAATCCTCATATCCCGATATTCTGGGCGTTCTTTCAAAAGTGCCTGAATGAGAAACTGTCTTTTTTCCCTATGGTTCATAGTCAAACCCTCTTTTCGATAACCTGTTTGGGGCAAATTTTCGCACATTGCCCGCAATGCAAGCAATGGTGTTGGTCGATAACTACCGGCTTCTTTGTGATGTCGATACACTTCTGGGGACAGACGGAATAGCACAGCTTGCAGCCGATCCAGCCTTCCCCCACATAGTAGCCCGGTGCTTCCTGTGCTTCTTTTCCAATGGTGAAGCTGTCCCGGACGATGTGTGCCGGGTCGCTGATGTCAAAATACTCGCCATCCGCTTCATACAGGCAGAACACCTCTAATGCGCTGCGGGTATTGCCGGAATCGTGTAATGCCCGATGGCTGTGATAGACTATCGGGCATTCTTCTATCTTCTTTCATCCGGACTATACCGTCGGTTACGGAATCTCACCGTATCATGCCTTTCGGCTTGCGGACTTTACCGCCGGTGGGGAGTTGCCCCCCCCGCCTCAAAGATTGCAATATTCTGTCTTATTTCCTTAGAACTCGTAGGGAGGGTTTCCGGAGAAGTCAGCGATAACGCCGTGGGCATTATCCAGATAGAACACCTCAAAGATGGGGTTGGCAGCCTCGCCGTACTGACCTTTCACGATGGGGTTCTGGATGCACATTTCCTTGGCAGCCATGTTGTTCTCAAACACAGCCTTGCCGTGCAGGCGGATCCATGCATACTCCGGGCTTGAAACGGAAATCTCGATCTCCGGGTTTGCCTGCATATCCTTGTAGACGTCCTTAGTGTTGTTGGTGCAGAACCACAGCTTGCCGTCCAGTTCGCCGGCGAACATAAACGGGCGGCACTTTGCCTTACCGTCACGACCAACGGTAGCCAGATACTGTACAGGGTTGGCATTCAGAAATTCTACGACTTTATTCATGATAAATACCTCCAAAAATTTGTTGTTTTCTCTTGATGTTTTGATTGTAATGCGATTTGTACGGCTTGTGAAGTACGCACAATATTGTGGTATGGTTACCTCCGGGTAACGATCAGAACTTGCCGTTCTGATTCTGCCAGGTGGACTGATCTGCGATGGTCTCCATCACGTCCCAATGCTCGGCGATCTTGCCATTCTCGTCAAAGCGGAAGATGTCAAAGGCGACCTGCTCACCGGCACCGGTGCCGTATGCCAGATTGTGCTGGATGTAGCCATCAGATAGCAGGCTGCGGGCGGTGTCTGTATCGCCGGTGGCAAAGGTGTTGATAAGCGCCAGCGCCTTTTCAGCCTGGCTCTGTTCCTGCCGGACAGGCGCCGTCTGCTGGGTGCTTTCAGCGGATGTTAGGGATGCGGCGTCCTTGGAGCTGCAGCCGGTGAGGGCCGTGCCGAGCATGGCAAGAGTCAGCGTGAGAGAAAGAAATTTTTTCATTTTGAGTAACCTCCTTAGTAATTGGGCTTGCTTTCGTTTGCCTCTGGCATTATAATAATACCGTAGCTCCAATTCGTGAAGTAAGCACAATATTGTGCTGTAGTTACCAAATAGAAACTAATATGTAGTTACCAAGAAGAAACGATTGCGCCGTTACTGGGTTTTCCGGCAATTTGGCACTTGAAAAAATTTTATGGAGATTTTTTTAATGAACGAAACAAGCGCAAAAAAAGAACTCCCTGCATGCCCCGTGGAGACTACGCTGACCCTCATCGGGGATAAGTGGAAGGTGCTGATCCTGCGTGACCTGATGCCGGGAACAAAGCGGTTCGGCGAACTGAAAAAGTCCGTAGGCAATGTGTCTCAGAAGGTCTTGACCGCCCAGCTCCGGACAATGGAGGAAAGCGGACTTGTAAACCGCAAGGTCTACGCCGAAGTACCGCCGAGAGTGGAGTATTCTCTGACGGAACTCGGAAAAAGTCTGAAACCCATTCTGGATTCCATGCGGGCATGGGGCGAAGCATATAAGGCCAAACAGTAAAAAACCCGAAGCAGTACCTTTACCGTGCTGCTTCGGGTTTTCCTGACCGATGGAGATGTTCCGATGGACAACAATGCATCAGAACGTGCAATCCGCGGATTCTGTGTCGGTAAGAAGAACTGGCAGATGATCGATACCATCAATGGTGTGAAAGGTTGCTTGAATAGCATCCTTCAGCATTTTCTGCTTCTGGACGACCAGTTCTGTATTGGAGGGGTCCAGTTTCAGGAGTTTGTTGACATTCTTCAGTCCGGACTGCATCCCCTTGATTGACTTGTTTACACCTTCCAGTGCTTTGGAGAGCTTTGTGGTACCGCCGCCGATCTCTACGGTGATGCCCTGGCTTCTGGATGCCATGTGGATGACCACCTCCTTCCTATATTGTCAAGCCCTAAATCATTGATTTTTCAGGCTTTTCTTTAAATATTTACCTCACAAAACAGAGCCGGAAGTGTATGACAGTCATTGTATCTTGTCCTGAATAGCTAAAAGAGGGTGCAGTTTATAAAGCGTCCCACTGATCTGCTTTATTACTTCTAGGATATTGTACCATAGATTGCTTATTTCGGAAATTACTTTCCTGTAAAAATGGGCAGAAGAAAACCTCCAAATCTTTTGGGAAATTGGAGGCTTGATTCTACTCGTTTCCATTTACATATGTTGATAATACCCTTTTCAAATAAGCACTATCATATTTTGAATATAACTCAGAGTATTTAAATGACATCATTCTAAATTCTTCTAATATGTTATTCTTCTTCACTTCATCCAGCGTTTGAAAATATACATCACTCATAACATTTTTTGATGTTATATCCAAACAAAACTTCTCCATCTTTACAATTTGTAAGAGTTCATCTAAACCTCCGTCATCTGGTAAATCCATTTCTAATTTTTTGTATTTTGCTGTATGATAAGAATGGTCTTCTATGTATTGATTACAAAATTCGATAAACTCATCACAACTGCTATGAAATCCTTTTTCTCTCAGTTTTTCAAAATCTTTAAATTGTTCATTCATTTCTTCTATACACGCCAATAAATCGTTCTTTACTTCTCTAACAACTTCTTGCCTTGTACTATCCTGTAAGTTTTTTATCTCTCGTTTTCTTTTACTTTTTCGCCGATGCCATTACTTATAACACCTAAAAACCAGCTAACAAATGTTTCTATCAAAATCATTCCCTCCAACTGTTTCATTTATCCATATCGTAGCAATCTCATATTTTAAACCGATTATCAGTAATTATGATTTTCCCTTTTCATATATTAGGCGTAACGCACTTTTCTTTGCAATACTATTTATCAGTCATTCCATATAAGTCTTTAATTTTTTGTGTATTATGCCTGATTAACCATTTTGTAAATGTATTCCATTCACATGGTCGTGTTATTTTTCTCTCATCCGTATACAAAGAAGCATCTATCCCATATCGCATTGAATTGCGATAATTATTGCCTGCATCCTCTAATTTTTCATATTTGAAACAAGCTCTATCCAACTCTATTTTTCCGAACATATTATCTTCTACTACCCATACCTCATATTCGCCACCATGAATACTATTAGCACACACATTTTCCGGATGAAATAAGCATTCATCAAACATAACTACTTTTTCAACAGGCAATTCTCGAATTATTGACATACTGCTTCCATATCCATATAACCTGTTATCATGCGCATACGATGTCATTATATTCACTGGCAAAGTAATAGTACTATTGTTTGGATCCTTCAATTGAGGTGTAACAGCTTCTATTTCAAAAGGTCTTAAAGATCGAACCAATTTTATTTTTCCATTTTTTACATAGGTACTCTTTTTTAATTCCTTTTGAACAAAGTGATATAACAAATCAATTTCTGCACAGGCGGCGTCAATATCTGCCTCTTTCAAATTTCCATATTCGTGAAGCATATTCATTTCTGTACCATCTTTTAAATAATATTGCTCATATCCCGGTACTCTATGTATATTAAAATTTCGTGCAATACAATATTCTATAAAACCTCTTCCATAATTTCCTGCATCTGCATTAAAATAACCCTGGCAGTGCTTTAGGCAATTATTTTTACACATATATCCGCCCCAAAACGCCTGTAATAACAATTCGTTCTTCAAATGAAATTCTTTCACGCTATTTTTCCTCTTTCTGTTGCTCTACTACTTGGCTGTAAAAAGCTGCTATCTTTTCAATTTTATTTGTCTTGCTTTTTATTGGTAATGATTCCCAAATAATTTGCTTGTAAGGTGCCTTTGACGTTTTTCCAACTCTTGAATCTATAATAGAAACAATTCCCTTATCGCTCTCACTCCGAATCAATCTTCCAATCCCCTGCTTTAGTTTTATAACCATCTCCGGAACAGACACTTCCATTAAGCCATCCTTGCTCTGCTGGTACTTGTAATCAATAATCGGCTCCCCTGGCAGTGGTTTCATACATGGTTTGTCATACTTGATAAACATTTCTTGTCTGGAAAAAGCTTGATTCTGAAAAGGTCTCGCATTGAGGACGGCTACTATCTTTTTGATATCAGCATTCAAATCCTCAAAGGATGTGTAAATCTTTTCTTTTAACTTTTCTATAAGATGTGTTTCAAGGTAACGCACATGATTCTCGACCGTTGGCTTTCCCTAAGGTTTACGAGCCGGTGGTGGGAGCACAATCGTATCATAGAAGTCTTCCAGATCAGAGAAGGTTGACTGTAATACAAGATCATCTTTTGTATGCTTCGTAACAGCTGTTTTTAGATTATCCGGGACAAAGTGTTTAGCAACTGCACCATAGAAGGATACCGCATGTACACAGCCTTCGATAAAACAAGGAAGTTTTTCATTTGGAAATGCCTCTGCATAGATCATACTGCTCACGCCTAATGTTGTGGCAAAGATATGAACTCTCATGATTTCACCGGTTGTAACATCCGTCAGAAGTCCAGGCTGGTCGCCAACCCAGTCGATGTACATCTTTTCACCAGGCTTGCGATTTACCGCCATTGAAATTTTTGTGCCACCATAGTTTGCCTGAACAAAACGTTGATAGTATTCATAGAACTGAGATTTTTCATATCCATCTGGATTCTTTTCTTTGTAGTCCAGCCAACAGAATGAAATATTTACTCTACTGTTTGGGGCATGAATACGATCATAGTAATACTGAAAATCTGGAAGTGGAACTTCTTTGCGTTGAAGATTTTTCTGTGGGTAAAAGAGGTTCTCTACTTTTTTTGGTGACATAGCTTCAAGCTCGTCAATGGTAAGCTCAAGAGCCTTATATCGACTCATGATCAAGTTAAGAGGTAAAGGTCAAACCACTCGCCTTTCACTAAAACCATTTTTAGTGTATACTTGAGA